>Ga0163199_1001451_pt1 | contig 14812 bp, 14 predicted proteins | sample PL_2010_150m_FD_113537 | JGI IMG/M metagenome (GOLD analysis project Ga0163199, IMG submission 113537) | Freshwater microbial communities from Powell Lake, British Columbia, Canada to study Microbial Dark Matter (Phase II) - PL_2010_150m | ecosystem: Environmental > Aquatic > Freshwater > Lake ... | reverse complement strand
GCAAATACGATACGATCATCCCATGAAAAACTTTTCCTCAGACATCCTCATCGTTGGTTCGGGTCCGGGTGGGGCGACGACGGCGCGCGAGTTGGCGCGGGCGGGCAAAAAAGTTTTGCTGCTTGAGCGCGGAGTCGATCAACGCAAGAGCGCGATTTATGGCACCTATCTGGGCGCGTTGAGGTATACCGATCGGATGAGTCTTCTCTTCACGCAAGAAGGGCTCAACATCGTGCGCCCGATGATGGTCGGCGGGGCGACGAGTATGTATTGCGGTTGTGCCGCGCCGCCGCCTAAATGGTTTAAAGATAAATACAAAATTGATCTTGATGTGGAAACATCTGAGACGATGGAAGAACTGGAGATCGCCCCGTTGCCGAATGAGTTACGTGGTGAGGCTTCGACTCGGTTGGCGCAAGCGGGGAAAGCGTTAGGTTACGATTGGTCGCCGCAATTAAAATTTATGAAGCCCGCTCGCTGCCCAAACGGATTCGATTGTGGCGCGAAGTGTATGCTCGGTTGCCGCTGCGGCGCGAAGTGGAGCGCAGCAGAATTTGTGGATGATGCCGTCTCTCTCGGCGCAACATTGATCACGAATGCAACCGTCCACCGCGTAACGAGCGACGGTGGGGCGGTGACGGGAGTTGAAGGGCGAATCGGCGGCAACCCCTTTGTAGCGAAGGCAAACACAGTGATCATCGCCGCAGGTGGAATCGGATCGCCGCGCATCTTGCAACAATCAGGATTTAAAGAAGCGGGGCAGGGCATGACGATGGACACGACGGTGATGATCTATGGCTTCATCAAAGAGCGCGGCAATGGCAACGAGCCACCGATGACGTGGAGTTGGGAAAATCTCGAAGAGGGTTATATGCTCAGCACGCTCATTGACCCTTGGTTGTTGTATCCGATGATGATGGCGATTAAAGATGTGCGCTATGCGTTGCAGTGGCACAAGTGGAATAACATTTTGGGTGTGATGATCAAGCTCAAGGACGAGATCAGTGGCGGCGTATTTGCCGATGGACGTATCAGCAAGCCGTTGACGGTTCGGGACCGGGAGCGACTCGGACGCGCTGAAGAAATCTGCAAAAAGATTTTAGTCGAGGCGGGCGCGGATCGATCTCAACTTTTTATGACTCCTCTGCGCGGCACACATCCAAGCGGCACGGTGCGAGTTAATCAGTTGGTGGATACGAATTTGCAGACCGAAGTGAAAGGGTTGTATGTGTGCGACGCTTCAGTTTTTCCCGAAGCATTAGCCCGACCTACTGTGCTGACAATCATTGGTTTGGCGAAAAGGCTGGCGAAAAACTTGAGTTGACAAGAATCTAGTTTTTTGTAGAATTGGTCATACCATCATACCAATGACCACTCCCACCGATTATCTCCCCGTTCACTCACGACGCCTCTACGAAAAAATCGTCGAGCAGATTCAATCCCAAATTGTTGGCGGCAAACTGCGCCCCGGTGATCGCTTGCCTGCCGAGCGCGACTTGGCAGAGAAGTTCCGCGTTAGCCGCACGGCGGTGCGCGAGGCGGTTAGGACTCTGCGCGAAAAAGGACTCGTCGAGGGTCATCCCGGGCGCGGCACTTTCGTCACCGATGGAACTGCCAGCGCCATGCGCGGTTCACTTGGTTTGATGATGAAGATCGGCGGAACCAATGGCGCGTCTGACCTTGCCGAAGTGCGCGAGATTTTCGAACCGGAGATCGCCGCGCTCGCCGCGAAGAATGCAACCAAAGAGCAAATAGCGCTGATGCGTGAGGCGGTTGCCGCGATGGATGAAAAGTTGAACGACGCCGAAGCGTTTGTCGAAGCCGATCTTAATTTTCATCTTGCTCTGGCGCGCGCGACGCAAAATACGCTGATCCCCTCTTTGATTGATCCCATCGTTGATCTGTTACGCGAAGAACGCAAAGGCACTTTTCGGCGCGGCGGCGCGTTGCATGGGCAGCAACATCACAAACGCATTCTTGAAGCCATCAGCCAACGCAACGCCGAAGCGGCGCGCGTGGCGATGCGCGCGCATTTAAAGCAAGTTCGTAAGGATGGCAAAATTGTTCGCTGACAACTAGTGGATTTACGCGGCTCACAGAAATTTTTATCACGAATGTCACGAATGTTCCGAATTTGACGAATAAAACAAAAGAAAAATTTGCGTTATTCGTTCACGCAGTCCCCGTAGCGTAGCGAAGTGGGATTCGAGTCATTCGTGATTAAGATGCGTAAGTCCATCGTCGGCTATATTTTTTAGGAGACACTATGGCAAAAATTGGATTCGTTGGATTGGGCGTGATGGGCAGTCGAGTGGTTAAACGATTACTCGACGCCGGTTACACCGTCATCGGCTACAACCGCACGAAATCAAAAGCACAATGGTTGCTGGACGCCGGAATGAAGTGGGCTGACTCGCCGCGCGCTGTTGCTAAATCTACCGACATTGTTTTTAGCATGGTGACGAACACCGCTGCGCTGAACGCCGTTGCATTAGGCAACGACGGAATTATCGCCGGACTGTCGCGCAACAAAATATATGTGGAGATGAGCACTGTTAGTCCGGCGGCGAGTCGTGATCTTGTTAAACTGGTGGCGGCGAAAGGCGCGGCAATGCTCGACGCGCCGGTGTCGGGCAGCGTGATCACGTTGGAGCAAGGTCAAGTGTCGTTCATGGTTGGCGGTGATGCGACCATCTTTGAAAAAGTTAAACCGATTCTGCTAGACATCGGACCCAAAGTGACGCACGTCGGCGCCAACGGTCTCGCCGTCACCATGAAGATCGCCGTCAACTTAAGCTTAGCCGTGCAGATGCTTGCCCTCAGCGAAGGACTGTTGATCGCTGAGAAAGCCGGTATCCCGCGCAAGACCGCCGTCGAAGTGATGCTCAATAGCGTCATCGCTTCGCCGATGGTTAAATATCGTGGACCCTTTGTGCTGCAACTGCCGGAAGAAGCTTGGTTCGATGTAGACATGATGCAAAAGGATTTGACACTCGCGCTTGAACTCGGTCAGCAACTTGCCGTGCCGCTTCCGACCACTTCGGTGACGAATGAAATGTTGACGACGGCGCGCAACATGGGATTCGCCAAAGAAGATTTCGCCGTGATGTTTCAAGCACTGGCGCGCATGGCAGGGTTGAATGAAAAATAAAATGACTATTGACGTTGAACAATCTTTGCATATGTATCAACAGATGGCGAAGATTCGCGCCTTTGAGGAACAGGTGAACGAACTTTACAAGAGCGCGAAGATGCCCGGTCTCGCTCATCTCTATAGTGGAGAGGAAGCGGTAGCGGTGGGCGTGTGTGAGGCGTTGCAGAAATCGGATTACATCACCAGCACACACAGGGGACACGGACACTGTTTGGCAAAGGGTGCCTCTGTTGACCGGATGTTTGCCGAACTGCTCGGTAAAGAAGCGGGCTATTGCCGCGGCAAGGGCGGCTCGATGCACATCGCCGATCCCGATTCGGGAAACCTTGGGGCGAATGCGATTGTCGGCGGCAGTGCGGGCATTGCCACGGGCGCGGCGTTCTCGGCGAAGATGCGAAAATCGAATCAAGTGGCGGTTTGTTTTTTTGGTGAAGGCGCGTTGGGGCAGGGCTTGTTATATGAAGTGATGAACATGGCGTCGCTCTGGAAACTGCCGGTGATCTACGTTTGCGAAAATAATTTGTATAACGAATACACACATCACTCTGAAACGACTGCGGGTGAACTTGTAGCGCGAGCGCAAGCCTTTGGCATCCACACCGAAATTGTAGATGGGCAAGATGTGCATGGCGTGTATGCCATCATGCAGCAATTAGTTGAACGCGCGCGGCGCGGCGAAGGTCCCGCCTTTTTGCAATGCAACACCTATCGCTACTATGGTCATCATGTAGGCGACATCAACCGCGCTTATTATCGTTCTAAAGAAGAAGAGGAAGAGTGGAAGATGAAACGTGATCCACTCAAGACGTTAGCGGATCGATTGGTCGCGGGCAAGCTCACCGATCAAACGGCATTAGATCGTATCCAGAGCGATGTTCAAACCGAAATAGAAAGCGGTGTTTCGTTTGCGCTCAATGCGCCTTTCCCTGATGTCAGTGAGGTGAATGAAGATGTGTATGCGTAGCCTAGCCCCTTGCGGGCGATGTGAACGCGCACAAGGCGCTAAACTACATTGCCTGCGTAGCAGAGGTCGTCATGCCTGAGCGTGAACTTACATTTGCCGAAGCCATCCGCGAAGCACTGGCTGAAGAAATGCGCCGCGACTCGCGCGTGTTCATTATCGGCGAAGATGTGGCAGAAGCCGGAACGCCGTTTAAAGTCTTGTCGGGTTTGGTAGAAGAGTTCGGAAAAGATCGCGTGATTGATACTCCGATCTCCGAACCGGGTTTCACCGGCATCGGTGTGGGTGCGGCGATGACCGGCGTGCGTCCGGTGGTGGACATCATGTTCGGCGATTTTCTCACGCTGACGATGGATCAGATCGTGAACCAAGCCGCGAAAGTCCATTACATGTCTGGCGGCAAAATAAAAGTGCCGATTGTTTTTCGGACGACACTCGGCGCGAGTCGCCGTTCTGCCGCGCAGCATTCGCAATCGCTTCACGCTTGGGTCAGTCATGTGCCCGGATTGAAAGTCGCAATTCCATCCACGCCGTACGATGCCAAAGGTTTGCTCAAGACCGCGATACGTGACGACAATCCTGTTGTTTTTTTTGAAGACAAATTAAGTTATAAACTTAAAGGTATTGTGCCAACCGAGGAGTATACGATTCCGTTTGGCGTTGCCGATATTAAACGCAAAGGTGACGATATAACATTGGTCGCCACCAGTTCAATGGTGCAAGTGGCGTTGGCGGCGGCGGAGATGTTGCATAGTGTCGGCATCAGCGCCGAAGTGATTGACCCGCGCACCACGTTTCCACTCGATAAGTCAGCGTTGATCGAATCGGCAAAGAAAACGTCACGAGCGATTGTGGTGGATGAAGGATATGAGCGTTATGGCGTGACCGCCGAGATCGCTTCGGTGATCGCCGATGGCGCATTTTATTATCTTGATGCGCCGGTCAAACGCATGGGCGCGATGGATGTGCCGATACCGTTCTCGCCGGTGCTAGAAGATTTAACCGTGCCGACGGAGAAAAGGGTTTTTGAGATGGCGAAGATGTTGTGTGGGAGGGCGTGATACGTGATGAGTGATGCGTGAAACCTGCGTAGGCAGGTTTCGCCTTGTGTTGCCGCGATTTCAATCGCTTAGGCAACTGAGTGATAAGGAGCGTAATGGAACACAAAGAATTACTTGGCACATGGAAACTTATTTCAGCCGAATATCGTCGCAAGAGCGGTGAGGTGATCGAAATCTACGGCGCGAACCCGATGGGTCAGTTGACCTACGATGCCGATGAAAATATGTCTATCCAGATCATGCGGCGCGGTCGCCCGATGTTTGCGGTGGCAGATCGCCTCGGCGGCACCCCCGAAGAAAAGAAAGCCGCGCTTGAAGGTTATCTGGCTTACTTCGGCACGTTCACTATCAATGAAGAAAAGAAATCTGTTACGCACCACATTCAAGGTTCGTTGTTGCCCAATTGGGTTGGCATCGATCAAGTGCGGTTCTTTGAAGTGGTGGGGGATCAACTCACGTTGCGAACACCGTCGTTGATGATCGGTGGGCAAGAGGCGGCGGGGGAGATCGTGTGGGAACGAAGCATATAAATAACGCCGCATGTTAAAACCTAACCACGAATTGCACGAAACGGCACGAATAAAACTTTGCATTTCGTGAAATTTGTGTAATTTGTGGCTTAAGATTTTTAAAAGGAACTCGCTATGGCAATTAAAACTTACGGCACAATGGCGGTGGATTGGGAACAGCGCATAGATTTTGATCGCTTGCGCCGTGAACGCTTGGCGCGTATCAAGATGCTGTTGAAAGAATCCGAAATGGGTGCGCTCTTGTGCTTTGATATGAACAACGTGCGTTACATCACGGCGACTCACATTGGCACATGGGCGCAGGACAAAGCGAATCGATTCACGTTGTTGCCGCAAGATGACGAACCGATCCTGTGGGACTTTGGATCGGCGGCGAAGCATCATCAACTGTATGCGCCGTGGCTTGGCGAGAAACGATCTCGTGCGGGCATTTCATTGTTGCGCGGCGCGATGTCGCCCGAGATGGGACGCGCCGAAGATGTGGCAAACAAAATTTGGAGCGAACTTAAAGAGCGCGGACTTGAGAAAGAACCCATCGGTGTGGACATTGCCGAAGTTCCGATTCTGTTTGCGTTACAGGCTAAAGGTTTGAAAGTCATTGACGGTCAACAATTAATGTCCGAAGCGCGCGTGATCAAAACGCAAGATGAAATTGCGTTGCTGACTCATGCCGCGGCGCAAGTGGACGCCGCCTACGACGAGTTGTATCGCGCGATGAAACCGGGGATGCGCGAGAATGAAGCCGTTGGTTTAGTGAGTAAAGTTCTTTATGATCTCGGTTCAGAATATGTTGAAGCGGTGAACGCGATCTCCGGTGAACGTTGTAATCCGCATCCGCATGTTTTTTCGGATCGCATGTTGCGCCCCGGCGATCCCGTTTACTATGACATCCTTCATTCTTACATGGGCTATCGCACTTGCTACTATCGCTGCTTCACCATTGGCTATTCTTCTCACGCGATGGTGGACGCTTACAAACGTTGCCGCGAATATCTTGATGCTGCCATTGAGCTCGTGCGACCCGGTCGCACCACGGGCGAGATCGCTTCGATATGGCCCAAGGCGACGGAGTTCGGTTTTCCAAATGAAGAGGCGGCTTTCGCTTTGCAGTATGGTCACGGAGTCGGTTTAGCTATTTGGGAGAAGCCGGTCATCAGTCGTTTGGTTTCTCTCGATCATCCATCTGAAATTAAACCGGGCATGGTCTTCGCGCTGGAAACATTCTGGCCCTCCACCGATGGCTGGAGCGCGGCGCGGATCGAAGAAGAAATTGTTGTCACCGAAACCGGACACGAGATCATCACCCGTTTTCCTGCCAACGATTTAATGGTTGCCGGTCATCACTATTACACCGCCACCGGTCCTCTGCCCACGACGCGCACACACGAACCAGTGATGAGCGAGCGCGTGGTGGAGTTAGTGAAATCGGCGCGAGGCTAAATGGCGACAAACATCATCATGCCCGCGCTGGAGATGGCGCAAGAGACGGGCAAGCTCGTGCGTTGGATTAAAACCGAAGGGGCAACGGTTACTAAAGGTGAACCGATCATGGAGATCGAGACGGATAAAGTCACGGTTGAAATTGAATCACCCGCTTCTGGAATTTTGAGCGGACTCCTCATTCACGAAGGGGATACCGTCCCCGTGGGTCAAACCATCGCCTGGCTTGTCGCTTCCGGCGAATCGATTCCGCAGACAACGCCGACGATCCAATCGGGCAGAACGATTCAAAAATCTGTTGAAGTCAATGCCACGCCCATCGCTCGTAAGATGGCAGAGGAACACGGACTCGAACTCTCGCGCATCAAACCCAACGGCGGGCGCGTTGAAAAAGCAGATGTGTCGGCGTATCTCGCGCGCACAGACCCGAAGGGTTTTAAAACTAATCTTGCCTCACCCAAAGCTCGCCGTCTCGCCTCAGAGCGCGGCGTTGATCTTTCAGCGTTGCGTGGTTCGGGACCCGATGGTGCGGTGATCGCTTCAGACATTCCAATCTCCAATCCCCAATCTCCAATTACTAATCACCAATTACCAATTACCAACATGTGGCGCGTGATGGCTGAACGCATGACGACGAGTTGGACGACTGTCCCGCATTTTTTTCTAACCCGCGAAGTAAACGCGAGTCGTTTAATGGCGTGGCGTGAACTCGCACAAAAGCGGGCGGCTGAAAAAATTACTTACACCGATTTGTTGGTGAAGGTCGTCGCCGCAGCGTTGGCTAAGCATCCGCGAGTCAACGTGTCGTGGAACGGCAACACCGTCGTCAAACATGATGAGATCAATGTGGGGGTAGCAGTGGCGGTTGAAGAAGGACTCATCGTGCCGGTTATCCATCGGGCTGATCGGTTGGGGTTAGGTGAGATCGCCGCGCGGCGGAATGATCTGGTCACACGCGCGCAAGCTGGTAAACTTCGGCTAGATGATATTCAAGGTGGCACGTTCACTATCAGCAACTTGGGAATGTATGGCGTGGATGCGTTTCAGGCGATCATCAATTCGCCGCAGGCAGCGATCTTATCTGTCGGGCGAATTGCCGAGAGGGTTGTTCCGAGTGGCGGCGTCCCCGTTGTTCAACCGATGATGACGCTCTCTCTGTCGTGCGATCATCGCGCGGTTGACGGCGCGCGCGGAGCGCAGTTTCTAAGCACACTCGGAGAATTGCTGGAAGAGCCGTTAGGAATGTTGGAGTAGGATGAAATTGAGGAACATTGCAACCCGTTTCAAGAGTAAAATATCATTACTCTTTTCTTGTAAACCATGTCATAAAATTACACAATCCTATTTCATTAAAGAAAGAAGGTGGTGATTATCGCGCGCACATATTGAGCTCGTCGCTAAAAACAAGTCCAAGTTTATTTCTCATATCTCTCTAGGAGGAGAATTGAAATGAAAGTCTCACACAAAGTATTACACCTGATCAGTATTGTAATGATCGCCAGCGTGTTACTGGCGGCGTGCGCCACCCCAACCACCGAAGCGCCGAAACCGACGGCGGCACCCGCCGCTACTGTTGCACCCGCCGCGACGAGCGCCCCCGCGGCAACCGCCGCGCCCAAGCCGCCCAAACCTCTCGTGCTTGGTTTCACCGCCTCACAAACCGGCGCGCAACAAGTTGCCTCCCAAAAACAGATCGAAGGTTTGCAACTCTGGTTAGATGACGTCAAAAAAGCCGGCGGCATCAAGTTGAAAGACGGCACGATCTATATGCCGGAAATGAAATTCTACGATGATGAGAGCAAGACTGACCGTGTGCAAGCGCTCTATACCAAACTCATCAACGACGACAAGGCTGATTTTCTTTTCAGCCCGTACAGCAGCGGCTTGGCGAAAGCCGCCGCCGTCGTCTCCGAACAGAACGGCAAAGTCATGATCACCGCCGGGGCTGCCGACGATGCGACAATGGAACAAGGTTTTAAGAGCACCTTCCAACTGTACACTCCAGCCAGCCGTTACCTGACCGGCGCCGTGGATGCTCTGCAAAAGTTCGTGCCGACGGCTAAGAAAGTCGCCATCGTCTACGAAAAAGATTCCTTCTCCACTTCAGTAGCCAATGCGGCACAGCCTTACGCCAAGAGCAAAGGTTTAGAGGTCGTTTTGTTTGAAGGCTACGACACCGGCACCACCGACTTTGCGCCGTTCATCAACAAGATCGTCGCCGCCAATCCGGATGCGATCATAGGCGGTGGTCACTTTGCTGATGGCACCACGTTCTCCAAGCAACTGTTTGAAAAGAAAGTGCCGGTCAAGTTCGTCTCGATCTTAGTCGCGCCTCCTGAGCCGACCTTCAAAGACATCGGTGATGCGGCAGTCGGCATCATTGGACCCAGCCAGTGGGAAACTCAAGTAACCTACAGCGCAGATGCCGCTAAAGCAGCCAATCTGCCTTACTATGGGCCCAGCAACAAATCTTTTGTGGATGCTTACACAGCCAAGTACAAATCCACTCCGTCTTATCACTCCGCGGGCGGCTATGCCCAAGGCTTGATCTTCCAAAAGGCGATTGAGGATGCCGATAGCATTGAGCAAGCCAAGATCGTTGCGGCATTAGATAAGATGAACCTGATGACCTTCTATGGTGTTGTTAAGTTCAGCACCGACGCCAAGACGCATGGCAAACAAGAAGCACACAGCATGGTTTATATGCAGTGGCAGAAAGATGCCTCTGGCAAACTTATAACCCAGATCGTGTGGCCTCTCGAAGCGAAATCGGCTGACGCCGTTTTGCGCTAGAAACTCGCTCCTTTTTTATCCCTCCCCCGTCAAAGACGGGGGAGGGATGGTTCAGGAGTAATTCCTACCCCACAAAGAGGTGTAAATGAACATCGAAACTTTGATTGCCTCCACGGTCGATGGGTTGATGTTGGGCTTTGTATACGGGTTGATGGCGATGGGGTTGACGCTGATCTTCGGCGTGATGAAAGTTATCAATCTTGGACATGGACCGATGATCGCCATTGGCATGTTCGCCGTCTTGGTTATGAGTCAAGCGTTGGGCATCAATCCTTATCTGACGCTTCCCGTGATCGTCGTGATGGGTCTACTCACCGGCATTGTGATGTATTTTATCGCCCTGCATCGCGTGATCAACTCGCCGGAATTAACGACCCTCCTCGCTACCTTCTCTGTTAATATGATGATCACCGGTTTGATGACGGTGATTTTCTCCACCAGCCCTCGCGGTTTAGATGTAACTCTCGGCTCGCTCCAATTTGGTCGGGTCACTATCCTTGGCACACGCGTTGCGGCGGTTGTCATCGCGGTTGTCGTTACGGTTGCACTTTATTTTTTCCTCTATCGCACCCGTCAAGGGAAATCAATTCGCGCAGTGGCTAACAACCGCGGCGCCGCCGAATTGATGGGGATCAATTCGTCTTGGGTGCTGGGGTTAAGTTTCGGCATCGGCACAATGCTGGCGATGATCTCCGGTATGTTGCTTGCCACCATGTTCTCATTCACCGTGTTGACCGGCAATGCGCTTGAAACCAAAAGCTTTGTTATTGTCGTGTTGGGCGGCTTGGGCAATCCAACCGGCGCGCTGTTTGGCGGCATCATCATCGGCTTACTGGAGAGCATCACCACGATTTTTATCCCGGTCAGTTGGGTGCCGGTTCTTGAGTTCGTCGTGTTCATCCTGATCCTGCTCGTCCGCCCGAACGGAATTTTTGGAGCGCGCGCATCATGAAAACGTTGACGAACATCTCCTTCTGGCTGTTGCTGGTAGTGGTTGCCGCCGTGGCGCTTGTGCCAATTGTTCAAGGCAACGTTTCGATGCGCGAGGACGCTTTCTACATCTTGATGCTGGTGATCCTCGCTTCAAGCACCAATATCATCATGGGTTATACCGGATATGTCAGCTTCGGACATATCGTGTTCTTCGGCACGGGCGGCTATGTTGCTTTTTACTTGATGCAAACTTACCAATGGCATTTTGTCCTTGCGGCGTTGGTCGGCGGTGTCGCCGCCAGCCTCTTGGCATTCTTGCTAGGTAATGCCGTCTTGCGCTTGCGCGGTGCGTACTTTGCGCTCGCTACTATCGGCATCAACGAAGCCGTGCGGTCATTCGTCAGCAACTTTGAGCCGTTTGGCGGTTCCATTGGCATGTTCTTTAACTTTTCTATGTATGACGCTTACGGCGGCGCGAAGAACGCCGGGCAATTGGCGTATTATGCGATGGTGGTTTTGGCGCTGGTGACGATTGCCGTAAGTTTCCTTATCAAAAAATCTAAGTTTGGGTTAGGGCTAATGTCTATCCGTGAAGATCAAGACGCCTCCATGGTGCTGGGCATTAATCCGGCACGGATGAAAGTGATGACCTACACCATCTCGGCATTCTTCCCGGCAATAGCCGGAGCGATCTTCTTCTTCAAGAACGGGCTCATCGAACCGGGTCCAGCCTTTGAACTGCATCGTTCGGTTGAGGCGTTGGTGATGGTGATGCTTGGCGGTTTCGGCACAGTGACCGGACCCATTGTCGGCGCGGTAGTGTACGAGCGATTACGCAGTTTTCTAATCACCAATGCAACCTTTAGTAACTTTCATCTCGTAATCGCCGGCGCTCTATTGTTGCTCATCGTCCTCTTTGTGCCTGCCGGTTTAGTAGGTTGGCTGCGACTACGTTTCGCGGCAGTTCGGAGGTTCCTCGAATGATCCTCTCAGTTGAAAATGTCAGCAAACGCTTCGGCGGTTTGCAAGCACTGGATAAAGTAACACTGTCAGTCAACGAAGGTGAAATTTTTGGCATCATCGGACCGAACGGCGCGGGCAAGACCACGTTGTTCAACACGATCAACGGCGTCTATACGCCGACCGAAGGGCGCATCAAATTCCGCGGTGAAGATGTGACCGGGCTGCCGCCTTTTGACTTAAGCAAGCGCGGCTTGGCGCGCACCTATCAGGTGGTTCGGCCTCTCGGAGAATTAACCGTTCGCGAAAATGTCACCGTCGGCGCGTGCTTTGGGCGCGAGAACCTTCCACTGGAAAAAGCAGAAAAAGTTGCGGATGAAGTGCTGGAGTTCGTGGGTTTGACGGCGCGGCATGATATGCTCGCTAGCAAGCTCAATGTCGCGCAGAAGAAACGGTTGGAAATGGCGCGGGCGTTAGCCGCCCGTCCGATCTTAATCCTGTTAGATGAAGTGTTGGCAGGACTTAACCCGCAGGAAGTTGGAGATATGTTGACCGTCGTCCGCAAAATTCGTGAGCAAGGCGTGACGATCATTATGATCGAACATCTCATGCACGCCGTGATGAATTTATCGGATCGCGTGTTCGTGTTGGACTACGGCGCGCAGATCGCCGAAGGCACGCCGCAGGAAGTTTCGAACCATCCTAAAGTGATCGAAGCGTATCTGGGCGATCCTGAAGTGGCGAAACGCTTTCTGGAGGGAACATCGTCATGAGCACTCTACAAGTCAAAAGTCTCGAAGCCGGTTACGGCGAAGTGCAGATTCTGTGGAGCATGTCGTTGGAATTACAACGCGGCAAGTTAACATCTCTCGTTGGCTCAAACGGAAGTGGCAAGACTACGTTGTTGCGCGCGGTGACGGGTTTGTTAAAGCCCTGGAAAGGCAACGTCACCTTCGACGGCAAAGACGTGACAAAAATTTCTCCGCATGAAAAAGCGGAAATGGGTTTGGTGTTGGTTCCAGAAGCGCGGCAACTTTTTACCGATATGAGCGTGTTAGAAAATTTGGAAATGGGCGCCACGCCTAAAGCCGCTCGCGCTGAGTTTAAGCAAACGCTCGAGTGGGTGTATACATTATTGCCGCGCTTGAAAGAACGTCAGAATCAATTGACCGGAACACTTTCCGGCGGCGAACAACAAATGGTTGCCATCGCGCGCGGGTTGATGGCGAAACCCAAAGTATTGATGTTCGACGAGCTCTCGCTCGGTCTATCGCCTCTATTGGTGATCAATCTGTTTGAAGTTTTGCTCAAGCTCAAGACGCAAGGTCTGACGATGCTTCTCGTTGAGCAGAATGTGCAGATGGCTCTTGCCGTGAGCGATTACGCTTACGTCCTCAACAACGGGCGCGTTGACATCGAAGGCGAATCGCGTAAAGTGATGGGCATGGAAAGCGTACGCAAAGCCTACTTGGGCATATAGTTCACCTCAACATCTTTAAATTTTTCCCTTACCGCCGAAGTCACACGATGAAGGCGGCAAGGGAATTTTTTTATTAATCCTGCTTATTGTAAAATATACTGAATGTTCAGCGTCATTGCGAGCGCACTTTGCGAAGCAATCTCCGTCGCGTTTAGAGATTGCTTCGTCGCAAAGAACGCTCCTCGCAATGACGAAGTGGCTGAGTAGTAACAAAATATTGTTAACGGCGACATTCTGAGAGGAGAAGATTCTATGTATCAAACAAATATGTACGAAGGCATGTTGGCAGAGACGGTCACAATGCACGGCGCGAATGGCGACGTGATCAACGCTTACTTTGCGCGCCCACTCGGCGCGGGTTCATTTCCGGGTATGGTGTTGATCCATCACATGCCGGGTTGGGATGAATGGTATCGAGAGGCGACGCGCAAGTTTGCCTATCACGGTTACGCTACGATCTCACCCAACTTGTACTATCGCGCCGGGCATGGCACGCCGGAAGACGTAGCGGCAAAGGTGAGAGCGGCTGGCGGCATCCCCGATGATCAGGCGGTGGGCGATGCCGAAGGTGCGATGAGATATTTGCGCTCGCTTCCCACTCTCAATAATAAAGTTGGAATTTTCGGAACCTGCTCGGGAGGCCGCCACGCCACCCTCGCCGCGAGTCGTGTTAAGGGCTTTGATGCGCTGGTGGATTGTTGGGGGGGGGGCGTGGTGATGACACAAGCAGACCTTACGCCGAACCGACCCGTCTCGCCGATTGAGTATACGAAAGATTTGTCTTGCCCGATCTTAGGTTTGTTTGGCGAAGAAGATAAAAGCCCGACGCCCGAACAAGTTGCTCTGCACGAAGCGGAATTGAAAAAACATAATAAGGTGTACGAGTTTCATATGTATCCTAAAGCGGGGCATGGATTCTTCTATTATGATCGCGCGGCGTATCGCCAAGAGCAAGCGATGGATGGTTGGAAGAAGACATTCGCGTTTTTGGAAAAATATTTGGCTTAAAATCTCAAACTTCAAAACTCAAACTTCAAACTTCAAATTTGGAGTTTGGAATTTGGAGTTTGAAATTTACTCATATGTGTACAATGATCGTTAAACAAGTGGAAGTAGAAGGAAGCGGCAAAGGTACGTCAGGTTGGTTTGATGTGCATCAAGCGAATGTTTCGTACGACCATCCGTATGGCATGACGGCGGAACATGCGCTGAATATTGATTTTGTGAACGAAGCGCAAGGACCCGGCGCGCGGGTGGCGGTGGAACTCAACGCAGAATCGGCGCGGGCATTGGTGGATACAATCCTTGCGGTGTTAGCTCAGGCAGAGGCGGGCGGGTATATAGAATTAAAAGCAGAACGCTGAAATCGCTGATGTAACTTACCTTACACGCTCGGATGCTCCGTCATTGCGAGGAGCGCTGTGTGCGACGAAGCAATCCCCGTCGGGTCGGACACGAGATTGCTTCGCAAAGAACGCTCGCAATGACGCTGCGTAAGGT
>Ga0163199_1001450_pt1 | contig 14814 bp, 10 predicted proteins | sample PL_2010_150m_FD_113537 | JGI IMG/M metagenome (GOLD analysis project Ga0163199, IMG submission 113537) | Freshwater microbial communities from Powell Lake, British Columbia, Canada to study Microbial Dark Matter (Phase II) - PL_2010_150m | ecosystem: Environmental > Aquatic > Freshwater > Lake ... | reverse complement strand
GGCCACCCAACCCGGGTCCGGGGTAGAAGGCATGGAAGCCGAACGGCTTCGTTTTCGCCGCTTCGATGACTTCCCAGACATCGATGCCCATCCGGTCGAAGAGCATTTTGAGCTCGTTGACCAGGGCGATATTCACGGAACGGTAAATGTTTTCCAGCAGCTTGGCCGCCTCAGCCGCCTTTGTGGAAGAGACGGGCACGGTGCGATCGACAATCGCGTCATAGAGGGCGGTTGCCGATGCCAGGCATGCCTTCGTGTATCCCCCACCACCTTGGGAATCGTCCGGACGCTGAAATCACGATTGTTGGGATCCTCCCTTTCCGGGGAAAAGGCCAGGTGGAAATCCACGCCTGCCTTCAGGCCAGTGGTCTCCAGGATCTCCGCATCTCCCCATCGGTCGTTCCCGGGTAGGTGGTGGACTCCAGGACGATGAGTTGCCCCTGTCGCAGATGCTTCGCAATCGTTTGCGTCGTGTTGAAAATGTATTGCATGTCCGGTTCGCGGTTTCGGTTGAGCGGTGTGGGAACGCACACGATGATGCAGTCCATCTCTTGCAGGAGGGAGAAATCCGTCGTCGGCGAAAAGGGGGAACAGCTCCCGATTTCAATTTTCCCGACGTGACGTCCCCCATGCACAACGGGAGTTGTCCCCGCTTTTTTTCCAGCCCCGCAATTTCCGCCAAGGTCGCCGAGTCGATATGCCGGATGTAGCTTTTTTCCTGCCGGAGCAGGGATATCTTCTGTTCATCCACGTCAAAGCCCGTGACGCTGAACCCGGCCCGGCAGAACTCGATCACGAGGGGCAGGCCGACATAGCCAAGGCCGATGACGCCGATCGTTGCCGTTTTATCCTTAATTTTGCTAACGAGGGGCATGGGTTATTCCTTTTGTGATTTGCCCCTGCGAAGGCGCGGTCAAAAAGAGGGCTTTATACAGCTCCGCCCTCTCGGTTACATTGGCAGGCGCAAGAATCAGTATCTGATTAACAAACGGTAAACAATAGCTCTCACGGCGTCACAGATTATAAAGGCATTATCTAATAATTATCAAGATAAAACTGGGTACCAAGTCCACCTAATTTCTGTTCTTCCAGGCATTATAAGTGAGTGTCAGTTCGTAAAGAAGTCCATAATTCGATCGGGACGTCTCTACCCCGTGTGATGGTAGAGAATGCTACTGAATCATCGACCTGGGTGAAAATTACGAGTATGCCGTGGCGGGACACCCCAGCCGGACCTATTTGTGGATATTTAGCCGTACGCCTGAGATAGATGATTCCCTGTTCAATCGCCTCCTTGATAAATTGAAGAAGCAGGATTATAATGCAAGCAAGCTGATGCGCCTGTCAAAGGCAAGGGAAGAACGGAGGTCTGATACGCCTTCAGAGAGACTAGCGGTCAATGACTTTGATCATACCCACAATTAATTCATTCACACACGAAACCGTTCTGCTTATGCTTCTACCTGTGGAAAGCAAGGACTTAAAAAAAATAGACCTGAACTGGTTTTTGTAAGTGGTAAGGAAACCTCTATGAGTGTATCTGTTGTCATTGTTTCATATAATTATGGGATGTACGCCGCCCAGGCGATTGACTCTATTTTATCTCAGACAAAAATACCTGATAGGATTTTATATGTGGATGATTGTTCGGCAGAGGATGATGTCGGGTGTGTGATAGCAAAGAAATTTGGTGTGGATGTTATTCGGAGAGAGTACAATTACGGCGTGTTGAAGAACTTTCAGGACATACTTTTTGATCAGGTCACAACGGATAGAATGATCATGTTGGGGGCCGACAACTGGTTCAGAAATGACGCTATTGAAAAGATGGGTGCAGAAGAAGCTGATATCGTTTCTACCGATTATTATACTACCGGTTCTGGAGTAAAAGAAACAAAAATAGCCACCAACCCGAAGTACGTTTACGAGAATGGATATTATATACGAAAATTTCCTCATTATGATTCGGCGGATATTATAAAAGCAAAAATAATTAAAAAAAATTTCATACATGGCAGTAGTTTGTTCAATGTCAAAATGTCGAGAGAGTGTGGCGGGTATAAGATCATGATTCCAAACGGCAGTGGTAAAAAACTCTGCGAGGACTGGGGAAACTGGATTGGGATGATAAAGAGGGGCGCGAAGGTAAAGCATATATCAGAACCATTACTCTATTATAGAAAACATAGATTCAATTGGGGCGGAATTTGACTTAAAATTATGAATAAAATGCCCGAAGCCGTATTTTTACAAACGCTGAACAAATGTAATTCGCGTTGCGTTATATGCCCGTATAAGGATACTTATATGAATTCCCCAACGGAATTCATGTCGATTGAATTGTTTAAAAAAATATTAACAGAATTAACCACTGATTATCGAGGAGACATCGGATTATATCTGCATTACGAACCACTATTGGATAGCCGATTGCCTGAGTTAATCACTTTAGCGAAAGAGATGTGTCCAGAGTCTTGTGTTGCAATATCCACAAATGCAGCTTTATTAAATGAAGAAAATGTTGACAGACTCTGTAATGCCCCGCTGGACTCAATCACGTTTAATGTTAATGGTGGAACAAAAGAAACATACGAAAAAATGATGCCGCCGCTGAAATGGGATACAGCAATTGGAAATATAAAAAAAATTTTAAAGAAATATAAAAACAGAAAAGATATTAATTTTATAAAAACAAATGATAACTTTAATGAATCAGAATTATTAAAAGATATTTTTCCAGATGTGAAGATCGTCGACCAATATTGGGCGGTGAACAGAGGTGGCAGTGTTAAAATAAATAAACCTGCAGATGTTAAAAATAGGTTTAAGTCTAGCTTTAAAAAATGCAAGCAACTATCAGCCAATTTGTCGATCACATCTGATGGCAGTATATTATTATGCTGTAATTGCTGGAAAAAAGAAGTTGTGATTGGAAATGCCAATGACGTAAGCATTATCGATGTATGGAATAACAGCCCGCTGAAGCATCATAATCATACTGTTTGTAAAAAGTGTTGTTAATGGTTTTTACACGGGTGAGAAGGCACCGGGGCTGTTTAGGCCAGGAAAAGTTCCGATCCCGGTGGCATTCGGACCTCCTTGATCGGGTGAGTTTAAGCATGACGCGGCTTGGCTTCATTCGGAAGCAAGTTATCAAAACAACAGAAGAGGAAAACAGATTGACCAACTCGGAACGTGGATATATCTCGCGAGGCAGAAGTTTGGCTGAATGTAATGCCAAATTCGGCAAACGGGTCATTGAAAATACCCTGACAGATGCCCTTACCTCTCATGAATCGGTTCGTCTTCTTGAGATTGGCTCTGGAGAAGGCAGAGTGATGATGGAATTACGGAAATTATTTCCATCCATCGAAATCCATGGAATCAATAAAAAGCCATGGCCTGCGATGATGGAACAAAATAGTCTGATTGCCACTGGAATGAATTACAGGATTTTTTCAAAAGAAGAGGCAAGAAGTGTTGAATTACCCATTCCTCATTTTTACGATGCGACTCAATTGAAATTCCCTGATAATTATTTTGATGTTGTAATAAGCCAGGTATCTATTTATCAGGTTAAAAGGAAAGATCTCTTATTACAAGAAGTCTGGAGAGTATTGAAAAATGGTGCGAGGGCCTTTCTCCATATGGATTCGATGTGTGAAGGCTATCCAGATTTTCTAAATCATGAAACACCCCGATTCTTGATCTACAAAAACAACAAGTTATATCCGTTTAAGAGATTTATTAAAGAATTAAGGGATAAAAATTATAATATTACATGCAGCGTAGCATTTGGAAAACAAAGAGACGACGCAAATTTAAAACGGACGAGCATTGTAATGTATAAAAACACGGATGTTGAACTAAATTTGGATCTTACATTTGACGAACTTTCTTCTTTCGATATATCTTCGCTGGGAAAGATTTTTAACGGGGATAAGATTGTAGGTTACAGAAGCGTTTACCAGCTAAAGTATGTCTGAAATATTACCCGCCTGAACCTCAGCGTCGTACCGTTACTTCTCATATGACCAATCCCTTGGTAAACTGAATTGCCCGTTCGGCGTAGGTGTGGGTTCTGGCGATCTTCAGCCCCTTTGCCATAAGGCGTTGCCGCTCTTCGGGATTGTCCAGATAGTATTCCACTATTTCTTTCAAATGCTCCGAGGATTCATATTCAGGGACAGAATCTTTAAATATGGCAGCGAGCCCCTTGTTTTTTCCGGAAATCACAAAGCCGCCGCTTGCGAGGATATCAAAAACCTTGTTAGAGACGAATCCCTCTCTTTCCATGTCGGGGTGGTGGTCATTCAGTGTGATTTTTGCACTTGCATAAAGCTCCTCCAAACGCCGGTAATCCCAATATCTGCCCCCATAATTTTCTTTTGGCAGGATACCCTCCCACAGATTGCCCCATACCTTGAATGTAAGGCCCGTGCCGATCATGTCGCGCACAATGGCGCGGCCGTCAGGCCTGCTGGCTCTGGCATTTCCCAAAAAAATCATGTCGTGTTCAATTTGTGCTTGAACAGGAGTCTTGGCTGTGCAGGCCGGCATAAATTCTACGTTAACATATCCCATTGCCCTGAGTTTTGGCAGGAAATGGGAGGAAGCGCAAAATATGTAATCAAACTGCCGTAAATTCTCAATGGTCGCCATGTCCGGATGTGAGTGGAGCCACACCATGTTCAGCGCGTCCTCATCGAAATCCTTGGCCGGTGACCCGAAGAGATGAATGTTAATGTCGGGATTTTCCCGGCCTTCATCAAAACCAAGGCCACACAGCTCCTTTTCCAACTCCTGCCTGACCCAATGATCCCCCCACAATAGGCGCATTCGGGGATCGGTTTCCCTGTCTGAATGTGTATGGACCTCAACTGAGAGTGTTCCCTTTTTCTTCCGAAGTCGCTCTATTTTGTCCATTGTCCCGGGCCTGCACTCTGTCCGATATTGTGAATCCAGCAGGATCCGCAAATCCATTGCTCCTTGATGACGGGGCTCGATCGTAAGGCATTTACGGACCATTTCCATAGCGGACCGATGCTCTTTAAAATTCCATGCAACAAGGGCTGCATGGTGGAGAGCGGTGACGGAATCGGGTCCGATTTCAAGTGCTTTTGTAGACCAGAAATCCGCCTTCTTAAGGTCCAAACTGTGAAAAGACATCTCCACCAGCATATTACACTGCTGGGCCGTACAGCCAACGCCCGCATTTGCACACTCCTCTTCAAGCTCTGACATGGCCTGCGGAAGTCTTCCCCTGGAGAGCAGTTGTTTATATCTATCCCGCATTTTTATACCAGATTTCTGGTCTTTACCGCAAACCGATCAGACCGCGTTTCCCAAGCTCCCGTAAAAAAAGGGTGACAGCCACCGTTGCCTCTTTCGGATGCAGCCGCTGCAGGGCCGTAAAACGCTGAATTACCTGCCCTACCGATCGTTTGCCGTCCAGCAAATCCCAGACTGCCGTGCCAAGTTCATCCAATTGAAGTTTTTTGATCCCGACACCATCGGAAGAACCCCCCAAACGTCGGATCCATCCGGCGATCCAGGGTCGAATTTCAACCGGATAGCAGAGAAGGACCAGCCCGGCCTCTCCACGGGTCTCTCCGGCCTGAAGGTTCCTGACGGGTATGCAATTCAACGCTTCGGCGCAACTGATTTCCGCACCTGTCCGCTTTTTCCTAAAGAGTCTCATATTGGGTGCATATGCTGTCTAATAATTCAGATGGAAAGGTCTTATCCCCGTTGGCACCCACGCCCAGGAGACGGTTTTTCCCCACAAGGTGCCATAATCGAAACCACTGGAAATGAGGTTTCCCGATCATTCGTTCCCAACACCGGGCCCATAGACCGCCCAAAACGGCCTTCTCCCATTGTACTGCATGGTGTCCGGTGCAGGTCAACGGATGCCACTCGTTCCGATGAATCCGGATCGTTTTGGCGGCAAATGCGAAAAGGTCGCCGCTTCCCAGAAGCGCCGAAGCGGGTCCCCAGCGGTACAGCGTAATCCGCTGCCTCTTCGATCCAAAGTGCATCTCGAACCTTCCGGCTTCAAAGCGGTACCGGAGCAACCGATATTCTGCCGGAATCTCAGCCCGGATGTCAAAGAGGGACCAGCGTACCCGGTTGTCATCGCTGTGATCTTGGAAGGAGGCAAGCACACGACGGCAAGTCTTGTAGCTTGAACCCGAAAGGTTCCCGAAAAACTGGATCAGGATGGCATTACCACAGGCAGGGCAATAGAGAATCGCTCCCCTGCCACCCCTGGCCGCTGCCTGCCAGGTAAACCCCATCACGTCAAAATCACCCAAAACTTTCACCCATTCTTCCGGAAGGGGGCTTTCTTGAACGGCGTTTTTGTGGAGGGAGTTCATGCGCTTCAGTGCGGTCTGATGGGAAAAGCGTCCTTTGATCTTTTCCCACTTGATCTCCAATGCAGGTTCCCCCTGGTAGGCAAGCAGCAGGTACCGGGGGCCGATCTTGGCCACTTCCCAGAGCTCAGGTGTGGAGAAACGGACCCCATTCCATGCAATCTCTCCCCATGACATCGTGCCTGTCACCTACCGCTCTTTTGTTTATCAATTTCCGTGAACGAGTCCATGGAATATCCCTTTTGCCTTCATCAGTTCCTGATAGTTTCCCGACTCGACCACTCGGCCTAACCGCATGACCAGGATCTTATCATAAGAGAGTAATATATCCAATCGATGGATCACGGCCACAACCGTGCTTTTTCCCTTGAGCTGGGTTTCAATAAACCGCTGGATATGAGCCTGCGAGGTATTGTCCAAACCGGCGGTCGCCTCGTCCATAATCAAGATCGACGGCTCTTTGAGGAAAGCCCTTGCCAGGGCGATCTTTTGCTGTTGTCCGCCCGAAAGACGATCTCCCTTGCTTCCCACTTCAAAATCAAGGCCGGCGTTCATTACTTCATCCATCTCTTCTTTTTTCAAAAGATCCATGATCTGTGCCAGCAGATCAGCCGCGGCCGAAGTCTGTTCCGACTTGAGGTTGCCATATACGAGGTTTTCAATTACACTATGGGAAAACATATATTCTGCGCCGCAGTGGAGGGAAAACCCCTTCCGTTCACTCTTTTTCAACTTTGCTTCATCGTTTCGGTCACTGCATGTCCTAAGTTCCACCCCCACCACTTCTTGGATGAAGCGGTGCCGGGCCCGCACGATATTTTCCTGCAAAGATTCGGGAATCGCCACTATGGTGTGCTTGGCCGGAGAATACTGAAGAGCCAGGTACAGGAGCAGCGCCTTGTCCTTGCGGTCCAGGGTTCTGGTTCCGCTCAATACAAAGCGTGGCAGGATTGTCTTGTACATTTCAAAGGATTTTGCTTGCATGGGGCTTGCCTCGAACGAGAAACTCTCATTCTCACCAAGATTCTCGAATAGATTGACCGTTTTACGAGCTAATTCCATTCCCAGTTGCAACAACGGCTCGTCGAGTTTGGTATCCGCCAGGAATTTTAAAAAGGCGCGGTTGTGCGGAAGGTTCTCCGGCAGGTATTCGGTGGGGTAAACGTCTGAAAAGAAGAGGTTATCGTGTATGGTTGAATAGTGGAGGAAGTTATTCACATCGAAGGGTTCCACTACCTCCGTGAGTTTCTCCCCGAATCTTTCGCGGATCAGCTGCCTCATCCAGATAAAGTGCTCCATCATGGGCTCGCAACACTCGCGTGGAATGATCATGTTGAGTCCAAACCGCGTTACATCCTCGGCCAATCCCACCGTCCTGAGCATTTCAAATACTTTTTCCCTGCTCGGCAGGGTCCGTTTACTCCCCTCTCCCTCTGCAAGCAGCAGCGCCCGACTCCCATACAGGAGGTTGTCTCGAACGGTCCCGTTGAAGATGAAGGGGTGTTGGGCCACAAACCCGATGTTACAGGTGACGTCCATTTTGGTGAGTTCCCGGAGCTCATGTCCATCCAGAAGAACGCTTCCTTGACGGTATGGGTACAGCTGTCCCAGCACCATGGCCAGGGAACTTTTCCCGCTGCCGGAAAAACCGACCAGCGCTATCTGCTCCCCGGGACGCACATGAAAAGAGACCTCGCTGAACAGACGCACGCCATTGTCCAACCTGTATTCCAAATCTTTGACCTCGATCTCTCCCTTGATGTGATGCACAGGACGGTCGGTCGGCATCAATTCAAACTCCGGCTCTATATCAAAACGCTCCATGACACATTGATAGCGTACCTGCGCGTCTTGAAATTCCTCGTAATATGAGATCAATTCCTTTACGGGATCATAAATTTTTTCAAAGGCGGACAGAAAGGCGACCAGCGCACCGAGAGTCAGCTGGCCTTGAATGGTGAGATACCCCCCTACCAGAAAAAGGAAAAACGGTCCCATATTCTGGAAGAGGTTGTTGTAAAATTTTATTCCGAACTTATACAGATACATCCGCTTTGCAAGAGAGAACAGTCGGTCGGCAAAATGGCCGAATTTATCCATTTCCAGCCGATAGGAGGCGTTGCCCTGGATTTCGTGAACCCCGGATATGGCTTCACTGACCACATTGCTCATCGAACGGCTCTCATCGACGCGGATGGCGTTCAGGCGATTGAAGCGTTTCTGAAGGACGGGAATGAGGATGATCTCTACCGGATAGATGGCAAGGCTGATGAGGGCCAGTTTTGGATTCAGAAAGATCATATAACCGGCGAAGGTCAGAAGTGTCAGAACGCTGGTGATGGGAATAGCCAGAGCACTGCCCAAAAAGCCTCCCACGGCGCCCAACTCGGCCATCAGGGAGGTCATTACGGTTCCCGGTTGGGTCTGTCTGAAAAATTGCAACGGCAGACGCAGGATATGCTGGTAGAGTTGATCTCGCATCTCCAGAAGGATCTTCTGACCGATATAGGCCTGAAGCATATTGATGACAAACTTGAGAGTGCTGAAAAGGATCGCCGCTCCAAGGTAAAGGCCGCAATAGAGGAAAAGCAGGTCTGTCTTTTTCAGTTCGATCGCAATGTTGATGATTCTTTTTTGCAATTCAAGGGGAACGACGCGAAAAAAAATGCTGACGATGATGACGAGAAGCAGCAACAGCTGTAGCGGCCAATGCCGATGTAAAATCCAGGAAAAAAGAGAGCGTTTGGTGATCATGCTGTCTTCCTTTCTACGCCAATTTCACTTGATCCGGTGCGGCTCGGAGCAAGTTGGGGATCTTCCCAAATGCTATTCTTCTCAGCCGGTAAGATCAATACGAAAGCCGGCTTAGGGATTTGAGGATCAGCGTAAAACCCATGGCGAACATCCCGGTCAATCCCATCCCGCAGGAAAAACCGGCCAAAAGCACCGGGGCATATTGGCGCCACATGGCCCCATAGCGTTTTAAAAAGAAAAAACGCCCCAGGCATGCGCCGACCACTTCCAAGATGAGGCCGTGGGGTGTGCTCTGCCCCAGTCCGCGAACCACTCCGTAAATCAGCAAGATCGGCAGACCAAGAAGCGTCAGCAAGGCATAGGAAACAATGCCGAGGCCAAGACCCGCCAGCACATAACTGCCCTTGAGGGCCTGGAAAAACAGCGAGTTTCCTTCCAGCGTGGAAGTCTGCATCAATAGGGTGTTCAGAGCCTGAAGGTGCCACAATTCCTGTGCATACGGGTAGCTGCCGGAGGGAATCGGCGCCAGGCGCCAAATGAACTGGGAAAAAAGGAGACTGGCCACCATCACCACGGGAAAGACCACGATTTCCGCCTTGATGATACCCCGGATGCTGGTGCCGGTCAACTCGATCTCCCGGAAATCCACCGTGGCCTTGCCGTAATTGTGAATAGGAATAGGGGCATACCAGATCTCAATCCCCTGGTAACCGAAGAACCGGGCTCCGGCAATAAAACTCGCCTCCCGAACGAGCGGCAAGTTGACGAATTGTCCCGCGATTCCCTCCATGCGGGCGGTGATATACGACACAATGGGCGTGTAAAGAAATCCATACCCGACGAAAAAAATCCAGGGGAAGTTGGGGACCAGCCAAACGCAAAGCGCTACATAGGATAGTGTTGAAAACACATAAATGCCGATGGCAATCCAAAAATTGAAATCACCCCGACCGGGAGGCGGATGAAACAGATCCTTTAAGCTACCCCGTCTCGAGGTCCCGGATTGCTCCGATCCGCTTCGGCGAAAGGACCGTAGAACCTGCCAGATCCCCACACAGGCGATGGAAAGTCCCACGCCGATGCCGAAGCTCATGTAGAAATCAAAATTGTTGGCAAAAACCGTATCCACGGTTCCCATTCCCTGGTGCCAGCGTTGCAGGATTCCCTGATGATAGAGAATCGGATTGGCCGCCACGGTGATGATCAGTCCGATCAATCCTCCGATCACGGCCCAAAAGGGCAACACCATCCCGATAAAAATGAGCCCCAAGTCAAGTTGAATCCCTGTGGCCACCGCCGGAAGCACTTTTTCGGTATGGCGGGTCAGTTCGATCCAGGGGATTGGAATGAGCCGGATCGGCTCAGTGAAGAAAAGGCCTGACAAGGTCGGTAAAAGGATATAGATTCCGCCGAAGACGAGCCCGATGACGCCGCCGATGGAGAAAATACGCCACTTCCAGCTCAGTTGCCTTTCCTCTGTGGACTCTGCCAGGGCCATGGTTCCCAAAGCCCCGACCGGCGCCATGGGAAAAGGGAGTTTTTCCACGTCGGAGGTGATTCGGTAGAGGGCATAGCCCAACCCGAAATGATCAATGCGCTGAATGATTTGCGATCCGATCAACAAAAGGATCGGAATGAGCCAGTCGCGGTGGAAAAATGTACGTTCAGCCAGCGATAAAGACCCGGGCGATGGCGCCACCCATGAAGGAATAAATTCCACCAGGCCCAGCATCTGGGCCGCATCAGACTGAACCAGGTACTGGTTCCACAACAAACCCTGAAATGGTGAAGCCAACGCAGCGCCGGCCATGTAATAGAGAAGAAAGATTTCCTGCTGCTTGAGTTCCGTGAAGGAACGTTTGGCGACCTCGGCAAAGAGGATAATGGTTACCCACCTTGCAGCGGGACCGATACCGGTGCCAATCACCAACTGCAGGTACATGCTGCCGGGCATCATCAGAAAACCGATGAAAACCGCGCCCAGAATGGTTTTCCAGTTAAATCCCTCCTCAAAATGCGAGGGGGTTTTTAAAAGATCTCTGTATTCTTGAAGTTCCTTGTCCTCGTACATGCAATTTCCTTTAGTCCGGCAGCACCTGATAACTGCTGCTATCGCCAAACAAGCCGACCAGGGCCCATGCTCCTCCCATGAGAAAATCGCCCACGATGAGACCGACAAAAAAGTATTGGAGTTTTTTAAACAAAACCACCCCTCCGTAGCGCATGCAGATGGCGTTGGAAAGCCATCCGATGAAAAAGCTGAACCAGAGAATCCGCATGGCCGAGCTATAGGCGGTCAGGTATCCGATGGGGTGCAGAGGCCACCAGTAAAACCGATGATAGCAGATCACGAGACCCAGCATCACCGCCGCACCGACCGCTGAAAAGATCAGAACCCATTGCCCCGGTCTCACAGGCGTTTCGATCAGGCTGTATATATTGTCATATACCGCCACGGTGGTCCGGGTCGCCCAGTCGAGCTGCAACTCCCGGATACCGAACTTGTAACACAAGGAGAGCATTGCAAGAAAAGATACGCCCACGCAGATCACCAGGGTGATCAGGATAGAGCCGATGATCCATCGCCTGTTGGACATCCCCTGGGTGATTTTTCGGGCATGAAGCAAAGAGGGCATCAGCGACTCCCGAAGATCCACAAAAAGAACCTTCTGGGCTACTCCGGCAATGAGAAGTCCCACAGGGGTGAAAAACCGTGGGCCGAAACAGGCGAGGAGCCCGTCCATCGGGGCGGCGGTAAGCGTAAAATAGGCGATCCCTCCCTGACAGATCACCCGGCTCGCAACGAGCGTGATCATGAAAAAGGCGCCCAATAACAGAATGGCGACCAACAGGGGCATACCGAAATAGTGGAACCAGATCAGAATCCCGAGTGTTCCGAAAGCAACGCCCCAAAAGGAAAACCGGATAGAAAACCACTCCTCTTCGGTCCCGGCCTCTTTACCGAAATGAAAGACTCTGCGTAACACGTCCAGGAAATGGGAGCGGGCCAGCCAGAGAAGAAAGAGAAAGAAAATCACGTAAGCCCCGATCGCCTGGGTCTCTTCGGGTCGAGAAAGGGTAGGACCGAATGTCACACCCAGATCCGCGGCAGGAATGGTGTATCCCAGAACACCCAGCAAACCGATGAGCAAGGCCCCCGTCAGGGAAAAAAACCAGAAAGAAAAGGAAATCTGTTTGGACGTGAGAAAGGCAAAACCGATGAAGGCTGGATAGAGATAGATTTTGAGATTGTGAAATCCCGAAAAAAGGCCTTGCCCGGGAAAATAGGAACCGGCCAGAATCAGGGTGGGGATCTGGGGAACTTCCGGATAATAGAAATTTAACCCGTTTACCAGGTGCAAGAACAGTGGAACCAGGAAACCGATCAGGAAAAAGCGATGGGTGAGAAATCCTTCCATACCATTTCTATCCAGCACCTCTTCCATCAATTGAGGAACCTGCAAAAGCGGAAAATTCATCCGCTCATTATAAAGGGCCTGCCGGCTCAAGATGTTCACCATGCAGATCATCACAAAATAGCATAGAAAAATAAAGCAACTCCAGACCAAGAGCGGTTTTACCCAGGCGTCCCAGGGAATTTGACGGATCACATCTACCCACCCCATCTGGTGGCCCCCCGAAAGACCATTGTAGAGTGTATCGATCGCCTTCGTGCTCTGAGGGTACCAGGCGCCGGGCAACAGCGGATGAAGGACCTCCCCCCAGCGGTTTTCAACAGTGGCAAAATGGTACGGCGCCGTCAGGTTGATAAAGAACGTGCGCACCAGTCCGGTGTAGGCGATCCCGGACACAATGACCATCAGAATCCAGACCAACAGCAGTTCTTTTCCGGTCAAGAAGATACGTCCCTTGAAAATTTTCCGGGCCAAAACAATAAAAAAGGCCAGCCAGGCGAGAATAAAAAAAGGCGCCAGGGGGAAATGGCCTCCACCGAGCGGTGTCGCATTGCGATAGGCATTATTAAACGGCGTGACGGCGCAGATGGCTACGGCAAGCACCATCCCAAGAATGATTGCCCGTAAACGGATGCCTTGAGAACCATCACTGTTTACATGATCTTGTGCCCCAACGTCCGATCGGTTTTCCATCATCTTTCTTTCCTATCGCGGGTTACAACCCCTGACTGCCTTCCTTTTCGTGTTCCGCTGAGGTCATCCATTTTTCGTATTGGGCGTGTGACGTTTCGTCAAGAGACCGCCACATCAGCAACTGACGTCTCAACGCGTGAAGAAAAGCCTTGTTGGTCCGCCGCCAGACATTGGCTTCTCCGGCAAGGCGTTTTAAAAAAATCTTGATTTCGAGAAATCCGGGTTCTTCCTCTGCCGGACAAAACCGCACCTCCACCTGCTGTTTGATGCCGAAATCAAAAGGAGCCAACCACACCTGTGTGTAAAGCCGGAGGCATGCCTCCCCGCAGTATGGATTCTCGGTGTACCCAGGCGTTGCATCGTTTTTAACCGGCGGTAAAGGGCATACAAAGGCAAAGTCAATATCACCGGTGGAAAAAGCCCCTTGGGAAACATCCTGGCATCCCTTGAAATATTCGTAGAGATATCCGCCGGTGCTTCGGTGTTCCTGATATTTCATCAAAAAGGGGAGGGTGATTTCAAGGAGGTTCCCATCCGGTTCCGGAAGCTTCCAGGAGCGGTTCACGTCCGGAATGGCGATTTGTGCCGCCACCCTGGCTGGATAGATGACCGATACCAGCACCACCAGGATCACCAGAAACATCGCCGCAACCCCTGCCAGGGAAGAATAATTTACGGTAATGCCGGCCCAGAGGGAAGAGGTTGCAAAAAGACTGGCGGTGGTCTGGGCCAGAAGATACCCGAGGACCACGCTCAAAACGGCAAAAGCCAGGGCTTCCGCAATAAAAAGAAATGAGACATGTGAAGGCGCGAGCCCCACGGAAGTGTAGATTGCGATTTCCCGTTTCCTTTCATAGACACTCCCGATCATGGTATTGAGAACAATAAAGACCGAAATGATAAGCGGGATGACAATATTGGGAACACCGCTGTAGCTGAGGGTGTTTCTGGCACTGTACAGAAAGGTCCCTTCCGGCTCCCCGCAGAAAAGAGAAAGCCCGAACCGATCCGTCAGTTCCTCGGCCAAAGTTTGAATATTTGTCAAGGAACCGGGATGCACCGCCAAGCTTTTGAGACGGCCTCCGGCAGCCAGCAGGGTGCCGTAGGGGATGATCACGGTAAGGTCCCCTGGAACATGGCTGTATCGACTTTGAAAAGCCTGAACATCGGCCCCGGATTCTGCTGCTTCCATCTCCGCTTCGGTCATTCCCATGGACACTTCGCTGGGAAAGGTGACCGGCGTTAAAAATTCGCCGTCCAGATCCAACTGCTTTTCGAATTTTTCCCTCGAAAACGTTCCCACCACATCAAAGGGCGTTCCCCAAAGCAAAACAACCGTCCCCTGCGGGCGTTTGGAATCGATGCCAAGATTGCCGGCCATCCGTTCCGACAACAATACGGCATTTCTATCCTCCTTCTGCAACCATCTTCCCCCTACCAGGGTTTGATCGATGCGGGTGACACGGGCTTCTCCGTCGCCAAGGCCAACCAGCCCCTGAGCTTCTTGGACCCGGTCCTTGTATCGCACCGCTATTCGGGCGGTGCGGGTTCTGTTCCCGGACTCCATCCATATC
>Ga0163199_1001447_pt1 | contig 14818 bp, 12 predicted proteins | sample PL_2010_150m_FD_113537 | JGI IMG/M metagenome (GOLD analysis project Ga0163199, IMG submission 113537) | Freshwater microbial communities from Powell Lake, British Columbia, Canada to study Microbial Dark Matter (Phase II) - PL_2010_150m | ecosystem: Environmental > Aquatic > Freshwater > Lake ... | reverse complement strand
CTTTGGAGCAGCCTTCTTAGCTGCTGCCTTCTTGCGACGCTTTGGAGCAGCCTTCTTAGCTGCTGCCTTCTTGCGACGCTTCTTTGGTGCTGCTGCCTTTACGGCTGCCTTCTTACGACGCTTCTTTGGTGCTGCTGTTTTAGCAGCTGCCTTCTTGCGACGCTTTGGTGCAGATTTCTTAGCTGCGGCCATGTACATCTCCTAATCAGAATAGTTCGATCCGTCACCGAACCTGTTCATGGATAAGCGTGTCATTAAATACAATAACTTGCCACTATTTTGCGTGATTTTTTACCTGCGTGTCGCAACATTATTTTTTAATATTTTTATGTACTTCGCGAAATATTTTTCGCAAAATTAGCGATTTTTTTTAATTATTACTGATTTGAATCCGCTTTTTTCACCCCTTTTGCGCCTTCTGCCCGAATTTTTCGCTGTTCAACCGCGAATTCGTTGGTTCTGGCGTCATATTTTCTAAATTTTGGCAGTGCAGTGGCCGCAATTGATACAAATCCGATGCAAAGTAGGCCGCCACTTATTACCGAAGTTCGCAAGTTAGTAACAGCTGCGAAAGTTCCAGCTCTCATCTGCCCACCAAGTGGACCTACTGAGTAGGAAAGTAATTCGATTCCTGCCAATCTTCCACGAAGTTCATCGGGTATCGATTGGTTCCAGATGGCTCCTCTGAAAAGCGCACTGACCATGTCGGATGCACCAGCAATTGCCAGAAAGAGCAGAATTAAAAAGAGCGAGTTGGTGGTACCGGCCAAGGCGATAGCCGCGCCCCAGCCAAGGGCAGCCAAAAATACTGCACGACCATGGTGATGATAATTTTTTATCCAACCACTAGTCAAAGTAACGATGATTGAACCAATTGTTCCGGCGGCATAGAAGAGGCCAAGGGCCCAAGTGGCATTTAATTGATCTGCCCAGAATGGAAAGAGCGCATTGGGCATCGCAAAGAACATCGCCGCCAAATCCACCAAGTAAGTGCCCAGTAGGTCTTTGCGAGAGGTTGCATATTTAATTCCTTCAACCATTGCACCAAATGTTGGTGCCGGATTTTTAGTTAGTGGTTTTACTGACTTGACCCTAAGAATAAAAATAATTGAAATTACAAATGTAATAACATCGACCAAATACGCAGTCCCGGTTCCGGCCGTCGCTAACAAAATGCCAGCAAGTGCTGGTCCAGTGATGACTCCGGTCTGCCAGCGAAGAGACATCAGTGCACTTGCAGATGGCAGGTCTTCGTGGCCGACTAGTCTCGGTAAAATTGCATCGGCGCTAGGTCGTTGTAACCCATCGAGGGCAGCGAAAGATCCGGCCACAACATAAATCCAAATTAAACTCGGCTTGGCTAGCTGGCTATTTATGAATAACGAGAAGGTCATGATCATCAGGGCGAACTCGGTCACCAGAATCATTTTGCGGCGATCTACCCGATCGGCCAAGACTCCGCCGTAGAGACCAAAAACAATCAATGGAATCAATTCAACGGCGCCCATAAGGCCGACTGCAATGTAAGAGTTAGTTAGCTCCTTGATTTGGAAGGGAAGAGCCACGTAAGTGATCATGGAACCGAAATAACTGATCAACCCAGAGCTCCAGAGCCGACGGAAATCGGGATATTTGCGCAGCGGGGTGATATCGATTGCAAGCTTCTTGAGCACGGGGATAATCTATTTAATTAATTAGTGAAAAGTTTGTTCTGGGCCAGGGAATTGCCCACCAGAAACATCCACTGCAAATTCTTTAGCGGCCTCTAGCATCTCAAGCCGCAAGTTCCGGTAGGCCTTAGCCAATTTTGGAGCGCTCTTGGTGATTCCCATCAAATCAGTCCAGACCAAGACTTGGGCATCGCATTTGGCACCAGCGCCAATTCCAATTATTGGAATAGAAAGTGATTTGGTTATTTCTTCCGCCAACTCTTCAGGGACAAGTTCTAAAACAATTGCAAATACGCCAGCAGCTTCTAGCGCTTTCGCATCAGCCATGATTCGAGCGCCATCATCACCACGACCTTGAACTTTAAAACCACCAAGGGCATGGACTGATTGCGGAGTTAGACCAAGATGTCCCATAACCGGAATTCCGGCTTCAATTAATCGCTTAATTTGGGGAACTACTTTCGCTCCGCCTTCTAATTTAACGGCGTGGACTTTAGCCTCTTTGAAAAATCTGATACCTGTTGCAAGTGCGGCGTCGGGACCAGATTCATATGACCCAAATGGAAAGTCTGCAACAACCATGGCGCGCGATGACGAATTAACAACAGCTCTTGCCAACGGAATTAGCTCATCGACAGTTACTGGGATTGTGTTCGCTTCACCTAAGAAATTGTTACCGGCAGAATCGCCCACTAACAACACTGGAATCTGGGCTTCATCAAAAATCTCGGCGGTCATCTGTTCATAGCATGTTAGCATCGCCCATTTTTCACCGCACTTTTTATAGGCAGCCAGATCTGAAATAGAGATTCGATTATTTTGAACCATGTGGAGCTCCTAGATTCAACTGCACGAACTCAAGGCCGACTTTCGGTCCCTGGTTGGTGCTTGAACTAAGTGAAAGTGTAGCCAAATTTTAAGCAGGTAGGCTAGCCACATGGGAAATACGGGCGGACTTGCCATCGGTCAATTGCGGATTGCACTTGCCCAGATCAACCCAACGCTCGGTGATTTAACTGGCAACAGCGATTTAATCTGCGAATATGCCGTTAAGGCAAAGGGTGCCGGAGCCCATGTAGTTCTATTTCCCGAGATGGTAATTACGGGATATCCAGTTGAAGATTTAGCGCTTCGCCAAACATTTAGAACGGCGAGCAGAGCAGCAGTAATTGAAGTCGCAGAGCGGCTTGAAGTTCAAGGCCTCGGTGAAATTCTTGCAGTCATTGGCTATTTAGATGGCAGCGCAGAACAGAAACCGCAGAATGCCGTCGCCTTGGCTTATCGTGGTGAAATTGTTGCGACTTATGTAAAGCACCATCTTCCCAACTATGGCGTATTTGATGAATTCCGAAATTTTGTTGCGGGAGATCGCTCACTTGTAGTGCGGTTCCATGGCGTAGATATTGGTATCGCAATTTGTGAAGATATCTGGGTTGATGATGGACCTGTTGCGGAATTGAAAGCGCGAACTCCAGGTCTTGTTCTGGTTCCAAATGGCAGCCCTTACGAGCGCGCAAAAGAAGATATCCGCCAACTGTTAGTTAGAAAACGGGCAAAAGATATTGGCGCGCCATTGGCATATGTAAATATGACTGGCGCTCAAGATGATTTAGTTTTTGATGGCGACAGTATCGTTGCCACTGCAAATGGCGACATTATTGCCAGGGCGCCACAATTCTTTGATGGCTTAATGGTTGTCGATTTAGATTTGCGCCTTGGTACTTCAACACCAGATGTTGTTATCTCTGATCTGCCTTTGGCCGCATACAAAAAGATAACTCATGGCATTGCGCACCCAATGAGTGATTTGTCCCAGACTTGGCAGGCTTTAGTTGTTGGACTTCGGGATTATGTTGAGAAGAATAATTTTAAGAGCGTAATCCTTGGACTCTCTGGCGGCATCGATTCTGCACTCGTAGCAGCGATTGCTGCAGATGCAATTGGTGCGAGCCGAGTATTTGGTGTCGGGCTTCCAAGTCGGTATTCATCAGATCACTCACTAAGTGATGCCGCAGAACTGGCGAAAAATGTCGGCTTAAATTATCGCATCATCGAAATCGAAGCGATGGTTTCTACATTCTTATCTCAACTTGGGTTAACCGGTGTTGCTGAAGAGAATGTTCAAGCCCGGGTTCGCGGAACAACCTTGATGGGGCTCTCAAATCAAGAGGGCCACTTAGTTCTTGCAACTGGTAATAAGTCTGAACTCGCGGTTGGTTATTCAACTTTGTATGGCGATGCGGTCGGAGGATATGCACCGATCAAGGATCTATTTAAATCTGAAGTGTGGGCGCTTTCCAAGTGGCGAAATGCGCAAGCAATTAAGAATGGCCAGACTCCACCAATTCCAGTTAACTCAATTTCTAAAGAGCCAAGCGCCGAACTTCGCCCTGATCAGAAAGATTCAGATTCACTTCCCGATTATTTACAGCTCGATCAGATACTTCATATCTATATCGACCAAGATCTTGGTCTAGCTGGCGTTCTTGCTGCTGGTTTTGATTTGGAGCTCGCGACAAAAATCATTCGGATGGTTGATGCCGCGGAATATAAGCGTCGTCAATATCCACCAGGAACCAAGATTTCAAAGCGCGCCTTCGGTAAAGATCGCAGATTGCCCATTACTTCAGCCTGGCGCGAGCACAATTAAGTAACTGCAACTCCTTAGCAAGTGGACATTGGATAGCCTGCCTCTTTAGAATTTCCGAATTCGGGGAATCCCAATGTTCATTAATCGTGGAAGTGGAAGGCTCATCATGAAAAAACTTAAATTATTTGCACCCTTGGCGATCGCAGCTTTATTGCTGACAAGCTGTGGTTCATCAGGCGATTCCAAGTCGGCAACTGCATCGGGCGAATGCAAGGCTGGCGCACTTTCAACTGTTACTCCAAAAGTTCTAACTATTGCTACTGGCGAACCTGCATATTCACCATGGGTTTTGAATGATAAGCCAGAATCTGGCGAAGGTTTTGAAGCCGCTGTTGCTTACGCAGTCGCAACTGAACTTGGTTACAAGAGCGAAAATGTAAAATGGATTCGCACCACATTTGATGGCGCAATCGCTCCAGGACCAAAGACTTTCGACTTCAACATTCAGCAATACTCAATCACTGCTGAACGCGCAAAGGTTGTTGACTTCTCATCCTCTTATTACAAGTCAAATCAATCAATCGTCTCCTTCAAGGGAAGCAAGATTGCTGGCGCAAAATCAATCGCTGACGTTAAGGCAGCAAATCCAAAGATTGGTGCTGCCGTCGGAACGACTTCACTTGATGCAGTTGAAAATGTACTTGGCCTAAAGGCTCAAGTTTTCAACGACAACGCTGCTGGTGTTGCCGCTCTAAAGAATGGTCAGATTGATGGCTTCGTAGTTGATCTTCCAACTGCTTTTTATCTATCTGCTGCAGAAATCAAGAATGGAATCATTGTTGGTCAACTTGAGAATTCAAGTTCAGCCGACGAAGGTGCCGGACTTCTGCTTTCCAAGGACAACCCAATTACAAGCTGCGTGACTAACGCTCTTGAAGCGGTCCGTAAGAGCGGGGAGTTAGAAAAGATCACAAATAAGTGGCTAACTTCTGCTGCAGGAGCACCCCTCTTAAAGTAATCTCCAACCTAATATGAGTAATGAACTAGGGCGTCAATCTGAATCTGATTCAGGTGCGGCGCCCTATAACTTTGGCGGTGAATGGAAGCCGAGCCAATTAGAGATAGATCGCAGGGCTGCACGTAAGGCTCGCAATCGTAGAAATGCCGCGATTGCCATTCTTTCTAGCATTGTTGTAATCGGTGGATTGGCACTAGTTGCCGTTACCTCGCCCGGTTGGAAATCGCTATCAGATACATTTTTTGCCTGGGCTTATGGCGTCGAAGTATTACCAAAGATAATTCTCGGCTTTGGCACAAACGTTTCGCTAACTTTAATTGCATCAACTTGTGTTGGAATTTTTGGATTGAGCATCGCCTTAATTAGGACTTCAAGGTCGCCAGCGTTAGCGCCATTTCGAATTCTGGCCACAGTTTATGTAGATGTCTTTCGTGGGATTCCGATGTTGCTCGTCTTGTTGCTAGTTGGTTTTGGAATTCCGGCGCTTAGAATTAAGGGCCTAACAAATAACGTTTTAATTTTAGGAACACTTGCGGTTGTAATTACTTACACTGCTTATGTCGCCGAAGTTATCCGAAGTGGAATTTTGACGATTCATCCAAGCCAGAGAGCGGCCGCCAGATCTCTGGGGCTAAGCCATTTCCAGAGCCTGCGCTATGTAGTTCTTCCACAAGCCTTTCGCCGAGTAACACCACCGCTATTAAATGATCTAGTTGCTCTAATTAAAGATACGGGGTTGGTTTCGATTCTCGGTGTGACGGATGCAGTTCGTGCGGCACAAATTGCAAGCAGCCGTAGCTTTAACTACACGCCATATGTAATGGCCGCAATTATCTTTTTACTTGTAACAATTCCGCTTACCAGATTTACGGATCGAACTTTGCGCCGCTCAATCGAGCGCCAGAATGCAACAGGTGTTGCATGACCCAACCAGTATTGAAAGTTAACCAGGTACGTAAGTCCTATGGCTCTGAAGTTGTCCTTGAAGATATTTCCTTTAGCGTTCCAGTCCACACCGCTACCGTTTTTATTGGTTCCTCGGGTTCTGGAAAATCAACGCTCCTTCGTTGCATAAACCTCTTAGATCAAATCGATGACGGTTCAATTGAACTAGACGGTGAAGATATAACTGCAGTCGATGCCGATGTAGATAAAGTGCGCCGCAAATTGGGTATCGTCTTTCAATCTTTCAATCTATTTCCACATATGAGAGTCATCGATAACATCACTTTGGCTCCGATGAAAGTCCAGGGGATTTCTAAAGAGGACGCCCGCGAGAACGCTAATAAGTTATTGGATCGCTTTGGTTTGCACGATAAGGCCGAAGATTATCCAGATCGCCTTAGTGGGGGACAGCAACAACGCGTAGCGATAATCCGCTCTATCGCAGTTGCTCCTCGTTTGCTTCTGCTCGATGAAATTACCTCGGCGCTAGATCCAGTTCTAGTAAATGAAGTTTTATCAACGGTAAGAGATTTGAAAATTGAGGGAATGACCATGGTTTTAGCAACTCATGAAATGGGCTTTGCGAAACAGGTTGCAGATGAGGTTTGCTTCTTGCACCGTGGCAAGATTTTGGAATGGGGAACACCAACCCAGATTCTAGAAGCGCCACAACAGCCTGAAACTAAGGAATTTCTTAAACGAGTTCACGAAGCAGGTCGCCTTTAGTGGCAAGTAATTTTGAAATAATTCCTGGTGAACCAAATTCACATTTAATTATCCACGTTCCACATTCATCACGTTTTATACCGCCGGAGATCCGAAGCGAAATTCTGCTCTCAGATGCGCAACTTGAAGCGGAATTAGATTCCATGACCGATTCACTTACTGCTGAATTAGTTCTACATGCGACAGCTAATATTGCAGACCCACCAACCCTATTTATAAATAAATTTTCCAGGTTTGTTATTGATCCTGAACGCTTTCGTGATGAGCGCGAGGTAATGAATAAAGTCGGAATGGGTGCGGTTTATTTAAAGAGTTCTACTGGAGCCCAACTACGGAGAGCAGATTTCGATGGCTCCCAATTAATCGCAGCTTATTTTGATCCTTACGCCAAAGCTTTCACTGATCTAGTTGAGTCTAAATTGCGTGAATTTGGAGAATTTGGTCAGGTTACGATTATTGATTTCCATTCTTACCGAGTTGAACAACATATAAATGCCGTCAATCATGGACAGCAGCGCCCACCAGTTTGTATCGGTACCGATGAATTCCATACGCCACCAGAACTCTCCCAATTAGCCAGTGCTCACTTCTCTGCCTTTGGTCCTGTGGTTTTCAATCAGCCTTATGCAGGAACCTACGTACCGCTCAAGTTCTATGGCACCGAACCAAGGGTGCGTTCAATCATGCTCGAAAATCGGGCCGACCTTTTGGTTGATGAGCAGTTGAGCCCTGGCCCAAAGTTCGATCAATATTCGGGCGTGCTGGCCAGCTTCATCGAGGCTCTTGCAAATAATTAGCAATTAGACCAATTAGACCAATTAGACATTGCAACTTAAGTTATTTACAATTTCGCCAAGGTCACGAGTTCCAGGTTTTAGCCCCGGCTTACTGGACGGCAACCCTCCACCACGGTGGGGTGCTCCGGGTGAAGACCAGGTCAGTTGCAAATTGCAATTGGCAAGCGTGGGTAACGAATAAAAAACGCTACCCCCTTAATTTCTGGGAGGTCTGTAATGTCATTTTCATTAGATAAAGCATCATTTGAAACCCGCCAAGTTCATGCCGGTCAGGTTCCTGATCCAACAACTGGCGCACGCGCACTTCCGATTTATCAAACAACGGCATACCAATTCCGTGACACCAAGCATGCAGCAGATCTATTTGGTCTAGCAGAACTTGGAAATATCTATACCCGAATCATGAACCCAACTCAAGATGCAGTTGAACAACGTATCGCTTCACTCGAAGGTGGAGTCGCAGCGCTTCTTGTTTCATCTGGTTCGGCAGCAACTTCATTTGCAGTCTTGAATGTTGCCGAAGCTGGCGATCACATAGTTTCTTCACCAAGTCTTTACGGTGGAACTTATAACTTGTTCCACTACACACTTCCAAAGTTCGGTATCGAAGTAACTTTCGTCGATAACCCTGATGATCCAGAATCTTGGCAAGCAGCAGTAAAGCCAAATACCAAGGCGTTCTTCGGTGAAACTATTGCCAATCCAAAGAATGACATTCTAGATATCGAAGCTATTGCGAAGGTTGCACATAAGAATGGTGTTCCACTAATCGTTGATAACACTGTTGCAACTCCATACACAATTCGCCCAATCGAATATGGCGCAGATGTTGTAGTTCACTCTGCAACTAAATTCTTATCAGGCCACGGAACTTCTATTGTTGGCGCAATTGTTGATGCCGGCAAGTTTGATTATGCGCAACACAAGGATCGCTTCCCAGGCTTCAATCAACCAGACCCTAGCTACCATGGTTTGGTTTATGCAGATGCTCTTGGCGTCGGTTCCGCATTTGGTGCAAACCTTTCCTACATCTTCAAGATTCGCCTAACTCTGCTTCGCGATATTGGCGCCGCAGTAAGCCCATTTAATGCTTGGCTGTTGGCTCAAGGACTCGAAACCCTATCGCTTCGTATCGAGCGCCACTTATCAAATGCAAAAGCGCTAGCGGCTTGGCTAGAGAAGCAACCACAAGTTGAGAAGGTTAACTACGCATCACTTCCATCTTCACCTTGGCACAAGTTGGCAACAAAGTATGCGCCAACTGGTTCTGGCTCGGTTTTATCCTTTGAAATCAAGGGTGGAATTGAATCGGGTAAGAAGTTTGTGGAGGCGCTTAAGTTGCACTCACACGTTGCCAATATTGGTGATGTTCGTTCGCTGGTTATTCATCCAGCATCAACAACGCACTCACAACTCAGCCCAGCAGAGCAGTTAACTGCAGGTGTTACACCTGGTTTGATTCGCCTCTCTGTTGGTATCGAAAACATCGAAGATATTAAGGCTGATATCACCGATGGTTTCGCCGCAGCACAATAATTAATCTGCGAAACTAATCCCATGGAGAGCGGTTGTAATTGCCATATCACTGGGGCGTGGCTTGATTCCCACGACCCTGGTGATCGCCAATTTCTAAAAATAGGTGATTTAGAACTTGAATCTGGCGAGAGACTTCTTGACACAACAATCGCGTATCAAACATGGGGCAAGTTAAATTCAGCTGGCGATAATGCAGTTTTAGTTAATCATGCAATGACTGGCTGGTCTGATGTTCCTGGTTGGTGGCCTTCTATGGTTGGCCCAGGACTGCCACTTGATTCAGATAAATATTTCATCATCTGCCCAAATGTTATTGGCGGATGCCAGGGGAGTACGGGACCGTCTTGGATTGCACCTGATGGAAAACGTTGGGGCTCTAGATTTCCAACCGTAAGTGTTCGTGACATGGTTGCTGGAGAACTTGCGTTAACAGATTCCCTGGGAATTTCACATTACATTCTGGCTGTCGGTCCATCACTTGGTGGAATGCGCGCACTTGAATGGGCGATTGCCCACCCGAACCGCGTTAATGCAATTTGCACGATTGGATCATCTGCTGTTGCCACTGGCGATCAAATTGGAGCAGCTTCAATTCAAATTCGAGCGATTAAATCGGATCCGCATTTCAACGGCGGAGATTATTACGACCAAGAACAAGGTCCAACAGAGGGCATGGGTATCGCACGTCGAATTGCCCATCTGACATATCGCACCGAAACTGAGATGGATGTGCGCTTTGGCCGCGAACTTCAGGGCGATGACACTGGACGTTATGCCGTCGAGTCATATTTGGATCATCAAGCAGCCAAGTTGGCAAAGCGATTTGATGCCAACACCTACATCGCTCTTACCGAGGCCATGAACTCCCATGATGTTGGCCGCGACCGCGGGGGTGTGGCAGAAGCCCTTGGCACAATCAAGATCCCAGTAGTTGTCATATCTATTGACTCAGATCGCCTCTTCTGGCCCAGACTTCAGGAAGAGATTGTCGAATTAACCCCGACCGCGCTGCCGCTAGTCACGATTTCATCGCCTTTTGGCCATGACGGCTTCCTAATTGAGGTTGAAACCGTCGGAAGCGTCCTTCGAGATGCGCTCGCAATCGGGGTAACGGGAAACTCGAACCGCTAATTTTTGGCGCGTTTAGCCTTCTCGGATGTGCATAAATGCCTGTGGACAATTTATAATATGGCCAAGCAAGTTTCGCTGGTCCGATCAGAGGCCCAGCAAAAAAATGCAAACCAAAGGATGAATTGTGGCTGGAATTCGTGCGCAAAAAAATGGCGCCAATAGTAAGAAGACAGTGAAAAAAACAGCGACTAAAAAAGTTATTGCAAAGAAAACTGCTGGTAAGAAAAGTATAAAGAAAGCTGCAGTAAAAAAGATTGCAAAGAAGTCCGTCGGTTCTCGCCGCTTTCCAACTAAAGCAGAGCTAGAGGCACAAAAACTAGGCGCAGCAACTAAATCTGCATCTAAATCTGGAGAGAAGGCCGCACCTAAAGCCTCTGGCAAGATGCTATTTCCAACGAAGGCTGAACTTGAAGCCAAGCGCCTTGCGGCACTTGGTGTTAAAGCCCCTGTTGTTGGCAAGTCAGGTAAGCCAATCATCACAAAGATTGATGGCGAAGAAGTTGAATTAGAAGAAGTTGAACTGGAGGATCTTGAAACTCTTGTTGAAGAAGTTAAAGAGATTATTGAAGATGAGAAAGAGAATGAGATTCGCGTCGTTAACGTCGCTGAAGAATCTCAGAACGAAGCAAATGCTTTCACCATCAAAGACTCTGAAGAAGATGATGCCCCAGTTCAAACAGTTCTAACTGCAGGTGCAACAGCCGACCCAGTTAAGGATTATTTAAAGCTGATTGGACGTGTTCCACTTCTTAACGCCGAAATGGAGGTAGATCTTTCACTTCGCGTGGAAGCAGGGCTATTTGCTGAAGAAATCATTAAGCACGAGAAGAAGATTGATAAGAAGTACAAGCGCGAGCTTGAGCAATTAGTTCTCGATGGCAAGCGCGCTAAGAATCACTTACTTGAGGCGAACCTTCGACTTGTGGTCTCCCTTGCAAAGCGTTACACCGGCCGCGGTATGTTGTTCTTGGATCTAATTCAAGAGGGAAACCTCGGTTTGATTCGCGCAGTTGAAAAGTTCGACTACACAAAGGGTTACAAGTTTTCGACATATGCAACCTGGTGGATTCGCCAAGCAATTACTCGTGCGATGGCTGACCAGGCTCGTACAATTCGTATTCCGGTTCACATGGTTGAAGTCATTAACAAACTTGCGCGTGTTCAACGCCAGATGCTTCAAGACCTTGGTCGCGAACCGACACCAGAAGAGCTTGCTAAAGAACTTGATATGACGCCAGAGAAAGTTGTTGAAGTCCAGAAGTATGGCCGCGAGCCAATTTCACTTCACACTCCACTTGGCGAAGAGGGCGACTCGGAATTCGGAGATTTGATTGAAGACTCTGAAGCGATCGTTCCTGCCGATGCAGTTTCATTCACGCTACTTCAAGAGCAACTGCATTCAGTACTTGGTACTTTGTCCGAACGTGAAGCCGGCGTAGTGAAAATGCGCTTTGGCTTAACCGATGGCCAACCAAAAACTTTGGATGAAATTGGTAAGGTTTACAGCGTTACACGCGAGCGGATCCGCCAAATTGAATCAAAGACGATGTCAAAACTTCGTCACCCATCGCGTTCACAAGTACTTCGCGATTATCTAGATTAAGAGCTAAATATTTAATTAGTTAGCGTTAGATGAGACCGCAGTTAGCTTGTCGGTTTCATCTTGAATTACTCTAACTACAGGCTTTAGCTTTTCAGCGTATTCCTTCGCATGATGTCCGCAGAACAAGAGCTCGCCACCACTTAGCATTACTGCACGTACGTATGCCTGGGCACCGCAGCGATCGCAACGATCGACAGCGTTGAGCGGTGTGGTTTCGAAAATCATCTGCTCGGTCATCTCGCTCCTTTGATTGCTAGTACTTGCTCTTCTGTAGGGGAACATCAAACCACGAAAGGTTTATTCCCCGCTCGTTAAAATAGGTAAATTCACGCTCGGGCGTGTCATAAATCCCAGATAATTTCCGGTAAATGCCCTGAATTAATATTTTTCTGCAAAGAGGTTGCAATCAACCACGATTCTTGCCCTTCACAAGATAACCTTCATCTCCGTGGCTACCGATGATCTTGCATCAACAACAGAAAATGGCTATAACGCTAAAGATCTCGCCGTATTAGATGGCCTCGATGCAGTTCGCAAACGCCCCGGAATGTATATCGGAACAACTGATACTCGTGGACTCATGCACTGTCTCTGGGAAATTATTGATAACTCAGTAGATGAAGCACTTGCCGGACATTGCAAAAATATTGAAATTAATTTGGAATCAGATGGTTCAGTTGAAGTTCATGATGATGGTCGTGGGATTCCAGTAGATAAAGAGCCGAAGACCGGTCTTACTGGTGTTGAAGTTGTTATGACTAAGTTGCATGCCGGCGGAAAATTTGGTGGCGGATCGTATGCCGCATCCGGTGGACTGCACGGCGTTGGTGCATCGGTTGTAAATGCTCTCGCCGCTCGCCTCGATGTCGAAGTTGACCGTAACGGAAAAATTTATTGGATGTCATTCCAACGCGGTAATGCTGGAATCTTTGATGGTGATGGACCGAAGGCTTCCTTTAGTGAAAGTTCTGGACTTCGCGTTATTGGAAAAGTAAATGTAAAAGTAACGGGCACAAGAATTAAATGGTGGGCTGATCGTCAGATTTTCTTAAAAGAGGCCGAGCTCGCAATTGCAGATATTCACGCTCGCGCACGTCAAACTTCTTACCTTGTTCCTGGCTTAACACTTATCGTTAATGACAATCGGAGCAAGACAAAGAGTTCTGAAACTTTCTTCCATAAAGGTGGAATTTCAGAGTTCTGTTCATTCCTTCGCCCTGATGAACCAATCGGTGAAGTTATTCGATTAACTGGATCTGGAGAGTACACCGAAACAGTTCCTGTCCTAGATGAAAAAGGACACATGATGCCTACTGAAGTTAATCGCGAGATGGGCGTCGATATTGCTCTGCAATGGGGCAATGAGTACGACAACACTATGTCGAGCTTTGTAAATATTATTTCAACTCCAAAGGGTGGAACCCATGTACTAGGTTTCGAGCGCGCAATTACCAAAGCTTTTAATGATGCCCTTCGCGCTACAAAGACGATAAAGAACAATGAAGCAGATGTAATTAAAGATGATGTTCTTGAAGGCCTTACCTCTGTAGTAACCGTGCGAATGTCAGAACCACAATTTGAAGGTCAGACCAAAGAAGTATTAGGAACTGCCGCGGCGACCAAGATTGTTACTGCAGTAGTCGCAGAAGAGATGAAGAAGTTCTTCGCCACGACTAAGCGAATTGATAAAGCTACTGGCAAAATGGCTCTTGAAAAGGTTGCCAGTGCAGCTCGTACTCGCATCTCTGCACGAGCCCACAAAGATATTCAACGTCGCAAGAATGCACTTGAAAGTTCTTCGCTTCCAACAAAGCTTTCAGATTGTCGATCAGATGACACCGATCGTACAGAGCTCTATATCGTCGAAGGCGATTCTGCACTTGGCACCGCAAAGGCGGCTCGTAACTCAGAATTTCAAGCAATTCTGCCGATTCGTGGAAAGATTTTGAACGTTCAGAAAGCCTCACTTTCCCAGATGCTTGAGAACAACGAATGCGCCTCAATCATTCAAGTAATTGGCGCCGGTTCCGGTCGTTCCTTCACTCTTGATGACACCAGATATGGCCGCATAATTTTGATGTCAGATGCTGATGTCGATGGCGCACATATTCGTTGTCTGCTTCTGACTCTGCTTTCGCGTTATATGCGTCCACTTATCGAAGATGGTCGAGTATTTGCCGCAATGCCACCATTACACCGCATTGAAGTAGTTGGCGGAAAACGCGGAGAAGTTCATTACACATATTCCGATGATGAGATGAAGAAGTTGACTGCAAGTTTGACTAAAGCGGGCAAGCGTTGGAAAGAACCAATCCAACGTTATAAGGGTTTGGGCGAGATGGATGCAGATCAACTTCGCGAGACCACAATGGATCCTGCGCACCGCACCCTACGTCGAATCACAATGAAAGATGCCAGCGCCGCAGAATCAATGTTCGAACTGCTTATGGGCAACGAGGTCGCACCTCGTAAAGAATTTATTTCAACTGCTGATATTGCTCGCGATCGGATTGACGCTTAATTCTCAATGATATTTAGTAAGGTAATTAAGATTTTCTAGTAACTTCAATGAGCGCCTTTTCAAATTCTTTACTAGCAAAGCTCTTCTGAGCGCCTTCATACTTCTCTGCGCCCCAACTCCAAAAATCAAAATCTAAGTTGGAAATCGAACTTTGAATTGAGGCCCAAAGTGTCCACCCATATTTAGCTAGGAGTGCAAACAGCCACGCCCTAGCAATTTTCTCTGGCCTGATTCCGCCGTAGTAAGCGCTCACTAAATCATCTAGAGCCTGCCTTGGTAAT
>Ga0163199_1001445_pt1 | contig 14823 bp, 13 predicted proteins | sample PL_2010_150m_FD_113537 | JGI IMG/M metagenome (GOLD analysis project Ga0163199, IMG submission 113537) | Freshwater microbial communities from Powell Lake, British Columbia, Canada to study Microbial Dark Matter (Phase II) - PL_2010_150m | ecosystem: Environmental > Aquatic > Freshwater > Lake ... | reverse complement strand
CCCTTCACCACATATTCCTTATCCTTCTGGAAGAGCGCCTGCGCGCGCACCGCCGTCTCCAGATGATGCGCATACTTCACGCCACCCTCGGTATAGAGATTCTCCAAGCCGAGCGCCACTTCGGCTTTCTTCATCCCCTCTTCGGTAATCTGGATCGCCTTCTGCTTCTCATCAACCGAATAGTCCTCGCCCTCCTTCATAGTGCGCACGATCTCCGCGAAACGCTCATAGAACATCTGCGAATCGCCGGAAGGACCGGAGATGATAAGAGGAGTGCGCGCCTCGTCGATCAGAATGGAGTCCACCTCGTCGATGATCGCGTAGTGGAAGGGGCGCTGGACGATCTGCGACGCGTCGTACGCGGTGTTGTCGCGCAGATAATCAAAACCGAGTTCGTTGTTAGTGACATAGGTGATGTCGCAGGCATACGCCTCCCTCTTCTCTACGGGGCGCAGATAGTCGTAGAACACTTTGAACGCTCCCGCCGCGTCACGTTCTTTATCGAGCACCGTGCCCTCCGGAGCCTCGGCGAAGGACGGGTCATACCGATATGCTCCCGTTGACGTGACGACGCCGACCGAGAGACCGCAATAATCGTAGACCTGCCCCATCCACGCGCCATCGCGGCGCGCGAGATAATCGTTCACGGTGACGACCTGCACGCCCGAGCCGGCGAGCGCGTGGAAGGTCGCGGGCAAGGTCGCGACAAGCGTCTTGCCTTCGCCGGTGCGCATCTCGGAGATCTTCCCGTAGAGGAGCGCGAGTCCGCCGATGAACTGCACGTCGAAATGGGGCTGTTTGAGGGTCCGGCGCGATGCCTCGCGTACCAGCGCGAATACGAGCGGGATATCGGCCTCCGGCGTGGCACCCGCCTTCGTCGCGCGGGCACGCACCTCGACAAGTTTCGCACGCACGGATCCGTCGGAGAGCCCGACAAGCTCCTCGGAATACTTGTTTGCCGACGCGACGACAGGCGCCGCGGCCTTCAAGAAGGCCGCGGATTGATTCTTGGAAAAAAAGCGGGAGAGCCCGAGCATTACCGCGCATTATAACACGAAGAAGAAAAACCCGCCTTGCGGCGGGTTTTTCTTCTTCGCCTGTCTGTCGGCAGACAGGAAACTATTTGCGGCGCTTTGCAGCTTTGCGCTTCTTTGCTGGCTTGCGCTTTGCTGTCTTCTTCGCGGCCTTACGCTTTTTTGCCATGGTGGTTTGCGAATTAAAATTAAATAAGTCGACCCGTCTGTGTACAAATTATTTTTTGTACTCAAACGTTTCTACTCATCATTATCGCGCATACAGAACTTTTTGTGTACGGAAAAAATAGTATGTGTGGATAACTCCGACGCGAAGTCGGAGTCCGACTGAAACGTCGGACTTTCTTCGTATGAAAAAATTTTCAAACCTCGCCGATATATTCCACTTCGCGTTCAAGATGGATGCCGAATACTTTTTCAACCGCATCCTGCATAGCGCGCGCGAACTCCATGATGTCGCGCGCGCTCGCATGCCCGACATTAATGAGAGAGAGCGTATGCCGGGGCGATATGCCGACCTCTCCGCGCACGTATCCCTTCTGGAATTCGGTGTACTCCAATAAAAAGCCCGGGGCCACTTTATACGAGCCGTCCGGCTGTTTCCACGCCCACGGGCGCAGACGCTCTTCCTTCTTCGCGTCGAGTTTCCGCGCGCGCCGCATGACGTCCGCATATTTTTCTTCCGGCACGAACGGCATATGGAAGAACGAGCCGGCACTTTTGTAGTAACCGCTCAACATCCCCTTCTCTCCGCGCATCTTTAGTATCGCAGTGCGAACGTCTTTAAGAGTCGGCTCATGACCACTCGCCGTAGCAAGTGCTTCAAGATCAAAACGATTATCTCGATAGGAAAGTCTCGAGGTGCCAGAAGTCGAGAGTGAAAATGTAACTTGCAATACAAGATAACGCCCGGGCGACTGGCTAAACATGGACTCGTGATAAGAAAAATTGCATTCTTCTTTCTTCATGATTTTTATTTCATTCCTCTGGTCCTGCGTATCTAGCACTTCTGCCTGTATAAAAGTATCACTGCATTGCGCACCATAACAGCCAAGATTGACAACGACTGCGCCACCGACCGTGCCAGGAACGCCGGACATGCACTCAAGGCCAATGTATCCATGTTCTATAGTCCAAACTACGAGCTCGTCCCATATCACGCCCGCACCGACTGTTATCTGTGTTCGATCACTATGCATTTCCTCTTTGATACCCTGCATACGCACGGCAATGACTAACCCATTAAAACCAGTATCAGCAATTAAAATATTTGAACCCCCGCCGAGCATGAACACCGGAAGCGAATTGGCGCGAGCGAACGCGAGCGCCTCCGCTACTTCTTCAGAGGACTGTGCGGAAACAAAAAAACGCGCTTCCCCTCCCACGCCGAGAGTCGTGAGTGGCGCGAGCGGGACGTGTTCTTGGATATTCATTTCCCTGCTTGTATCTGCTTGATGGCTGTAGCGCCGGAGGAGGAGGCGTCGGGAAACTTCGCGACTGCGGCGTTGACTGCGGCGATCGCGTCCGCCTTATCACCGGCGGTGTAGTAGACGGCCGCGAGCGAGAACCACGCGTCGACGGTCGCACCCGGCTTCTCCGTGCGAGACCTCATCATGCTGATAAGGCGCGGCCAGTCCTTTACGCGATAGTACGCGACCGCGAGAATATTATTGTCTACGCTTGTGGTGCCGAATGTGGCGGTCAATATCTTGTCGGCAGTCGTCGTGTCGCCCGCGGCAATATCGCCGGCGGCGGCATACAGAGCGAGATCGGAGAATTGCGGCCCGAGCGCATACGCGGTATTGAAATTGGCCTGCGCGGCCTTCAGGTCGCCGAGATCCCACTCAATGGTCCCTTCCTCAATAAAGAACTCTTCTTTCTTCGGCGAGAGCAGGATGGCCGTCTGCACCTCTTTGAGCCCATTCGCGGTATCGCCGATAGTGCGATAGACAAACGAGAGCTGTAGATGTTCGCGCGCGTCAAGCGGATAACTCGCGACTTGTTTCTGCATCTCCGAGAGGGCGAGCGAGGCCGCCTGCTGTTTCTGTTCATTCGTGACGGACGGGCTCCGTACGACCGCACCCGCAAAAGAGACCAGCTGTTCGCGCACTTCCTGCATAGCGAAGACCGGATGCAGAGCGAAGTCCTGGAACACGGCAATGTTTTTTGATACGTCATTGGATGGCGATATAGCGGTAATGAGCTTGGACGCCGCCTGCATACCGAGAATGTTCACATACCAGACGACGGCGAAGGCGACGACCGCAGCGATCGGGAGCGCGTAGGTCATCCCCTCTTCCGCGGAGAGCGGAGGGGCGTTCTCAAAGCGCTCGATAGGCCGCGAGACTTGCGAGTCAATGAGCGCAAGTATGGCGAAGAAATATATATAGGAATAGAGGTTATCAAAGACGAAGAGATTGTGGATCGCATATCCGACCAACGCGGCGGTGAGCGCGATGCGCTCCGGACGCGAGAGCTCCGAACTCCTCCAAAGAAGCATGATGGCCGAGCCGAAGAGCGAGAGATAGAGCAGGAATGCCGGTATGCCGCCGGCGGTGAACCAATCTATGAATGCGTTGTGCGCCCGGTCAAACCATTGTTCCTGCGCATAGAGTGAAGGGTCGTAGTACTTGTTGAAAATATAATTAAAGCCCTCTTGACCATAGCCGGTGAGCGGACGCTCCAACACGCCTTCGAACGCCATATGCCAAATAGTCAAACGCGTCTGGAGTGAGGAGAGTGAGATGGACGCAACACGCTGAAGCACGTGATTGTTTTGTACGAAGCTAGAATTCCGTGCCAGATAGAAACTACCTGCGAGAATGAGAATGAATACGAACGCACCCGCCGCCCAGCCGCGGGCGCGCTTACTCGCCGTCATCGCGGTCAGGAACGTCGCGAGCGCGAGCGCCAGCACGAGACCGGTGATCGTGCCTCTCGTTTCGGTGAAGAAAATAAGCACCGCTTCAACGACGGCGAGCGCGATCAAGGACCACTTCAGCCACGCATACTTCTCCGTGAGCGCGAGCCAGAGCGCGACGAACACGCTGAAGAGCAGATAGATCGCAAGATAGGCGGAGTTGCCGAGCGTGGCGTCGATGCGGGTGGAGCCCTGATGTATCGCGAGCGTGCCGGCAAGCTGGAGGAGTGCGTATCCGGAGATGACAACCGCGACGCCGAGCGAGGTAAGGAACCATGCGCGCCACTTCTTCTCCACGCGCAATACCGCGCTCATCGCGAAGAAGAGCCCGAGCAGATGGATGAGGAGCATCCAGCCCTCCATGCGCTCAAAGTTGCTCCAGAACGCCTTCGTCGCGTTCAGCGCGAATGCGTCCGCGACGAACATCCAGACGACGAAGCCGACAACGACTGCGCCGATCCAAGAAAATCTCGGCCGATATTCCTTATCTACAAGCGCGAGCACCACCCATGCGCCAACCGCCAGCTCTATCAGAATGCGTAGAAAAAACGCTTTCCCGGTGATAAATGGGAAAAAGAATGAATTGGCGACGATAAGCGGCGTGAAGGGGAGCAAGAAAAGCGCCCCGAGCGCTACCCATCGCGCAACCTGTTTTGCGGTACCTCCGTCCTGCATAGTAGGAGCAACTATACCATGCCACCTGAACTGGCGTAAAAGAGTTATAGTAGGGACATACGATGAAAGAGCGTCTCACTTCCCTCCTCCGCTGGAGTGAAAAATATACCAAAGCCGATATGATTTATGTCGCCAGAGGCGGCTTTTGGCAGATACTTGGACAAGTCTTGACGTCTGCGTTCGCCCTCGCGCTTGTCATGGTCTTTGCAAATTATCTCCCGAAGGAGACGTATGGGTTGTATCGGTACATCCTCTCTCTGGCAGGCATACTCGGCATATTTACGCTCAGCGGGATGAATCAAGCCGTCGCGCAAGCGGTCTCTGTCGGCAACGAAGGCGCACTGCGTGCATCGGTCAGGTATCAACTGAAATGGTCTATACCGCAGTTCCTCGCCTTTTGCGCCTTGGGTGGCTACTACCTCTATAACGGCAACGGGTCGGTCGGCATTTCTCTGTTGGTGATGGGTGTCTGTGTGCCATTGACGCTGGCATTTAATACCTACGGTGCCTACCTTGCCGGGAAAAGAGAGTTTGGTCTGAACAGTGTCTTTGGGATCGCATCGACTGCTGTCTATGCTCTCAGCATGATGGCCATCGTGATTTTAAATGGCGACGTTATTTGGCTTGTGGTTGTGTATTCGCTCTCGACGCTAGGAATGACGCTGTTGTTCTATGTGATGACGCTGCGTATGTTCAATACCCCCTTGGAGGAAGCCGCCGACGTCTTAAAGTATGGCCGCGAGCTGACGCTCGTAGACTTTATGGCTCCCATCGTTTCGCAAATCGATAACATCATTCTCACTCACTTCTGGGGTCCCGCCCAACTCGCCATCTACTCTCTCGCCAGGGCAATACCTGACAGAGCCACACCTTTTATAAAGAACTTCGTCAGCATCGGCTTGCCGAAGTTCTCAGCAAAAACGCCCGCCGAATTGAATAAACTCTTTTATCTGCGTATCGCGCAAGGTCTTCTCGTCGGCACTCTTTGCACACTCGCATACGTCGTCCTCGCCCCGTATCTGTTCACCTACCTGTTGCCGAAATACCTCGATGCACTCTTTTATTCGCAGTTGCTCTCGCTCAATTTCATCTTTGGTATGCCAAATCGCTACGTCAGCACCCTTATGACATCTCAGAAGATGTCGCGGAGAATCCTCGTTAACAGCGCGGTGCAAAGCATCGCGCGCATAGTGTCATATATCGTCCTCGGCGCGTGGGGCGGCGTGCTTGGTCTGGTGATAGCGCAAGTAGCGAATTCATTTGCCGGCATGCTCATAAATATCTTGATGTGGCGGTCGCTCAAAACCTGAACACTATGCGCACAAAGATGCTTAACGTAACGACCAGCTGGGACGACGGGGACGTACTCGATCAACGTCTCGCCGAGCTCCTTACCCGATACGGAATTAAAGGTACATTTTATATTACGAAAGACTACCGCGGACAGCGCATACCAGAGAATTGTCTGCGAGAATTGTCTGTCGCGCATGAGATAGGCGCCCACACACTCACCCACCCGGATCTTCGCACGCTTCCATCGGAAAAGTTGCGCGAAGAGATTGACGGGAGCAAGCAGTGGCTCGAGAATATCCTCGGCGCAGAAGTGAAGATGTTCTGCTACCCAAAAGGGCTCTACGATGAGCGCGTCGTGTCGGCGGTCAAAGAGGCAGGATTCTTTGGGGCGCGAACGACGGCACTCGGTTCAGTCGCCCTTCCTATCGATCCGTTTCGCCTCGAGACGACGATGCAGGCGTACCCCTTCCCTCTGCGCAAGAACGGGCGGAATCGCTACTACCTTGGAAGACTTTTCCAACCGTATATACAGAGAGCTCCCGGGTTCAAGAAGCTCGGCGTATCGACGTTCTCGATGCGATCGTGGCTTGCCGCCGCCAAGGCGGCGTTCGACGTTTCGCTTACGACCGGAGGCGTATTCCATCTGTGGGGCCACTCGTGGGAAATCGAGAAGTACGGCATGTGGGACGAACTTGAGGAATTTCTGCGGTATATGGCGCAGAGGAAGGACCAGTGCACCTTCGTGACAAACAGCGCTTTGTTGCCTTTATAAAAAAGGCCCGTCGCGTCGAAGAATTTTTTCCGCTTGGTCGACGACCCAAGCACTTCCATTTTTGTGCGGGTCACCGAAGTATCTTTCTTGGAGCTCTCGGAGCTCTGCAGGCGCGGTCGATTTGCTTCCCCGAACACGCATAATGAGTTCTTCCGGGGTCTGTGCGAAGAACGCATGGGACGAACCATATTCCTTCAGTTCAAAGTAATCACCCCATTTCTCCGTTTTGTAAAAAATCGGCGGCTTAAGGGCAAGAAGGGCTTCGAGCGCGGCCGTACTATGCGATCCGACGACCACGTCGCAGATGCTCACCGCTTCGCTTACGCTACCTCGCAGAACCGTCACCCCACGGAGCAATTCTGGACGGTGCTTCGCGAGCCACTGTTCGAACCCGTCGCGATATGGGCGGAACTTGATGTAGAGGTCAATGTCGTCCATGTCAATCAATGCAGATAAATACGGGAGTACTTCCGGCGGATAGCCGAGCTGCTCGGCAATGAACAATACTTTCAATCGGCCATTTCCCTTAGAAGGAGCCGGCTCCTCTTGAGCGCGCTCTAGTGGTCGCATCGGACCGGACACGAATAGTTGTTCCGGCCGATACGCGTCGCTGTATTTCAAATAATAGTCCTTCCACCACTCGCTCCAGAGTCCATAGCGATCAGTTGACAATGTTTTTGCGCCGTCGAATCCTGGAAGGAAGTCGTACATGACGTAGGAGCGGGGCGCCACGCCATGCATGATACCGATGGTCGGGATACCGTTCAGCTTGCAGGCCAAAATCGTATGCCAGCTACGCTCGGTGGTTGCCGTCGTGCAGAGCACGCGGATACCGGTCGCACGCATGAGCAATCGCATGATTCGTATCGCCCATATATCGTCGCATTCCGCGAGAAGGTACTGGGAGGAGATGGCGAACTTGAATCGTTGTTCCGGATCCGCTTCCCCGGCGATTGCATTAAACGCAAACTTCTTTCGGGTACGTGCGCGTCCGCCGGAGAGAACACTGATGAAACGCCCGAGAAAAGTCACGGCCTCGGAGTAGATCGCGGGCCTTCTCCTTTTCCACGCATGCGCGAGCACATTTGCCGAAGGCTCAAGGCTCCGGATCACTTCGACGAAAGGAATGTGCCTGCCCCGCAACTCTTCATAGATGAGCTTCATCCGCACATCGTAGTCTTTGTCTTTTCCGAACTTGTCGCCGGTAAACACAGCGAGACGGCGCTTCCGCACCATAAGAATAAGTACTGAGACTGCGGTCAGAAGCATTTGGAGGAACACCCCGAGCGGAAGCACCGAGGGGCTTTTGAGGCGCCCCTTACGCAATAGCGACAGGCGTATGCCGTATGCAGTCAAATACGCGGTGATGAGAGCCTCGTAGGGAGTTTGGTAGACAGAGACAGTTCCGAACTGCCGTAGATATTCGAGGAGCTTCCGGTATTGCGTATAGGGAAGGCAGAAGTACAGGAAGAGATTACTGTAGTGGCCCCACCAGAGTTCATATCCTTTATACACCGTTGCCTTTACCAGCCGTGAGCCGTTTGGGAGTAGAAGTTGGGAAAGCTCTTTGAGAAGTGCCGCTGCATTGTAAACACTCCCTGGCCCAACAAGTTCGTCGAGCGACTGCCATGCGAAACCGGCCGACTCAACCTCCCCCTGTAGATTGGAGGAGGCAATCACCGCATCATAGCGACGGCCAGACTTCAACCATCCGCGCGGCATCTCCTCGCCAAAAACGACTAGCGCTGTTCCCTCTTTTATCCTTTCCTGCATGTGTTGTAAGAGTACCAACAAACGCCGAGCGGTCAAAGTTACAAAAAGATTGAGCCGCCCGCTGGTGTGCGGACGGCTCGTGAGCCGGAGCTCAATTACTTGGTGACGTTCGGGCGATATTTGAACCGCCAAATCGTTACTACATCGTCGAGCGACGGAAGCGGTGTGTTGTAGATGGTGGCGAGATGGTATCGCACCAGCTCCGGCGTTGCGGTATCGGGAGCCATACCGCGTAGGTCCTCCGGCGTCAGGTCGCGGATCTTCTTGACGATGCAATCCGTCACATGGACCGTTATTCCCTCGTCTGGGAAGAATTCCGGCGGTACCTTCTTTACCGGATCGCCTGCCTTCTTGATAAACCGGATGGCGACATCCTTGCCCTTCGGCAACCAATACCCGGTGGGCTCGCTCGGCGTCGAGCGGTCGCCCGGTCTGACCACTGCGGTAATCGTCTTGTTCTGGAAGCCCTCCATATACAGAGGGCGTATCCACATTCCGAAATTTCCAAAGAAGATATTCCGATTCAACATTGCTCTACTCCTCTTTTCAGCCACCACCATTGATGACCGTACTGCCTGTCAAGACCACTTCTTTAAAACTATCTGATCAATTTTTGATCCAATAATTTTATTGAACCTTGGGGATATAGGTATATTTGTGCCATTCGCTCGATTTGACGGTCTTTTCTTCGTCGCCGCACATGAGTTCGGCTTTACGAATATCTTTTACGAACCGCGCGAATTCTCCATTCTCGAGATCAAGCGCCACATTTTGGAAGTGCATCCAAGAGGTATCGCCGATTTTCACATGCTTCTCTATCATCTTGGCCCCCGCGGCGACTGCGAGCATACACCCCAACGACCCTTCGTCATGACTCGAATACCCGGGCACGATTTTCGGATTTTTCTGCGCGACATGCGCATAATGCCGCACAACCGCGACAGAACAGTCTTCCGGTGGCGTCGGGTATCCCGAATTGCATTGCAGAAGAAAGATGCGCTCGCTGTCTTTAAATACCTCCTGAATGTAGTCTTCATACTCCTTCGTGGTGTATCCCGTAGAGACAACAATCGGTCCGCTGTGCAGTTTGGCAATACTCGCATGGAACTCCTTGTGTTCGGAAATAGTCGACGGCAATTTCACCAACTTTCGGTTGAACGGCTTCAGCAGATGATACGATTGGATGTCGAGCACCGAGGCGAACCAATCAATACCAAGCTTCTCGCACTCTGTATCCAACTCTTCTATATCTTCGCGGGACAGCTCTATGCCTTCACGGAAATCTTTCCAGGTCGTGCCGAATGGGGATTCGTAAGGTTTCTCCAAGTGCTCCGGCGTATAAAACGTCTCTATATTCCGCTTCTGTATTTTCACGAGGTCGGCGCCGGCCTCCTTCGCTAATCTGACCATTCTCTTAAGGCGATTGATATCCCCCAAGTGATTGGTGGTTATTTCTGCGACGATCAGGACTTTATCTTCCTTAGACATGTTTCTGATGGATCTTAAATGGATACTTCCTGCCTGGAGGCAGAAATTCTCCGTGATATCTCTCGCCATCCACAAAGACATCGGCGCCGTGTTCCAAAGCCAGGTTTAGCCCGGCAAGGATGTCCCAAGTCTTTGCGCCCCGATGCTCGAAGAATTCATACGAACCGACGATGGCGTTGTAGATATTATAAACGCAACAACCCATAATGCGGTACTCTTGGCCTTCTTTGAGGCTTGCAATAAGTTCTTTGGATATCGACGACGACAACCCCTGAATCCTCGAATGATGCCTGGGGAGCGGGTCGCCCGTGGTCACATATACATTTAATTCCGGCAACATGATCGTCGACTCGTGGTGCTTGCCCTGTTTGTAGATAGCGACCGACACGCCCCACTCTTTAAGACCGGACGTAAAATTCTCGGTCCCGTCAATCGGGTCAATCACTATATAATTTTTGCCTTCATCGTATGAAAAGCTGGCGAGGTCAATCTCTTCTGAGATTATTTCAAATTTTTCCGGAAGCTCCCGGACGTATTCCATGATCAGGTCCTGACACAACAAATCGCCCTTCGTCACATAGCTGTCGTCCTCCTTAAGGACCCGTTCAGCGCGTAATGCAAGAATCCGATCCAGATTCTCGCGAATGAGGTTAGAAATATCTTTGCCTATGTTCATGGTGTAGCGATTCTACTATGTGTGTAGCGATAAACAAGTCTTCCTCATCGTCGATGTCCACGCCACAGAGCTTATCGGCGATGACGTATCCGACGCGGTCGCCTAAGAAATTGGCTCCGCAATTTTTCGGCTTTCCACGGAAAACATCCGTGTTGTACACGCGGTACTTCTTACCGACATCCTGTCTCCGCACCATTGACTTCCCTTTGTCATCAAAGCTTGGTTTAAGCAGACCGTTCTCATCGTGATACAGGCGCGACTCGGCTTCCACGACGAGCCGTGACGCGGTCTTGGAAGGGTCGCGGATAAGCTGGTTTATGCACTCCTGCACCGCCTCCGCGTCTCTGAAAAGGAACGTGGGACGCAGCCACACAAACAGATCGGGATACTCAATGCCGTGTTTATCAAACTTTTCGTACAAGTCCTTCAAGATGTCCTGTTCCATGGCGGTATCGCCCGACGCCTCGGGCGAGCGCAAGAAAGGCACCTCCGCACCATACGTGCGGGCAATCTGCGCGTACTCCTCTGAATCGGTTGAACAGATAATCCGGTCCACGGGTAGCTTCTTAGCGAACTCAATGGCGTAGCCGATGAGTTCCTTGCCGGCTACTTTCCGTATGTTCTTATTGGGGACGCCCTTTGACCCGCTTCGGGCAGGGATAATGGCGATGATATTGGGATGGGTATCCATGTGAGATATAAAACCTTTAAGGGACATGTAAAGGTTACCTCATTGGTAGTCGTCTGCCAAGAAGATGTAGCTCGACTATTTGACCGCTTCGAGATTGAGGCTTATCAGTACGGTGCCCGTCGCATCGGTGAAGACGCGGCTCGTCTTGTCCTTAAAGCCGTGATTGTCAACGGTCTTCGGATCCCAGGGGCGCACGTGGGAGAATCCCGCGCGCGACAAGACCTGATCCGCATACGCGCGGTTCCAGATCGTGTGATGATCGTCATACTCGCCATCCTGGCCGAGAAGCTGGTTGACGATTGATTCGGTATTGTTGCCGGAGCGGCGATATATCTCGATAAGACCGTCAAAGTCAGGCACGCCGAAGCGCAAGATTCCGCCTAGTTTTAAGACGCGGTTCCATTCGCGAAGTGTTGCTTCAAGTCGGTTGCGCGGGATGTGTTCCATAACGTGGCTCGCGTAGATAAGGTCAACGGATTGTGAGGGGAACCTGCGCAAGTCGAGTATGTTGCCCACGATATGCGTGTGTGCAAACGATACCGCGTCCATATTAATAAACTCGGGGCCACTCCGGTCCCCGCAACCGAGATTGAGATATACCTTGCCGTCTTTATTCTTTGGCATCGTTTCACGAAACATAGAATACTTAACGCGCCACAATACGCCGAGGAGATAGAGTTTGAGCGCGATAAGCCGCATGCGGAGCGATTGCATAGTGTTCGCTAGTTTAACACGGAGTGAATGTGCCCCATAAGCTCCTCGACGAGCACCTCATTTGAGCATTTCTCTTTGTATATGCGCAAAGCGTTATCGGCTATCCGGGTAGAACGGCCGGGATCATTTTTAAGCTCGAGGAGGGCCTTATAGATTTTGGCTTCGTTGGGCGTAAGACCAAGTAATTCCAGTGTTTCTGTGTCCATAGGGGTATCCTATCGCACCCTGCGAAAAATGCCAACGAAGAGAACTAAGACTTTTTTATGCCTATAAATAGGTACGTGCCGTAATGGCTTTTTGGGCTACGACCTTCTTCTCTCGATAAGATACTCTTCATTTGTATCTCATAGAGACCATCCAACAATGAGTTGAGTACTTCGTGGTGCAACTTTATCGGATGGCCGATATGTCCTCTCACCTTTTGACGCTGTCGGGCAATATCCTCTTCGTCGCTCAAATCCTGACCGAAGACGAAATAGCCGCCGGGTTTCAACACCCGGTGTATTTCAGACAGGCACACGGTTGCATCTTGCACATGGTCCAATACGTTGTTGCAGACCACCAGATCGAAAGAATTATCCGGAAATTGGAGCGATTCCCCTTTGCCGAGATGGGTGATAATCTTCCCTTTCTTCGCCATTTCGGCTAGCCAGTTAAGCTTGAAGCTTAAATACAAATCCATAAGCGGATCCAGACAATGTATCTCGTCAATCTTCTTCAGTTTGGAAATAATGCGTATGTTGGTGTATGGCCCCGAGCCGACCTCGAGCGCCTTGCCGATATGTTCCGGGAGCAGCCGGTAATTATCGAATGTATCCTTCCACCAGAAGTTCCAATCGTCTCCCCCATAGAAGTCGCGATAGGCGAGCAGTTCTAGAAAATATCGCGGATTGTTCTTCAAAGCCCTCAAGAATTTCATCCCAACTTGGGACCAAGAGTTCTTCTGATTATCGACAATCCAGCACGTGCGCTCAAATGCCTGCGCATCAAGCCACTTCTGCGTGTCAACAGAAAGCACTGATTCGTGAGAATTCGTTTCCATATATTAGTTATGGCGTTCGAGCATTGTAACAAATTTTGTGAATCCTTCCGAGAATCGTTCCCTCGTATGATGCTCTCTCGCATAGTCCCACGCGCCTCGAGAACGCCTCACGAGCTCGTCAGCCGGCAGAGCCGCGATATGCCGGACCGTCTGCATAATTTCCTCCACGGTATTTTCTCGGAGTAGCACGCCGAAGTCACCCACATTGACCCCTGAATGAAGACTCACGGCGGGGATGAGTCCCGCATGCATGCAGGTAACGACCGATCCCGACTGTCCCTCGGCGCAGGAGGGATGAATGAGAGCGATGGACGAAGACGCGATGTTTTTGAAGGCATCGCTCCCGACATTTACCCTGCCGAGCACCTTGATGTTTTTAGTATGGTACAGCTCGTTCTCGAATAACTTCTCAAAATCTTTCTCCGCCTGTACATCTCCGCATATGAATAACTGATATTCCGGCATTTGCGCAAATGCTTCGAGCACGACATCAAGGCCTTTGTGCACCATCCCAACGCCGCCGAGCCATATAAAGCTTTTCCTCGCTTTCCCAATGTCCTTATTTTTTGGAAAAGGGTAAGTGTGCGTGGTTGAAATAGGGATCCGATACATCTTTTTTCCTGCATATGCATACGTGCTCTCGGTTACCTCGTTGCCGATAAGCGTACAGAAATCCGCATCTTCTATAGTGGAGATAGGAGCGAGAGCCCTTCGTGGCATAAGCACAGCGCCGCACCTCTGCTGTAGGTCGAGAAGCCGCTGATACTCTGCACTGTTGTTAAAGAGCCAATGGGACGCCGTTGCATGCAGTATCTTTATACAGTCTTTGCCGACCAATGAGCCTAGTCTATGTAAATTAAAATGCAGGTCAATGAAATACTTGTAAGTCTTTGTAGGTTGGTAGCTATGATTAAACCAATCAATGATGTCTACGGTATATCCTAATCTCAAAAATATTTCTGCTATCTCTTTGCATTCCCACATATTGCTATTGAGATGCTCTTTCTTTTCAAACTCAATAAAAGGTTCCGTTTTGTATGAGAGAAGGACTCTGCCGCGCGAGACAGATTCTGGATAGAGCGTGACTCTCCCGCCACGAAGCTTTTTGACGGCTTTTTTTACAAAAATATTTATTTTCATTTTACTAATTGCTTGTAGTGGGCGAGATATGCTCCGACATATCGCTCCAGAGAGAACGCAGTGTGTATTCGCTCGCGCCCGGCTACTCCGAAACGGGACGCCTTTTCGCCGTCGAGCAGGAGCTCGGTAATCTTCCCGGCCAGGGATGCAGTATCGAACGGATTCACGACATAGCCCGTCACTCCGTCGACGATGGCCTCGGGTGCACCGCCATAGCAGGTGCCGACAACCGGCTTCCCCGACGCCATCGCTTCAATGACCGAGCGCGGGAACGCGTCGAAATATGAGGAAGGAACGAGTACGACATCGCTTGCGGCGTACGCGCTGACCTTCTCCTCGCCCGAAATCCATCCGGTCGAGACGACCGAGATGTCCTGGCCTGCCTGTTTGAGAGCGCGCGCATCTTCGTCCTTGCCCATGACCAGCAGAACGGCGTCCGACACCCGCTGTGCTACGAGACGCATAGCGGCAATCGCCTCTCTCCCCGCGTTCAGCCGTCCACCGAATAAAACAACTTTCTTCCCCGATAAGCCGTGCCGTTCTTTGAATGCCGCGACCGCCTCTCCTGTTGTCCGCCACGCATCCACATCAATGCCCGTATGGAT
>Ga0163199_1001440_pt1 | contig 14840 bp, 6 predicted proteins | sample PL_2010_150m_FD_113537 | JGI IMG/M metagenome (GOLD analysis project Ga0163199, IMG submission 113537) | Freshwater microbial communities from Powell Lake, British Columbia, Canada to study Microbial Dark Matter (Phase II) - PL_2010_150m | ecosystem: Environmental > Aquatic > Freshwater > Lake ... | reverse complement strand
TGTCGTCGAAGCGGCAGGAAATGCCGGGAGACTTCTCGATGTCGGCCCAGTGCATCTTTGTGACCTGGTTGATGGCGACCTTGCAGGTTTTTGGGATCGGCACGTCGCACTGCTTGCCGCTGACGCCTTTCTTGATGTTGGCGACCTGGCAGGCGCTGGAAGTCTGTGTCTGGCGTCCCAACGGTTGCGCGTCGGCCTGGATAGCGGCGCCGATGGCGAGCAGAGCGAGGCTGGTCAGGATGAAGCGCGCATTCCGCATGGATAGATGCTAGCAGGTTCAAAACCGGCAGGCAACGGCGCAGCGCCGTTGCGGAGATCGTCCGTTCGGATTACACTCACTCTCATGAACAAGCGCGAAATCGCGGCCGTCCTGGAGGAGATTGCGTTCTTCCTGGAACTGAAGGGCGAGAATCCCTTCAAGATCAAGGCGTACGCCACCGGAGCACGGGTGATCGAGAGCCTGCCGGAAGAGCCGTCCGTGCTCGTGCAGAAGGGCATCCTGCGCAACGTCAAGGGAATCGGCGAGGGACTGGCGGGCGCGGTGACCGAACTCGTCACGACGGGGGCTTCGACTCTGCACAAGGAACTGAAGGCTTCGTTTCCGGCCGGCGTGATGGAGATGACCGCGGTCCCCGGGCTGGGTCCCAAGAAAATCAGGGCGATCTATGAGAATCTGAACGTCGGGTCGGTGGGCGAGCTAGAGTATGCCTGCATCGAAAACCGCCTAGTCGGCCTTCCGGGGTTCGGCCAGAAAACCCAGGAGAAGATTCTGGCCGGCATCCACCAGTTCAAACGGCGGCAGGGATTTCATTTGTATGCGAACGTGATCGAGGAAGCCGAATCCATTCTGGGAGCGGTTCGTACAGCGCCGGGTGTCCTCCGCGCGGACCTCGCCGGAGAGATCCGCCGCCGGCTGGAAGTAATTCAGAATATCACGCTGGTCGTTGCCGGTTCGCAACCGAGGGCGTTGGTGCAGGCTGTTCACTCCGTCCCCGACGTCATGCAAGTCGAACATCACCCGGAAACGAAAACAATCACAGCGCGCTCGCCCCAGGGCCTGCCGGTCACAGTCAGGTTGGCCGATGCCGCTGACTATGGCTGGGAGTTGGCGCGAGCGACGGGCAGCGCGGAACATGTGCAGGAGCTGGAGCGAAGGTTCGTCGCACGTGGGGCATCGCCCGGTGGCGGGTCTGAAGAAGCCGTCTATGCCGCCGCCGGCCTGCCGTACATCCCGCCGGAGCTGCGCGAAGGTCATGGCGAGATCGAGTTGGCAGAGAGCGGGCATTTGCCGGTCCTGATCGAGACGGGGCAGATACAGGGCATCTTTCACAACCACACCGTCTGGAGCGACGGCGCGGCGACGCTGGAGCAGATGGTGGAGGCGGCGCGATCGCTCGGTTATCGCTACATCGGCATCTCCGACCATAGCCAATCGGCTTTCTACGCGAACGGTCTCAAGGAGGACCGCATCCGGGCCCAGCATGCCGAGATCGACGCGGTGCAGAAGAAATTCCCCGACATCCGGATCTTCAAGGGCATTGAAGCGGACATTCTGGCGGACGGGGCGATGGACTACCCCGATGAGATTCTGGCGACCTTCGACTTCGTGATCGCGTCGGTGCACAGCCGCTTCAATCTGTCCGAAGAGGACCAGACCCGCCGCATCTGCCGCGCGCTGGCCAATCCCTTCGTCACGATGCTGGGCCATGCCACGGGACGGCTGTTGCTGTCGCGCGATGCCTACCGGGTGGACATGAAGAAGGTGCTGGACGCGGCGGCCGAGCGCAAGAAGATCGTGGAGATCAACGCCAACCCGCACCGGCTCGATCTGGATTGGCGGCTCTGCGGCTACGCGAAGGGAAAGGGCGTCAAATTCAGCGTCAACCCCGACGCCCACAGCACGGAGGGGCTGGCGGACGTGCCCTTCGGCGTGAACGTGGCCCGCAAAGGCGGGGTGACGGCCGCTGATGTCGTCAACACGCTACCTGTTGAAGAAATGGCATCCCGTCTGCAAGCCATGAGGCCCTAGCACGGGTGGCGCCGAGCGGGACCCCCGTAGGGGCGGTTCGTGAACCGCCCGCAGAAGAGGGCGCATCGCGATGCGCCCCTACACAAGATCGGACGCACGTCAGGGTGGCTCGGTGACAGGACCCGCTATTGGGAGGTAGAGCACGATGATCATCAAAGACACCGAATCGGCTGATATCAAAACTCCCACGGGGCCCATGCGCACGTACATTTTCCGCCCGGCGGCGGAGGGGCGCTATCCGGGCCTGCTCCTGTATTCGGAGATATTCCAGGTCACGGGCCCGATCCGTCGAACCGCTTCATTGCTGGCGAGCCACGGATTTGTGGTGGCGGTCCCGGAGATTTACCATGAATTGGAGCCAGCCGGCACCGTGCTGGCCTACGACGAGGCCGGCGCCGAGCGCGGCAGCCGGCACAAGACCACCAAGGAACTGTCGGGCTACGACGGCGACGCACGGGCGGCGCTGGACTATCTCAAGTCGTTGCCGCATTGCACCGGCAAGCTGGGCGTGATAGGGATTTGCATCGGGGGACACCTGGCGTTCCGCGCCGCGATGAATCATGCCGTGCTGGCCGGCACCTGTTTCTACGCGACCGACATCCACAAGCGCGGCCTGGGCAAGGGCGCGCACGACAACAGCCTGGACCGGATCGGCGAGATCACGGGCGAGATGCTGATGATCTGGGGCAGGCAGGACCCGCACGTTCCCCGCGAGGGCCGGGCGCTCATCTACAACGCCCTGAGCGACGCCGGAGTGAACTTCCAGTGGCATGAGTTCAACGCCGCGCACGCGTTCATCCGCGACGAAGGCCCACGCTACGACCCGGCCGCGGCGCAAATCTGCTATGGCATGGCGCTGGAGCTCTTCAAGCGCAGACTGGGGGAAGGTGACAAACAAGTGGCTGCGGTTTCGACTGAAACCAAGCACTAACCCGGGAAATTGAATTCCTTCAGCTCGACCTTCTCCAGCGCCTGCTTGACCAGTCCGTGGATGTCCAGTATGGACTCGGCGCGGCGGACGTCTTCCAGCTTGGCCCGGGTGGAGGGGTGTGGGGGGACGAAGAGGCTGCAGCAGTCCTGGTCCGGCTCGATCGAGGTCTCGTAGGTTCCGATCTTCTGCGCCTGCTCCGTGATCTCCACTTTGTCCATGCCGATCAGCGGCCGCAGGAAGGGCAGGGTGGCGACTTCGTCCACCACGGTGATATTGCCCGCCGTCTGGGAGGCCACCTGGCCCAGGCTGTCGCCCGTCACCAGCGCCCAGCATTTGTTCTCCCGCCCGATCTCCTCCGCGATCCTGACCATCAGCCGACGATAGAGCACGACCCGGAGCGGCGCCGGCGCCGACAGGACGATCTGCCGCTGGATGTCACCGAACGGCACCAGGTGGAGACTGGAATGATACTGGTAGCGGGTGAGGTGCCGGGCCAGCTCTTCGGCTTTTTCGGCGGAGGCGCGGGTGACAAACGGATGCCCGTGGAAATGGATGAAGACGGCCCGGCAGCCGCGCTTCATCAGGCGCCAGGCGGCGACCGGCGAATCAATCCCGCCCGACAACAGGCAGGCCACCTTGCCGGACATGCCGACCGGCAGGCCTCCGGCGCCGGGGAACCGTTCGCAATAGTAGTAGGCGCTCGTCCCCAGGATCTCGATGAAGATGGTCATCTCCGGCTTGCCCAGGCTGACGTGCGCGCCGGTGCGCTCCACGACGGCGGCGCCGACGTGGCGGTCCACTTCGATGGAGGTCAACGGGTAGGACTTGTCGGCCCGCTTGGTGGTGACGCGGAACGTGTGGAACGGGAGGCTCTGAACGGTCTCGCAGATCGCCGTGCTCATCGTGTCGATGTCGCTCGATACGTAGTGAGCAGGGGCGAAGTTGGCGAGACCGAACGTGGCGTCGAGCCGGGGCTTGATCGTGGACCATTGGGATGGATCGTCGATGGTGATCCGGATGCGGCCGGCCAGGCTCTCGACGTGGCAGCGGCCGATCCCGCGGAGGCCTTCCCGGATGTTCCGTACGAGGCGGTCCACCAGCATGGGCCGGTTGCGACCCTTCAGGGCCAACTCGTGGTAATGGGCGATGACGTAATGCATGAGGGCAGGGTTCCGAGAAATGGGGTCAGAGTCGCGGCGACTCTGACCCCATTTCTTCCAGCCAGCGCTCGCAGTCGATGGCGGCCATGCAGCCGGAGCCGGCGGCGGTGACGGCCTGGCGATACCGGTGGTCCTGGACGTCTCCCGCGGCGAACACGCCGGGGACGCTGGTGTGGGTGCCGTCGTGCGTCTTGATATAGCCCTTCTCGTCCAAGTCCAATTGGCCTGCGAACAGTGTGGTGTTGGGCGAATGGCCGATCGCCACGAACAGGCCGTTGCAGGGCTTCTCTATGACCGTGCCGGTCTTGACGTCACGGAGCCGGACGCCGGTGACCAGCGGATCGCCAAGGATTTCCTCGACCGCGACGTTCCAGATGAAGCCGATCTTCGGATTCTTCCTGGCGCGGTCCTGCATGATCTTGGACGCGCGGAGCTGATCGCGGCGGTGCACCACCGTGACGCGCGTGGCGAACTTCGTGAGAAACGTCGCCTCCTCCATCGCGGCATCGCCGCCGCCGACCACCACGAGTTCCTTGCCCCGGAAAAAGAAGCCGTCGCACGTCGCGCAGGTCGAGACGCCGTGTCCGAGCAAGCGCCGTTCGCCGTCCAGTCCCAGCATGTTCGCGGAGGCGCCGGTCGCGATGATAAGCGCGCGGGTCTCGATGGTCCGCTCGCCGTCGATCGTCAGCGTGATGGGCGAGCGCTTCAAGTCCACGGCGGAGACATCGCCGCGCAGGAATTCCGTCCCGAACCGTTCGGCCTGGGCCCGCATTTCCTTGATGAGCTCGGGCCCCATAACGGCGTGGTGGAAGCCGGGGTAGTTCTCCACCTCGGTGGTGAGGGCCAGTTGCCCGCCGGCTTGCGCGCCCTCGATCAGGAGAGGCGAGAGGTTGGCCCGCCCCGCGTAGATCGCGGCGGTGAGCCCCGCCGGCCCCGATCCGATGATGATGACGTTGCGCATATTAGAAATTTAGCACAGAGAAGGAAGCAATGCACGAGGACTAGATTTCGTGGGTGGAGTCGGGTTCCGGCACGATCACCTCTATGTCGGCGTGCTCGGCCTGGATCGCGGCGGCGAGCGACAGCGACTGCTTCTCCTCGCCGTGCACCACGAATACCCTGGCGGGCGCCGGCGTGATCGCCCGCACGTAGGCCAGCAGATCGTTACGGTCCGCGTGGGCGGAGAGCCCGTTGAACCGCACAATCCTGGCGCGGCGCGGCGTCGGCACGCCGTAGATAGGCACCGTGTCCCAGCCCTCCACGAGCTTCCGTCCCAACGTGTGCTCCGCCTGAAAGCCCGCGATCGCGATGACGTTCGCCTCGTCCTGGATGGCGTGCTTGAGGTGGTGGAGGATGCGCCCGCCCTCGCACATGCCCGAGGCCGCGATGATCATGCAGGGCCCTTTCATGCTGTTGAGCGTCATGCTCTCCTGCACCGACGAGACGTAGCGGATGTAGCGGGCGGCGAAGGGATCGCCCTGGGAGGTGAACGTCCGGTAGGTTTCCTCGTCGTAGCACTCCGGGTGCCGCCGGAATATTTCCGTCGCTTTGACCGCGAGCGGCGAGTCGATGTAGATCGGCAGCGGATCGATGCGCCCTTCTGCGACCAGTTCCTTGATCCGCATGACCAGATCCTGCGTGCGCCCGACCGCGAAGGCCGGCACGATGATCTTGCTCCGGTGCGCCACCGCGTGGGCGACCAGTTCCCGAACCTTCTCTTTCACCGCTTCCCCGCTCTCCTCGTGGAGGCGGTCGCCGTACGTAGACTCGATGATCAGCGTGTCGCAGGGCGGAGGGCGCTCGGGATCGCGCAGGATCGGCATCTGCTTGCGGCCCAGGTCGCCGGTGAAGAGGACGGTGGTCGAGTCCCCGCGCGCCGTCACGGTGAGCCGGATGGCCGCCGATCCCAGGATGTGGCCCGCGTCGTGAAATGTCGCCGTGACCCGCGGGCGGACGGTGATGCCATCGCCATAGCGCGCGCCGGCGAACCGCTGGACGATCGCGCGGACGTCGCCGGTGTCGTAGTAGGGGCGGCGGCACTGCCTGCCCCGGCGACTCTCCTTCCGGTTTACGTACGCGCAGTCGCTTTCCTGGATGTGGGCGGAGTCCGCCAGCATCACCGCCGTCAGATCAGCGGTCGCGCGGGTCATGTGCACCTTGCCGCGGAAACCCCGCTGCGCGAGCACGGGCAGCGCGCCGGAATGGTCGATGTGCGCGTGCGACAGGATTACCGCATCCACGCCTTTTGGATCGAAGCCGAGATCGCGATTGAGGGCGTCCGACTCATGGCGCCGCCCCTGGAACATGCCGCAGTCCAGCAGGACCTGCGCGCCTCTCGCCTGGATGAGGTGTCGGCTGCCGGTGACCGAGCGCGCCGCGCCATGGAATGAGATCTTCATGCCGGCGGGGTCAGCCCGTGGTTCGCCGAGATGATGTTCCAGGCCTCCTGGGCGGTTTCCGCGTACCGGAAGAGTTGCGCGTCGCCGGGGCTGATCAGGCCTTCCTCGATCAGCATGGGCCAGTTGATGAGCCGATCCCAGAAGGCGCGCCCCAGCAGCACCACGGTCAGGCCGGTCACCTTGCCGGTCTGGATGAGCGTGAGAGCCTCGAACAGTTCGTCCATCGTGCCGAAGCCTCCCGGAAAAACCACCAGCGCCTTGGCGCGCAGCAGGAAGTGCATCTTCCGGAGCGCGAAATACCGGAACTGGAAGCACAGGTTCGGGGTGATGTAGGGATTGGGGTGCTGCTCGTGGGGCAGGGTGATGTTGAAGCCGATGGATTTGGCGCCGGCGTCCGCAGCTCCCCGATTGGCCGCTTCCATGATGCCGGGCCCGCCGCCCGTGACGATCACGAACTCGCAGTGATCATTGCACTGGCAGGATGATGAAACGATGCGCGCGAACTCGCGGGCCTGATCGTAAAAGGGCGACAGGGCGAGATGGCGGCGCGCGACGGCAACTGCCTGTCGCCTGTCCGAATCCTCCGGCTTCTGCGCGTGCGCGGCTTCCGCTTGCGCCAGGCGCGCACGCGCTTCGGCCGGCTCGACGAGCCGCGCGCTGCCGAAGACCACGATGGTGGAGTGGATGCCCTCCTGGATCTGGGCCAGCTCCGGCTTGAGCAATTCGAGCTGCAGGCGGATCGCCCGCAGTTCATCGCGGCCCAGAAATTCCAGGTCTTCGTCGGCCCGGCGGTACGAGGGCGATTGCAGGAGCGCGTCCAGAAGCTTGTCCTTGTCGGGCGCTTGATCGCTCATGGACGGCATTATACCGGGGTTGTGGGACGGTTTGTAGGGGCGGTTCGCGAACCGCCCCTACAAACCGTCCCACAACCCCGGTATAATGCCGTCCATGAGCGATCAAGCGCCCGACAAGGACAAGCTTCTGGACGCGCTCCTGCAATCGCCCTCGTACCGCCGGGCCGACGAAGACCTGGAATTTCTGGGCCGCGATGAACTGCGGGCGATCCGCCTGCAGCTCGAATTGCTCAAGCCGGAGCTGGCCCAGATCCAGGAGGGCATCCACTCCACCATCGTGGTCTTCGGCAGCGCGCGGCTCGTCGAGCCGGCCGAAGCGCGTGCGCGCCTGGCGCAAGCGGAAGCCGCGCACGCGCAGAAGCCGGAGGATTCGGACAGGCGACAGGCAGTTGCCGTCGCGCGCCGCCATCTCGCCCTGTCGCCCTTTTACGATCAGGCCCGCGAGTTCGCGCGCATCGTTTCATCATCCTGCCAGTGCAATGATCACTGCGAGTTCGTGATCGTCACGGGCGGCGGGCCCGGCATCATGGAAGCGGCCAATCGGGGAGCTGCGGACGCCGGCGCCAAATCCATCGGCTTCAACATCACCCTGCCCCACGAGCAGCACCCCAATCCCTACATCACCCCGAACCTGTGCTTCCAGTTCCGGTATTTCGCGCTCCGGAAGATGCACTTCCTGCTGCGCGCCAAGGCGCTGGTGGTTTTTCCGGGAGGCTTCGGCACGATGGACGAACTGTTCGAGGCTCTCACGCTCATCCAGACCGGCAAGGTGACCGGCCTGACCGTGGTGCTGCTGGGGCGCGCCTTCTGGGATCGGCTCATCAACTGGCCCATGCTGATCGAGGAAGGCCTGATCAGCCCCGGCGACGCGCAACTCTTCCGGTACGCGGAAACCGCCCAGGAGGCCTGGAACATCATCTCGGCGAACCACGGGCTGACCCCGCCGGCATGAAGATCTCATTCCATGGCGCGGCGCGCTCGGTCACCGGCAGCCGACACCTCATCCAGGCGAGAGGCGCGCAGGTCCTGCTGGACTGCGGCATGTTCCAGGGGCGGCGCCATGAGTCGGACGCCCTCAATCGCGATCTCGGCTTCGATCCAAAAGGCGTGGATGCGGTAATCCTGTCGCACGCGCACATCGACCATTCCGGCGCGCTGCCCGTGCTCGCGCAGCGGGGTTTCCGCGGCAAGGTGCACATGACCCGCGCGACCGCTGATCTGACGGCGGTGATGCTGGCGGACTCCGCCCACATCCAGGAAAGCGACTGCGCGTACGTAAACCGGAAGGAGAGTCGCCGGGGCAGGCAGTGCCGCCGCCCCTACTACGACACCGGCGACGTCCGCGCGATCGTCCAGCGGTTCGCCGGCGCGCGCTATGGCGATGGCATCACCGTCCGCCCGCGGGTCACGGCGACATTTCACGACGCGGGCCACATCCTGGGATCGGCGGCCATCCGGCTCACCGTGACGGCGCGCGGGGACTCGACCACCGTCCTCTTCACCGGCGACCTGGGCCGCAAGCAGATGCCGATCCTGCGCGATCCCGAGCGCCCTCCGCCCTGCGACACGCTGATCATCGAGTCTACGTACGGCGACCGCCTCCACGAGGAGAGCGGGGAAGCGGTGAAAGAGAAGGTTCGGGAACTGGTCGCCCACGCGGTGGCGCACCGGAGCAAGATCATCGTGCCGGCCTTCGCGGTCGGGCGCACGCAGGATCTGGTCATGCGGATCAAGGAACTGGTCGCAGAAGGGCGCATCGATCCGCTGCCGATCTACATCGACTCGCCGCTCGCGGTCAAAGCGACGGAAATATTCCGGCGGCACCCGGAGTGCTACGACGAGGAAACCTACCGGACGTTCACCTCCCAGGGCGATCCCTTCGCCGCCCGCTACATCCGCTACGTCTCGTCGGTGCAGGAGAGCATGACGCTCAACAGCATGAAAGGGCCCTGCATGATCATCGCGGCCTCGGGCATGTGCGAGGGCGGGCGCATCCTCCACCACCTCAAGCACGCCATCCAGGACGAGGCGAACGTCATCGCGATCGCGGGCTTTCAGGCGGAGCACACGTTGGGACGGAAGCTCGTGGAGGGCTGGGACACGGTGCCTATCTACGGCGTGCCGACGCCGCGCCGCGCCAGGATTGTGCGGTTCAACGGGCTCTCCGCCCACGCGGACCGTAACGATCTGCTGGCCTACGTGCGGGCGATCACGCCGGCGCCCGCCAGGGTATTCGTGGTGCACGGCGAGGAGAAGCAGTCGCTGTCGCTCGCCGCCGCGATCCAGGCCGAGCACGCCGACATAGAGGTGATCGTGCCGGAACCCGACTCCACCCACGAAATCTAGTCCTCGTGCATTGCTTCCTTCTCTGTGCTAAATTTCTAATATGCGCAACGTCATCATCATCGGATCGGGGCCGGCGGGGCTCACCGCCGCGATCTACGCGGGGCGGGCCAACCTCTCGCCTCTCCTGATCGAGGGCGCGCAAGCCGGCGGGCAACTGGCCCTCACCACCGAGGTGGAGAACTACCCCGGCTTCCACCACGCCGTTATGGGGCCCGAGCTCATCAAGGAAATGCGGGCCCAGGCCGAACGGTTCGGGACGGAATTCCTGCGCGGCGATGTCTCCGCCGTGGACTTGAAGCGCTCGCCCATCACGCTGACGATCGACGGCGAGCGGACCATCGAGACCCGCGCGCTTATCATCGCGACCGGCGCCTCCGCGAACATGCTGGGACTGGACGGCGAACGGCGCTTGCTCGGACACGGCGTCTCGACCTGCGCGACGTGCGACGGCTTCTTTTTCCGGGGCAAGGAACTCGTGGTGGTCGGCGGCGGCGATGCCGCGATGGAGGAGGCGACGTTTCTCACGAAGTTCGCCACGCGCGTCACGGTGGTGCACCGCCGCGATCAGCTCCGCGCGTCCAAGATCATGCAGGACCGCGCCAGGAAGAATCCGAAGATCGGCTTCATCTGGAACGTCGCGGTCGAGGAAATCCTTGGCGATCCGCTGGTCACCGGCGTCCGGCTCCGTGACGTCAAGACCGGCACGGTCATAGAGAAGCCCTGCAACGGCCTGTTCGTGGCGATCGGCCATTCGCCCAACACCACACTGTTCGCAGGCCAATTGGACTTGGACGAGAAGGGCTATATCAAGACGCACGACGGCACCCACACCAGCGTCCCCGGCGTGTTCGCCGCGGGAGACGTCCAGGACCACCGGTATCGCCAGGCCGTCACCGCCGCCGGCTCCGGCTGCATGGCCGCCATCGACTGCGAGCGCTGGCTGGAAGAAATGGGGTCAGAGTCGCCGCGACTCTGACCCCATTTCTCGGAACCCTGCCCTCATGCATTACGTCATCGCCCATTACCACGAGTTGGCCCTGAAGGGTCGCAACCGGCCCATGCTGGTGGACCGCCTCGTACGGAACATCCGGGAAGGCCTCCGCGGGATCGGCCGCTGCCACGTCGAGAGCCTGGCCGGCCGCATCCGGATCACCATCGACGATCCATCCCAATGGTCCACGATCAAGCCCCGGCTCGACGCCACGTTCGGTCTCGCCAACTTCGCCCCTGCTCACTACGTATCGAGCGACATCGACACGATGAGCACGGCGATCTGCGAGACCGTTCAGAGCCTCCCGTTCCACACGTTCCGCGTCACCACCAAGCGGGCCGACAAGTCCTACCCGTTGACCTCCATCGAAGTGGACCGCCACGTCGGCGCCGCCGTCGTGGAGCGCACCGGCGCGCACGTCAGCCTGGGCAAGCCGGAGATGACCATCTTCATCGAGATCCTGGGGACGAGCGCCTACTACTATTGCGAACGGTTCCCCGGCGCCGGAGGCCTGCCGGTCGGCATGTCCGGCAAGGTGGCCTGCCTGTTGTCGGGCGGGATTGATTCGCCGGTCGCCGCCTGGCGCCTGATGAAGCGCGGCTGCCGGGCCGTCTTCATCCATTTCCACGGGCATCCGTTTGTCACCCGCGCCTCCGCCGAAAAAGCCGAAGAGCTGGCCCGGCACCTCACCCGCTACCAGTATCATTCCAGTCTCCACCTGGTGCCGTTCGGTGACATCCAGCGGCAGATCGTCCTGTCGGCGCCGGCGCCGCTCCGGGTCGTGCTCTATCGTCGGCTGATGGTCAGGATCGCGGAGGAGATCGGGCGGGAGAACAAATGCTGGGCGCTGGTGACGGGCGACAGCCTGGGCCAGGTGGCCTCCCAGACGGCGGGCAATATCACCGTGGTGGACGAAGTCGCCACCCTGCCCTTCCTGCGGCCGCTGATCGGCATGGACAAAGTGGAGATCACGGAGCAGGCGCAGAAGATCGGAACCTACGAGACCTCGATCGAGCCGGACCAGGACTGCTGCAGCCTCTTCGTCCCCCCACACCCCTCCACCCGGGCCAAGCTGGAAGACGTCCGCCGCGCCGAGTCCATACTGGACATCCACGGACTGGTCAAGCAGGCGCTGGAGAAGGTCGAGCTGAAGGAATTCAATTTCCCGGGTTAGTGCTTGGTTTCAGTCGAAACCGCAGCCACTTGTTTGTCACCTTCCCCCAGTCTGCGCTTGAAGAGCTCCAGCGCCATGCCATAGCAGATTTGCGCCGCGGCCGGGTCGTAGCGTGGGCCTTCGTCGCGGATGAACGCGTGCGCGGCGTTGAACTCATGCCACTGGAAGTTCACTCCGGCGTCGCTCAGGGCGTTGTAGATGAGCGCCCGGCCCTCGCGGGGAACGTGCGGGTCCTGCCTGCCCCAGATCATCAGCATCTCGCCCGTGATCTCGCCGATCCGGTCCAGGCTGTTGTCGTGCGCGCCCTTGCCCAGGCCGCGCTTGTGGATGTCGGTCGCGTAGAAACAGGTGCCGGCCAGCACGGCATGATTCATCGCGGCGCGGAACGCCAGGTGTCCCCCGATGCAAATCCCTATCACGCCCAGCTTGCCGGTGCAATGCGGCAACGACTTGAGATAGTCCAGCGCCGCCCGTGCGTCGCCGTCGTAGCCCGACAGTTCCTTGGTGGTCTTGTGCCGGCTGCCGCGCTCGGCGCCGGCCTCGTCGTAGGCCAGCACGGTGCCGGCTGGCTCCAATTCATGGTAAATCTCCGGGACCGCCACCACAAATCCGTGGCTCGCCAGCAATGAAGCGGTTCGACGGATCGGGCCCGTGACCTGGAATATCTCCGAATACAGGAGCAGGCCCGGATAGCGCCCCTCCGCCGCCGGGCGGAAAATGTACGTGCGCATGGGCCCCGTGGGAGTTTTGATATCAGCCGATTCGGTGTCTTTGATGATCATCGTGCTCTACCTCCCAATAGCGGGTCCTGTCACCGAGCCACCCTGACGTGCGTCCGATCTTGTGTAGGGGCGCATCGCGATGCGCCCTCTTCTGCGGGCGGTTCACGAACCGCCCCTACGGGGGTCCCGCTCGGCGCCACCCGTGCTAGGGCCTCATGGCTTGCAGACGGGATGCCATTTCTTCAACAGGTAGCGTGTTGACGACATCAGCGGCCGTCACCCCGCCTTTGCGGGCCACGTTCACGCCGAAGGGCACGTCCGCCAGCCCCTCCGTGCTGTGGGCGTCGGGGTTGACGCTGAATTTGACGCCCTTTCCCTTCGCGTAGCCGCAGAGCCGCCAATCCAGATCGAGCCGGTGCGGGTTGGCGTTGATCTCCACGATCTTCTTGCGCTCGGCCGCCGCGTCCAGCACCTTCTTCATGTCCACCCGGTAGGCATCGCGCGACAGCAACAGCCGTCCCGTGGCATGGCCCAGCATCGTGACGAAGGGATTGGCCAGCGCGCGGCAGATGCGGCGGGTCTGGTCCTCTTCGGACAGATTGAAGCGGCTGTGCACCGACGCGATCACGAAGTCGAAGGTCGCCAGAATCTCATCGGGGTAGTCCATCGCCCCGTCCGCCAGAATGTCCGCTTCAATGCCCTTGAAGATCCGGATGTCGGGGAATTTCTTCTGCACCGCGTCGATCTCGGCATGCTGGGCCCGGATGCGGTCCTCCTTGAGACCGTTCGCGTAGAAAGCCGATTGGCTATGGTCGGAGATGCCGATGTAGCGATAACCGAGCGATCGCGCCGCCTCCACCATCTGCTCCAGCGTCGCCGCGCCGTCGCTCCAGACGGTGTGGTTGTGAAAGATGCCCTGTATCTGCCCCGTCTCGATCAGGACCGGCAAATGCCCGCTCTCTGCCAACTCGATCTCGCCATGACCTTCGCGCAGCTCCGGCGGGATGTACGGCAGGCCGGCGGCGGCATAGACGGCTTCTTCAGACCCGCCACCGGGCGATGCCCCACGTGCGACGAACCTTCGCTCCAGCTCCTGCACATGTTCCGCGCTGCCCGTCGCTCGCGCCAACTCCCAGCCATAGTCAGCGGCATCGGCCAACCTGACTGTGACCGGCAGGCCCTGGGGCGAGCGCGCTGTGATTGTTTTCGTTTCCGGGTGATGTTCGACTTGCATGACGTCGGGGACGGAGTGAACAGCCTGCACCAACGCCCTCGGTTGCGAACCGGCAACGACCAGCGTGATATTCTGAATTACTTCCAGCCGGCGGCGGATCTCTCCGGCGAGGTCCGCGCGGAGGACACCCGGCGCTGTACGAACCGCTCCCAGAATGGATTCGGCTTCCTCGATCACGTTCGCATACAAATGAAATCCCTGCCGCCGTTTGAACTGGTGGATGCCGGCCAGAATCTTCTCCTGGGTTTTCTGGCCGAACCCCGGAAGGCCGACTAGGCGGTTTTCGATGCAGGCATACTCTAGCTCGCCCACCGACCCGACGTTCAGATTCTCATAGATCGCCCTGATTTTCTTGGGACCCAGCCCGGGGACCGCGGTCATCTCCATCACGCCGGCCGGAAACGAAGCCTTCAGTTCCTTGTGCAGAGTCGAAGCCCCCGTCGTGACGAGTTCGGTCACCGCGCCCGCCAGTCCCTCGCCGATTCCCTTGACGTTGCGCAGGATGCCCTTCTGCACGAGCACGGACGGCTCTTCCGGCAGGCTCTCGATCACCCGTGCTCCGGTGGCGTACGCCTTGATCTTGAAGGGATTCTCGCCCTTCAGTTCCAGGAAGAACGCAATCTCCTCCAGGACGGCCGCGATTTCGCGCTTGTTCATGAGAGTGAGTGTAATCCGAACGGACGATCTCCGCAACGGCGCTGCGCCGTTGCCTGCCGGTTTTGAACCTGCTAGCATCTATCCATGCGGAATGCGCGCTTCATCCTGACCAGCCTCGCTCTGCTCGCCATCGGCGCCGCTATCCAGGCCGACGCGCAACCGTTGGGACGCCAGACACAGACTTCCAGCGCCTGCCAGGTCGCCAACATCAAGAAAGGCGTCAGCGGCAAGCAGTGCGACGTGCCGATCCCAAAAACCTGCAAGGTCGCCATCAACCAGGTCACAAAGATGCACTGGGCCGACATCGAGAAGTCTCCCGGCATTTCCTGCCGCTTCGACGACA
>Ga0163199_1001439_pt1 | contig 14847 bp, 14 predicted proteins | sample PL_2010_150m_FD_113537 | JGI IMG/M metagenome (GOLD analysis project Ga0163199, IMG submission 113537) | Freshwater microbial communities from Powell Lake, British Columbia, Canada to study Microbial Dark Matter (Phase II) - PL_2010_150m | ecosystem: Environmental > Aquatic > Freshwater > Lake ... | reverse complement strand
CAACAGGGATCATTGCATTCCATCACTGACCCCGTGTTGATGTTGCTTGACCAGACAAAATGCCCTAGCGATAATGGATCGCTGGTATCTTCTCAACAACTTCCAATCTCGCCTCGGCCAAAGGGGCGGGAGTCGGCTCCAAACCGGGGAACATCATGCCGCGCTTCAACAATTACGTCATCGATCAGTTAATCGCGCCGGCCTTTGACCTGTTTTTCTTTGTCGGTGGATTGACAGCTTTGCTCATAGGTATTGGCTTGGTCATCAAGAGTCCGACGGTATTCCGTCTTTTCGACATATTCAATTACTCCGTGTCGACTCGAAATGCAATCAAACCGCTGGAAGTCCATCGCGATAGCAGTCGCTTCTTCTTGAAGCACCGCATCTTGCTAGGTGTAGTCTTCGTCATCGGCGCGCTTTTTGCGGATTACGGACTGCTCACGGGAGCGGGCAATGCCGCAATTGTTACCCTGTTCAATACCACTTTGCCTCCGGGATATGTCTTCTGGATCGTCGAGAGCCTGAGATATTTTCTGATGGTCAGTTGCACAGTTTCGATTATCGTCGGGATCCTGATGATCATATCCCCAGACACGCTGAAAGCCGTCGAAGATACTGGCGGTCACTGGGTTTCCACTCGCAATATTGTCGCCGACGCAGACAAAATGAACCTGGCATTCGACAAGTGGGTGGCGGCCTATCCGAGAACTGCCGGTTTGATCATCACCTTTCCTGCGCTGGGTATGGTCTCGTATTTCTGGGATCAGCTACTCAGGCGGATGTAACGCATATCCACCGGCGCTTGGTGTCCCGAATCGGCGCTGGTAGCTTCCGGCAAATGTTCTAACCGTTAGAGCGCACCCGTGCGAACGCCCTCGACGCTGTTGGAAACAAACTGCCTGGTCCTTGCCAAGTCGAGGCTGTTGGACATCGCCCCTATCTTTAACCTCATCCAGGCCGGTAGTTTGAACGGCAACTTTTCCAATCTCTATGCCCAACCCCGATATATGGCGGGATTGGGAATCCAGCTGTTCTCATTGTGGAGGGGCGGCAGAATCAGGTTGCCCGACGGGACATGGCACCGCGCCAACATGCAGGTCCTGAGAGTTGGCGGTGATTTTGCCGGATTTGTCATTCTTCGGCATGAAACCGGCCAACCGAGTGAGGTTGAGATCTACATGTGCGGCGTGGAGGATGAATTCAGGGCGAAGGGATTGGGCGAATGGATGTTGCGTGCCGCTCTATCCGGACTGCCCGGCGGGTGCTCGTTGTTTGCCGACTGTTTGCCCGATTCCGTCCAGATGAAATCGCTGTTGAAGAAGCTCGGGTTTGATCAGACCAGCCTCGCAACATCAACACAAGTTCCAGGATGCGCGCAAAGGTTTGTGCGCAAATAGGAGTTGGCGCCATTTCCAGGAGTTGGCGGTAATTTTTGAAGACTTGTGATTCTTCGGCATTTAAGCAGGTCAGCCGAATGAAGTCGAGATCTTTATGTGTGCCGTGGAGGATGATTTCAGGGGGAAAGGATTGGGTGGATAGATATTGCGAACCCCATTCGTTGCAAGCTCCGAGTAATCGCAAAGTATTTGGGAACTGTCTTCCTAGTTCGGCCGAAGCCGCTACCGCCGACAGCGACCCTCAATCTTGAGCTTGAGCCTCTTCTGACCTTGAATACCGAGCTGATTTCCACTTGCCGGCGAAGCGTCAAGCAGATCTTCTTCGAAAAAAACTCCGGAACATCCAAGCAAGAGCAGCCATACCCAACAAGACCAAGGTCCCCTGAGTCACCAGGTTGGCTGCCATTTGCCCCGGGGGTATTTGGAAGATGTAGGGACGATATTCAACAAAATCCATTGCTTGCGCCAATTGGTCGGCCCGGAAGCGATCTCCCGGGCGACAATTGTTTTCCTTTGGGAACACATAGCAGGCTGGGTTCTTCAGATTCAGAAAACCACCATGTTCGTCAAAGACAGAACCCGGCTTGAGTCCCTCGGCAGAAAACCTTTCCAGCCGGTAACCGAAGATTGGGTTGTAGCAGAATACCTGCGAAACTCCGGCAATGAAAGTATCGTTTCCTCCCAACCGGAAATGCCCTCCGTCAGCCTGGATTTCCGCCGAGGTTCCCAATGCATTTATTCTTGGCGTGAGTATGTCTGCGCGCAATTGCCGATCCGCGAACACTACCGGCCGGACATCATAGCCTTGCGACAGGTAGTAATCACGGGGTTCGATTGCGGTCTGTAGAACGGTAGCAAGCAGGCAGATTCCGGCTACGAAAATTCTTGCATTCCCCCATCTGGCTCTATCCAGCATCAGACCGACGCCAACAGCTATGACCGGAATATAGACAATCACCCAACGCACAGCGGTACTCGCGGAGTTGAGAATCGGCACGGTCTTGAGGAAGGCGTTCCAGGCAGGGTAATAGACATTGAAGGCCACTGGCCAAATCATACCGAGGATCAGCAGGACCCAAAGCAACACTCTGCGTGGCGACACAGGAACCCGCCATGTTCCGTTGCGCACCAGGTCAACTATCAGGGCAAGCGCCAACAATCCAGTGACCATGCCAAAGTTAAAAGCCCATTCGTGAGGTGTAAGCCACCACTGGACATTCACTAACCGAGGATAGCCAAATTCATAAGCCCATTGGGAAGGCAGCAACAGCGCGCCGGCAATCATCATGACAGCATCATGTATAGACGGCGCGCCTGGCAGCAGATAGTCGGTGCGTTGAAAGTTCGCCAGAAAGGAAAACGAAGCCCAGAGCTTCGCTGCAGACAGACCTAGCGCGATGACGCCAGCCAGCACCCATCGAGTAAAGAGACGAGCGAAAAATCCGCCGTTCAAAGCATACAACAGGGCGACCAACGTGATCGCCAGACCTCCCGCGAGAATCAAGGTTCCGAAACCAGAATGCACCCAATAGGCTAGCAGGAGACCGGCTCCTATCGCAGCCGCCAAATTGCCGGCCGGATGCGGAACGGGTCTCAGCAGCAGCAAGGCTATCCACGGTGTCAGCGCGAAGCCGTGGTAGCCGAGATGTCCCACGAGCAGACGGTGAGGCAGGAAGCCGTTGAACATCAGCAAGCCGCCGACAAGAACCGCAACCGTGACGCTCGATTCGAAAGCACGGCGCATCAACAGGTAACCACCCCAGAACATCAATGCAGCACTGATCAGCAGTGTCCAGTAGGCCGCTGTCAGCGGAGAGACCATGAAGCTGAGGAACTGCGGCAGGGAGTAGTAGCCCGACTGCGGGTCGGCAAAGAACGGTTGCCCGGCGCAGAAACTCGGGGTAAACCAGGGAGGGCTCAAGCCGTTGTTGCGAAACCAGAAATGTCCAGCGAGCAGGCTCGTAAAGGCGAAGGAATAGTCGTGCCCGACGAAGCCTGGCGCCACTGGGAAGAAGGGACGAAAAATCGCACCAAACGTCCCGAGCAACAAGGTGAATACGAGACCGATTCGGATTTTCGAAGAAACCCAGGTCACTGGCCAATTCCGGATCTATGCTTCGAAACGAAATACCCGTTGGGTCGGGAAAAACTTACGCAGGGCACTACCGCCGTCAGTTCATGCACGCACACAACGTGCTCCCGAGAATGGTCGAAACAGACCCAGTTCGCTATTCATTGAATTTTCTCACCGCGCTCATTGTGGATGAAAGACCCAAATCCGACCATCTCGCTGCAGTAGCATCTGCCCGACAATCCGAACACGTGTTGCCGAATTGACAACGGCCAACGCAGATACATAACCTACTCACTTCGACCAGTGAACACGAACGACTTCATCAATGAGAATGATATCGCCGCCATAGGCAATGCGAGTACGGCTTGGGACAGAATTTCGTCGATTAGCACGGATGACAGCCACGCGAGCGCCTCGAGGTTGATGCCATAAACTATCGCATAGCAGGCGAGAAAACGTGGCGCCCTAGCATATGCGGGATCCTCGAACACATACTTGCCCATGGTAATGAAGTTGAACAGGGTACCGATGACCATGCCCCCCATCAGAGCGAACCATGCCGCCGAACCGGATAGGATGAAAGCACTATAAACAACAAAGCCGAAAACGGTGTTGACGACACCGGCAATGAGAAATCGCCCAACCCTGTTCTTGGACTCCGGATCCCGCTCCATAGGCATCGATTGGGCCCCGGAATCCTTATCGGAGGCGTTTGAAGCCTGATGTGATTCGGTTGCCCACATCGATTCCCAGCCTACAGTGGTTCATCCGGACGGCGGAAAGTAGATTCCCCACCCCTCGTTTTAGGAGTGGCGGAAGCGGCGTCAAGCGCAACCAGTAGCTGAGCGAGTAGGAGTTCACCAGACACTGCGTGGTGATGTCGGCATAGCCACTGCTCTCAAATAGGAACCTCACGCTGCGCTCCGAAAATATCTGCATGTGTTCGATGTCGATAATCGGTGATCGCCTGCCGAGCAATCGATTGATCCAGCTGCGATAGTCATGCGTCACGGTAACGAAAGCGCCGCCCGTCCGCAACAGGCGCAGCGCCGCGCGGACAACTAGGCCTGGTTCTGGCACATGCTCCAGAGTCATGAAGCAGCAGATAAGATCGAACGACTCCGGTGCGAAGTCATGTTCATCGAACATTGCCTGGCGTATCCACGCCCGGCGATTGGGGGGGGCGGCTGCGATGGCGGCAGAAGATGGCTCGACGCCGAAGAGCTCGGAGAAACCCGCACGCTCAAGATGCTCAAGAAAGATTCCGGTTCCAGTGCCGATTTCCAGCGCGCTCCGGCGGCGTGGAAGCGCTTGGATAGTCGGAACAATCGCACTAATATACGCCGCTGCCGCATCGTTGGCCTCTTCAGAACTTCCGTAGCTGGCCGCATGGTATGCATGAGCAAGTTCATCCTGGCCCGGCGGCTTATCGACATAGACAAGGTCGCAGGTCGGGCACTGCACCATTCGGTGGCACATGTACTCCGGCTCCTTCCGCGAGGCGAAGCTGAATGATGTCAGCCTTCCAGGATCGATGTTGCCTTCAAGAAACAATCGGGCCTTTTCCGCGCCGGTGTCGCAGACAGGACAGTCCCGAGTCTTTGACATCATCTGATCTCGCTTCAACACTATGTCTGCTTAACGCTTCACGGCGGACACGCCGTATCCGAGAGGATCTTCCCTCGAACCACAATTGAGGAACAAGGCCGCGTGAGCAGCGCCGAGAAACCCGATAGTAATCGGCGCCAGCAACACCGCGAATGTCCAGGTCCACAGAATGTGAAGACGATCGCTAGGATTGAGCAAGCGGATTAGCAGGACAAGCAGCTTGTTGGCGACAACCGCGATGTCATTGCCCCGCACGGAGATCGTCGTGCGTTCAAATCCGGCCGATTCCAGCAACGCATCGAGTGCTGCCGGGGTGAAGCGATAATAATCGTTGGGCAGATGGTGCAGGCGGGCAGACCAGGGCACCGTCAGTATCAGGCCCCCCCCCTTTCTCAACACCCTTCCGATCTCCGAGAGAAGGCCGGCCGGGTCGGGTACATGTTCCAGAACCTCGGTGCACAGCACGTGATCAACACTGCCGTCTTCAAACGGCAGATGCCTCCCGTCATAGTAGGAAACCTCCGCCTTGCGGCACATTCCAAAGGAACCTGCCGTATCGACGTCGACGCCGACGTACTCGGCCTTCCTGAGCAGCTCGCGCCACGGCGCCTGCCCCGCGCCGACATCCAGCACGCGGCCCTGCAGGGAGGGCAATTTGCCGCTGAGGTACTGATAGATCGTCAAGAGCTGCAAATCGACCAGACACCTCAGCCAGAAGAAAAATCGGTTGTCGCTTGGCGGCCGAACCGCAATGGGCTGAAACGCCTCCGGCATGGCAATTCCCTCTCAAGACTCCTAGCGCGCCTTGCCGTCGGGCAGGAGATCGGTGGACTTTCCGTTCCGGATGAGCGAGGCGCGGATCAGACGCGGCCGCCCCTTCACCTCGGCCATGATCTTTGCGACATACTCGCCCACCAGACCGATCGCAAATAGATTTGCGGAACCGAACATCAAGATCGTGATCAATAGTGTTGTGACGCCCTTCGGCGCGATGTCTGGATAGAGCAACCGCAAAGTGGCGACCACGACCGCGGCGAGCGACGACAACCCGAAGGACACGAGCCCGACTGCGGTAAGCATGTTGAGCGGTGTGTCGCTGAAAGAGAAGATACCCTTCTTGGCCCAGCCGATATTCTTGAACAGATTGTTAGTCGAGTGTCCGAACATTCGCTCCGGGCGGACATAATCGACGCCGGACTGCCTGAATCCGACATAGGCCCGCAAGCCCCGAAGGAATAGATCTCTCTCAGGACAGTTCAGAAGCCAACCCACCACGCGCTTATCCATCAAGGAAAAATCGCCGGCATCGTGAGGGATGGTGACATAGCTGAACGCCGCAAAGACCCGGTAGAACAACTTGTACATGAGTCCCCAGAACAAAGGCATCTTCCGCTTCACTCGGCGCCCATAGACGACGTCCCAGCCTTCTTCCCACCGTTGGTAAAACTGCTCTATCAGTTCAGGAGGATCTTGAAGATCACCGTCGAGCAACACCACGGCGTCCTTGGTGCACAGTTCCATGCCACTGCGGAAAGCCATCTGCGATCCGAAGTTCCGTGAGTGCGAGATCCCGATGACATGCGGATCTTCTAAACTCAGTTCGAGTATTACTCTGGCACTGGCGTCGGGACTGCCGTCATTGACAAAGATGATTTCGTAATCTATCCGAAGCTTCTTAAAGGTCTCGGTCAAGCGACGATGCATGACGGGGATCGCCTGTTCATCCTTATAACAGGCAACGATTGCCGACACGCTGCGCACCCGCTCTTTAGAATCAACTTTGGTGGCGGCCGCTAGGTCGGCGTCGGAAAGTTGCGCCACCCATTGCGCGGTAGACTGTAGTCCTTCTTCCAGGCCGACCTTGGGTGTCCAGCCGAGCATTTCGACCGCCTTGCGCGGGTCTGAATACCACTCCGCCATATCCCAGGCGCGCCCTTCCATGGTGCCAAAGCGAGGTTCCTCCTGAACTCTGAAGACTCGCCGCGTCAGTTCCGCCAATTCGGCGATGCTGGTCTTGGACCCCGTCCCTATGTTGAAACGCTCTCCGTAAAGCCCAGGATGCATTCTTGCTGCAGCCAGGATGAAGGCACTGCATACATCGTCGACATGAACAAAATCTCGCGAGGTGCGTGCATTGACGAAAGGTGGCAGCTTGCCGAGACGGGCCTGGCGCAATAAGGTGGGAATCAACCGAGAAGTGTCTTCCAGCGGTCCATAGACCGCATACAGGCGCAGATTCACGCAAGGGAAGCCACGATGGCGACCCATGTAGCGCAGGTGCTCAGCCACCGCCAGCTTGGATACCGCGTAGTGGCTGTTTGGATCGCACAGATCTTCTTCGGCAGGCGCCGTGCAGTTGGTGCCGTACTCGGAAGAGCTGCCGGCATGGATAAAGGCGGCGAACGGGCGCTCCGAGAGCAGCTCGACCAGGTTTACGACAGCATGGAAATTAGTCTGGTAGATCAGCCTAGTGTCGTTTTCGAATGAATAGGCGCCGTAGGCGACGCAGTTGAATATCGTCTGCGGGCTCAGGCTGCTCAGCAGGTTCTTGGTTGCCGCATAGTCGTTAAAATCGACCGAAATGATCAGCTCGTCCTTAACCTCGACAAGCCGCCAATTTTTCTCACTTTGAACGACCGCAAAGACATCGTCGCGAACGGCCGCGATCAGTTTGAACAAGTTGGCGCCGACAAAACCGGACGCGCCGGCAACCAGAATGGGCCCCCGGAGGGAGCGAATGTAAGCCGCGAGATCAGACATGCGCGTCCGCCTCCAGCGCGCCTAACATGCCGTCGACGTCCAGACCGGATTGTCGACGCAAGAATGTTTGGGATCCTTGCCGTTCAAATGGCTGAGCACGGGCGTACAGATGACGGAATTCGGGCGCCGCTATTCCCCTCTCGGCCAAGTGCAGCATCAGATCTGAACCGAATCCGCCGTGGCGAACATGCTCTTCGACAACGCACAGACGGGATGCGCTCTCGATCTGAAGCAAGAGCGCCGCGGGCAGGGGATTCCGCTCCAGCGGCAACTCCGCGACTGCCCATAAATTGGGGCGTCGTTCTCTCGGCACGCACTCAAAGGCCTCGATATATGTTCCCGAAATCGGGCCCACCGAAATGACCACGGGGCCGTCGCCATGTGACAGTTGTCGCCAAGGTGCGTAGCTCGGCACCGCATAAGCCTTTGGTGTCTCGCCGCGACCCAACCGAATGTAGGCGGGCCGGTTCAAGCTGCCGGCGCAGTCGATAACGGCAGCCACATCTTCGTCGAAAACAGGCACGAAGACGGACATGTTGGGCAGAGTCAGCAAAACACCATAGTCCTCGGTCGCATGATGGCTGGGGCCCATCACTCCGTAGCCATATCCACCGCCGTTGCCGATCAGCTTTACCGGTAAATTGTGAAAGCTGATGTCGTTCCGAATCTGTTCGAACGGGCGCGCATAGCAGAATGGCGCAATGCTGTAGACCCAGACTTCCATGGTCTGCCGCGCGAGTCCGGCAGCAACTGAAATCATGTTCTGCTCTGCGACGCCGGCGTTGATGAATCGCTCACCCATCGCAGCCTGTAGTGGCTCCAAGGCCATGAACCCGAGATCACCGGTGAGGAAGACCATCTCGGTATTTGCCGAACGCGCCACCAGTGCATCGCAAAGTTGCTTTCTCACTTTGAATCGACTTCCTCGATGGCTCTTCTGAACTGATCATCGGTCAACGGGAGGTAATGTGAGTCCAGCCGGTTTTCCAGGAAGCTCACGCCATGGCCCTTTACGGTGAGCAAGACGATCACTCGCAGGCGTCGCGTCTCCGAATCGAGTGCGCCACGGATGGCCCCCGGATCATGGCCATCAACGACATGCAGATCGACGTCGAAGCCCGCTAGCTTGTCCCACAAGGGCGACATCGATGCAACGTCCGTCGTGGTGCCGAATCCCTGAAGACCATTATGATCAACCAGCACTGTGAGGGCCGTCAGCCGGTGGTGGCTGGCAAAGATCAGCGCTTCCCAGGTGGAGCCTTCCTGCCATTCTCCATCCGACATCATGCAAAAGACCTTCGCCTCGCTACGCTTCAATCGGAACGCCAAAGCGGTTCCCGCCGCAAGAGACAAGCCGTGGCCGAGGCTTCCTGTGCCGAAAGGGATGTCGGCAATTCCCTGCGCCGGTGGATGCCCGGAGAGCAAGGTGCCGTCTCTATGAAACGTTCTCAGATCTTCATTCTGGAGCCGCCCGAGACTCCAAAGGGTTATGTATAAGGCTCCCGCAGCGTGGCCTTTGGAAAGTATGAACCGGTCATCATCGCCGAGATACTCGTGGCATACCAGCATCATGGCATCCAAAGACGACAAGTTTCCGCCGATATGCCCGACACCGCTATCAAAATGCATCTGGAGCAAACGCTTTCGCGCGATACAAAGATCGTTGGGTGTCAGACTAACTTTTGTCTCCATGCTCAATTGCGAAAGCTCCATTACTTTGTTCTAAGGCGCGACTCCTATCTTCTCCCTCATGCCGCAGACATCAGTATGGTCCAGGCTCGAGGTATTGTCTTTCATTCCAAGGGAAGACCACGCTCAGCGGTTGCTAAAAGCCAGGGCGGTCAGCGCCTCCGACATCAATCGTTTGACCAGGGCGCCGTCATACCCAATAGAGACAAATTCCTGTTGCAGGGTCCGGGCGAAGACAATACGCCTGATCAAACCCATGTTCTCCACTTTCTGGATGGCTTCGGCTCGCTGCCTGAGTTGGCCGGCGGTGCGCTGGAACATGTCTACCGCCTTGCGGCCGGAAAGCCCCTGCAAGGTGGGTGGAAAGTCAATCGCCACTTGCCTTGCAAGTTCGATGGCGGTCCGACGAGTCTTGGCGAACATAAGATAAAATGCCCCGTTGACGACGTGTAGGTCACATTTTCGCATGGAATGCAACTCGGGCGCGGATGAAAGAGTCTTCTTGGAGGGCGCGGGATGCGGGCGACGTTGACGATGCGCTTGAATGTTGTCCGAAGGTATGTCACTTAAGACCCGAACCTCCACGCCTTGATGCTTGTCGCCGCCTTAAGGTAACGTCAATAACCTGATTGGACACCTAAAATGTGGGAGCAATCCAAAGCGGCAACGCGACGCTATTCCGATGGATCTTTCCATTCGACATATTTCGTCGGTCATGGCATTGACATCGGTAGTGGCAACGATCCGCTCGGTAATTACGCACAGATGTTTCCGGGCATCGAATCGGTTATTCCATGGGATATGGAGAACGGGGACGCACAATTGATGTTGGATGTCGACAGCGAGTCGCTTGACTTCGTACATTCCAGTCACTGTCTAGAACATATGCGTGACCCCAGAGAGGCGCTACGCAACTGGCTCCGCATACTCAGACCCGGCGGACATCTGATCGTCACTGTGCCCGATGAAGACTTATATGAGCTAGGTAATTGGCCGAGCCGCTTCAATGCGGACCACAAATGGACGTTTACGATTTACAAGACCAGAAGTTGGTCACCCAACTCCATCAATATGGTCGATCTGATCCGGGAATTTGGCAGCCAAATAGCAGTGGAAAGACTGACTCTGCTGCGCGATTTCTTCGATTTGGATATTGCATTGCAAGGTGTTGACCAGACGATGGGGCCAGTGGCCGAATGCTCGATCGAGTTCGTCTGCTGCAGAAGATAAGACGGAACCGGTTCGGCGAATCAGTCTGGCAAGTCCCTTCATTCTGATCAATGCGGGAGGGAAGTCAGCGGCTACTTGTCGTGCAAGGTCGATGGCCGCCTGACGTGTCTTTGCAAACATGAGGTAAGATCTTCCATCAACCATTGTTCTGTTGATGTTTTCGGATGGAATCCGGGCTCCGCGCAGTTGAAGAAGCACTCTTGGAGGTTGGCGAGTGAAAGGTTTGAAAGCATGGCTCTCGCGAAAGAAGGCAGTTTCCAACGGCGCCCCACGCCCGAGCCGCGTTTCATTGTGGGAATCGACCGCCGTGATCTTGTCGCGTGGAAGGGAGAAAATGGAGCGCGACAGAGCAAGCCTCCTTGCCGGCCTTGACGGTACAGCGCGTGAGTTATTGGAAGGATGCCTTGACGGTAGCGATCAAATTGACGAAGCATTGCGGGATCATCTGCGCTGCTGGATATTGCAGAGCAATCCCGGTGAGTCCGATTTTGCCGAAGGCAAGCTCTGGGAATGGCTCAAGAAGCCCGAATTCGCTGAGCGCGCCTATCGTAGCTGTGTTTCGAGGATCCCTATGCATTCCAGGGCGAGAAACGAGCTCGGTTTGTTGCTTATGGCAAGGGAACAATACGACGAGGCGATTGCCTGCCTTGGCAGCGCGATTCAAGGCGATCCCGGCAATGCGGTCTATCACAATAACCTCGGGATTGCACTGCGGAATGTCGGCGAATTCGAGGATGCATTCGATCGGTTCCAAAAGGCTTGGCAACTTGATTCCACACATCGGGATATTCGCGGAAATCTTTTCAACGCTGCGATGGAGCTGGATTCCCTGGATGTGGCGAGAAGCGTCGTGGATACCTCATCGTCCCCGAAATCGCCAAGTTCCGGAAGCGCGGCGTCAATCCCTCGTATATCCGGATTGCCGGACAGTGATCTGGCATGGTCCGTATTTGCCAAAGCGAAACTCGCCCTAAAGTCTGACGATCAGGAGGAGGCCGAGTTGTTCTTTGAGCAGCTCCTTGCAATCGACGCTCCGGCGGGATTGACAGGTCTCGGCAATCTTGCGCAGAGCCGCGGCGATTTTGTGGCTGCGGCGGGGGGGTTTCGGAAGCTTCTTGCGTATACCCCGGGAAATTCAACCGCCTTGTATAACTTGGCACTTGCCGTCGCTTCGCAAGGTAATTCTGATACAGCTTTGACATTGCTCGATCGGGCGCTCTGCATAAGCCCGAACACGCCGCTGTTTCTGTTCAAGCGCGCGACACTTTGCTTGGGCTTAGGGCGCTGGGCGGAAGGTTGGCGCGACCACGAAGCTCGGCTGCGTATTGGCGCGCAACTCTCCCATTACGGTGAATTTGATGCTGAAGCGATTTGGCGAGGCGAGTCGGTGGTGGGGAAGACGCTGGCTATCGTTGGTGAGCAGGGAGCCGGCGATCAAATCCAGTTTGTTCGGTTTGCCGCCAAGATTGCGGACTTGGGCGCAGAAGTTGCAGTGTATTGCGATCAGCCATTGAAACGCCTGCTTGCGAGCGTCCCGGGAGTGGCAAAGGTCTACAGCAAGGGCGAAGCGTCTATTCCCTATGATTTCTGGGTTCCGATGTTGTCACTTCCGCGGGTACTCGGTATCAATGGCGAGTCGTTTCACGCAAGCCTGCCTTATGTCCGCCCGGACCCGCTGGACCAGCAGCGTTGGCGCGAAAGACTGCGAGAAGAGCCGGCCTTGAAGGTCGGAGTCGTCTGGGCTGGCAATCCAGCCTATGGAGGGGAAAGCGGTCTAGATCGACGTCGCAGTCTGGCGCTCGGACTTCTGGCGCCGCTCTGGGAGGCCCCCGGCGTGAGCTTCTACAGTTTGCAAAAGGGTCCTCCGCGCCAGCAGATTAGGGATTTCCAGTTCCGTCATAGACTTCTTGATTACGCCGATGAGTGGCTCGACTACGCCGACACTGCGGCATTCATTTCAGCACTTGATCTCGTAGTCACAGTTGACACCTCGGTGGCCCATCTAGCCGGCGCTCTGGGAAAACCGGTGTGGATCTTGTCGCGATTCGATGCGTGTTGGCGTTGGCTGGGCGACCGCGAGGATTCTCCCTGGTATCCCTCCGCCCGACTCTACAGAATGGGGCCGGCAGAAACCTGGACGTCTGTAATTTGCCGTGTGGCCAACGAGTTGTCGAAACTCGCAGCGACCAACGACCGTCTTGCGTGCAACGCAAAAACGATACGCCCCTCAAAATGAGCGCCACGGCCCACGAGATGCTTTCGAAAGACGCGAATCAACCACGAAAAGCTAAATCAACAGCGTCGCAATAGCCCGTGTGGAAAGGGGCGCGGGATATCCCGCGCCCCTTTCGGTTCGACTGAAAGCAGAACAGCCTAAGGCAAATCAACTCACGCCGATCGCGACGAAACTGGCCGTCGTCGAATTTGATCCAGTTAAAGTGCAGCCACCGCCGACGCCATCAGACAATGCGCTAGCAGCTATATTGTAGCCCGTATTCGGCCACTGGGACATGATACCCGGAATACCGGTGCAGTTGGTAAGGGCGGCTGTGCCTGCTGCGCTAACCTTCCTTCCAGCATAGTTTGTTGCCGAAGCGGAAGCCGCCGCACCCGCTACCCCGTCAGTTGCCGCTTGGGCGGCTTGGCTCTTAAGATCAACAAATTTCGGCAAAGCCGTCGCCGCCAATATGCCAAGAATTACGATTACTACCACCAGTTCAATCAGAGTAAAGCCCGATTGACTGCTCTGTCGCTTCATCATTTTCAATCTCCTTAGAAGTTAGGGCCGCAGCCCAAATCCAGAAGCCGCAGCCTCCGTAGTTGAACTAATACCACAATGAGTCGAATTTAGCAAATGGCTACCACCACTTTGCTCGCCCAAAGAACACGAAATAGCTCAGGACCATCAACACATAAAGACTGCCCAGCAGGATGGATATGCCGGCAATCCTGTGATGGCGGATGATGGATTGCTCGGCGGAAAAGTTCAGTTTACTGAGCATCGTCTGAAATCGTTCGGTCGAAACCCAGTGATTGGACGCCTTCTCCAACTCGCGCAGCAGGCTGGGTTTGGTCAATATCAAGGTACCGATCAGTGCCGCCAGTCCGCTGCCGACCAGCATCATCGCTACCAGTGCATCGGACAGCCACCAGTAATCGCGAGGGATAAGCGTTGAAACTGTCCTCAGGTTGAAGCTGAAAAGGAACGTATAAAGAATCACCAGGGCCCCTATCAAAACGCCGGCCCCAACCAGCTTGTGGTGCCGATAGAAGAAACGTTCGGTCCAGCGGGGTCGGTCCAGCGCCACCTCAGCCTTTTCAGTGCTAACCCACCGTGAAAAATTTTGATTTAACTGGATAACTTGGTTCGGCTTGAGCCAGATCCCCGCACCTAGCAAGATACCCGCGAAACTGCCGATCCAAAGGAACGTGATCAAGGCATGGCGCAATAATTCGTTCAGTATTTCCATATCTATGGCTTCCCTTGGTCGATAGCGATGCTCATGGCTTCATATTGCGCAAAACTCAACAGCCTGTCGTGGTTACCGTGGAAATCTGTGCCGGAACGATGGGTGAAAGCGCTTGGGTAAAGACGAACTGACAAGTCGCCATGTCTGGCGCCCCCTGTCCCTGAAATGTGGTGTTAGGCCCCGACACATATACTTCGTAGCCCTCTTTCTGAAGAATCTCTTTACTCACATTGAAGATCGATGACATGCCCGCCGCTGCGACAATGCCTGGATTGCCCTGCGCCGGAAGATCCGTGGTCATCGGATAGCCATACATGGTTGCGATCAGCCCATGTTCGGAACAGATAGACCCGGGAGCGTTTGATATTGGCTGGGAATTAGCCCCTCGGGACCGGGGATCAAGTTGCGCCATCGTCGCGCCGCCCGGCCGGTTGTCGGCAATGCCCCCGCCCGCGCAAGGATAGACATCCGGTAGACTGTTCTTGGCAATGAGTGCCGCATGTACCAGCGTCGAGGCAGTGCTGACAGCACCGCGGGCGGAATAAAGCTTGGCGATACGGGCATCGCGCTGCATCGCGATGAAGCGGGGTGCGGCAACAGCAGCGAGTGTGCCAATAAT
>Ga0163199_1001436_pt1 | contig 14875 bp, 17 predicted proteins | sample PL_2010_150m_FD_113537 | JGI IMG/M metagenome (GOLD analysis project Ga0163199, IMG submission 113537) | Freshwater microbial communities from Powell Lake, British Columbia, Canada to study Microbial Dark Matter (Phase II) - PL_2010_150m | ecosystem: Environmental > Aquatic > Freshwater > Lake ... | reverse complement strand
TATTCCTGAAAGTAATGTCTGGTTGCACCCTGAAGGCATTGATTTAGATTTAGCCTCAGTCTTTGATCCACTTGGAAACGCCGTCCATACCGCACTTAGTTTTCCAGTCGTTGGTGAAGATGTATTAATTACGGGTGCCGGGCCTATTGGTTTAATGGCCGCTGCCATTGCCAGATTTGTTGGTGCCAGATTTGTCGTTATTACCGATGTCAATGAATACCGCCTTGATTTAGCCCGCGCAATGGGCGTAGATGCTGCGATAAATATTTCAACTGATGATGTCTCTACAACAATGAAAAAACTCGGCATGAAAGAGGGCTTTGACGTTGCCTTTGAAATGAGCGGACACAAATCGGCAATGCCGATGATCCTGGCCAACCTTGGACATGGCGCACGTATTGCCGCCCTCGGTCTACCCGCGGAACCCATCTCTTTTGATTGGGCCAAAGTTGTGACTCATATGATTACTATTAAAGGTATCTATGGGCGCGAGATGTATGAGACTTGGTACTCCATGAACTCAATGGTGCAAAAAGGCCTCGATGTCTCATCCGTAATAACCCACAGATTCCCGGCCGCAGAATGGGAAAGTGCCTTTGCTCTTGCCCGCTCAGGTAACTGTGGCAAGATAATTTTGGATTGGAGCAACTAATTTCATCTGTAGAGAGTTTTATCGATGGACTTAAAGCTAAGTTAGAAGCCCTTAGCTCTGCTGGACTTTTAAAGTCCGAACGTCCTTTTGCGGGTCCTCAACGCGTTGAAGTAAACGCCGATGGCAAAGAGCTTCTTAATTTCTGCTCAAATAACTATTTAGGTATGGCAAACAATGAACATGTTATCGCTGCAGCAAAGAAGGCCCTGGATAAATATGGCTTCGGAATGGCCAGCGTGCGTTTTATCGCTGGAACGCAGAATCAGCACCTACTGCTAGAAAAAGAGCTTTCAACTTTCCTTTCGACAGAGGCAACAATTCTCTTCCCCTCCTGCTTTGATGCCAACGGTGGGGTTTTTGAGGCGTTACTCGATGAGAATGATGCCATTATTTCGGATTCACTCAACCACGCCTCAATTATCGATGGAATTCGTTTGTGCAAAGCAAAGCGATTTAGATATCACAACCGCGATATGGCAGATCTTGAAATCCAACTTCAAGCCGCACACGATGCGCGAACAATTTTGATTGTGACAGATGGCGTTTTCTCGATGGACGGTTTCCTTGCGCCTCTCGCCGACATCTGTGATCTGGCCGAAAAATACGGCGCACTTGTGATGGTTGATGATTCCCATGCAACTGGCTTTATCGGCGCTACTGGTGCTGGAACTCCGCAACATTACGGTGTCCAGGATCGAGTCGACATTCTTTCGGGAACTTTAGGTAAAGCTTTGGGCGGTGCCTCAGGTGGCTACATAAGTTCGCGTCACCCATCAATCGTTGACATGTTGCGCCAAAAAGCGCGCCCTTATCTATTTTCAAACTCTGTACCGCCGTCAGTAGTTGCCGGAACAATCGCCGCCTTAGACATAATTACTAGACATCCAGGTCTGGCTTGGAAAACTATGGAGAACGCAGTTCTTTTCCGCAATTTGATGGTTGAGCAAGGCTTCACTCTCTTGCCTGGAGAGCATCCAATTGTTCCAGTCATGTTTGCCGATGAACACACTGCTGTAGCGATGGCTAAAGCTATGTTCGACCATGGAATTTATGCCGTCGCTTTTTCATATCCAGTAGTCCCGATGGGCAAAGCACGAATTCGAATTCAACTAACCGCTAGCCACACTGAAGATGAAATTAGACAGTGCGTTGACGCTTTTGTCGCCGCACGTTCAGCGCTTTAAATTAACGCAGTTCGCTCAATAATCTTTATAACCTCATCAGGTTGATCCCACATGGGTGCGTGACCGCAGTTATCAATTGATAACCATGTGCTGTGCGCTGGTGCTAATGAGCGCTCTTGGGAAACATGAACGGGCAAAGTGTTATCGCTATCGCCAAAGAGAATTGTTACTGGGACTTTTGCTGGAACGTTAGCCTCAAAACGTCGAGTCAACATTCCATCCCAGGCTGGGAAATACCCTTTGCAGTTGCCCATCGCAATACCTGCGTCATAACATGTTTCATAACTTAACTCGTGCCACTTTGGACTCACAGTTGAAAAACCGATTTTGCGCAAACTCTGTGCGCGCAAACCTACTTTTATAAATGGCCTCAGGGTTTTAGCTAAGTAATACGACTGAGCCTCACTTGGTAAGCGTCCCGATGCTGGTTTGAGCCACAATCCGGCAGGTGCAAGCCCGGTCAGACTGAGAATGCGATCGGGCCGTGCTGCCGCCATTTCTAGTGCAATCCAACCACCGAGCGAGTTACCGGCAATGTGAAAGTTCTTAATTCCATACGTACTCTCAATACTTTCGAAAACGGCCTCCCCTAATGAGCGAGGGTCCATAGCCTGCCCTGATACATATGGAGTTTGGCCATGGCCTGGAAGCTCAACGGTTATGACACGAAAACTTTCGGAGAGCGCAGGAATGATTGGCTTAAATGCAGTTGCTGCAGATCCCAACCCATGCACGAGTACAAGAGGCGGATGCGCGGAATTTGTTACCGTCAAAGTTGTATGAAGTCCCATAATTAATATTTGTATTTCTCGGTCTCTTTAGGATGTTCTTTACAGACAGCCTTCCATATTTCATCGGGTTCGAACCCATGGGCTAACGCCTCATTAACGCTGCGACTTCCGAGTTCTGAAATAGCTATATCGACTGGAAAGTGTGAACCCACTCCAAATGAGAGCGTTAACCGCTCACGAAGTTCAGATATTCGCACGAGAGATAAGAAGCTCTGCCTGCAGTCGAGAATCCTCAAGAGTTAATGGATTAAGTGCTTGACCGATTAGCCAACGAAGCGCGAGATCGGCTAAGACTTGGCTGCCGGTAATTACGGCCAGCGCATCGGAAAAACTCGTCCACAACGGATGGTCAGTCTTTGCTAGACCTAACGCCAGTGGTGCTGGATCATGCATGCGCATGTGCGCCAGCGCGGCATCGGTTGAAATTTGAATAGAGAGAAGTTCAAGTGCATCAGTTGCATGTGGCGCACTCTGTGCAATTGCAATCAAACGTGCAAATTCAGATTCACATAGAGCTGCGATTACACTGTCCTTATCGCGATAGTGATTATATAAAGTCGCCCGAGAAATTTCGGAAGTATCGGCAATTTCAATCATTGACATCTTGGCAAGACCAACCGTTGCAATAAGGGTTTTTGTTCCCTCTAAAATTGCACTTTGCGTGCGACGATGCGTACTTGCTTGCGGTGCGTATTTATTAAGCGGCATCGACAACAGTAAGAGTTACGCTCTCATGGCTAGCTAACTCGATTGAAACATCGCTAAATACACCTGAGAGTGAGAGACCAAGGGCTGCGCAGATTGCATTAAGAAGTTCAGAAGATGCCTCTTTCTGTCCGCGCTCAACCTCTGATAAATAACCAAGGGAGACTCGGGCAGCACGTGCAACATCGCGCAACGTACGTCCCTGAGATGTGCGGGCAGCGCGAAGAGTAAGGCCAACGGCTTCACGTACTAGAACCATGGCGCTACCTTTCTTGAGTGGGTAATCTTTAACTTCGAGCCCTAAGAATACGCGCAAATGATGCAATCGCACTCGCTGTAGCCGCGTTTCGTACAGAATCACGCTCACCAGATAAGGCCAACTCAATACTTTGAGAGATTGGCCCCTCAATTGCTACCCAAACTGTGCCGACTGGATGACCATCTAGCGGATTGGGGCCGGCGACACCTGTAGTGCTAATCGCCCATGTCGTTCCAAATGACTTCTGTGCACCTCTTGCCATTGCAACGGCAACCTGCTCGCTAATGGATGAGTGGGCTGCAATGAGCCTTGGATCTACACCTAAGTGTGAGATTTTGATTTCATCGCGATAAGCCGTAACTCCCCCAACAAAAACATCAGATGCACCAGCGATAGTTACGATGGCCGAACTTAAATCCCCGGCAGTTAAAGACTCTGCAGTACTTAAAGTTTCACTGCGCTCGCGCAAAGTATTAACGATCTGCTGTGCGAGTTCAATAATCTCTGCTGATAGTGCCATAGCTGCCTAACTTGCCATTCGTGGTTTTAGCGCCGACTGTACATAGTAAATGCCGGTCCCTAATGTAAGAAGAATAGCAATTGCCATAAAGCCATCCCGGAACCAGAACAAACTAGGGCTCAATGGAAGAACATAAAAACCGACTCCAAAGCCTTGGAAGAATGCTTTAATCTTGCCGCCTTTGTTAGCCGCAATTACCCCGCGTTTAATAATCGATAAGCGAAATAGCGTGATTCCAATTTCGCGAGCCAAGATGACGATGGTGATCCACCACGGAAGTCGATTGAGCACCGATAGAGAAATCATCGCCGTGCCAATCATGACTTTATCGGCCACTGGATCTAAGAACTTCCCCAACTCTGTAATCGTATTTCGGCTACGGGCCAAGTTTCCATCAGCAATATCGGTTAATCCCAGAGTAAAAAATACTGCCCACGAGATGTACTGCCACGTCGGGTCGTTACCGCCATTTTTAAATAATGTATACGCGCCGACTGGAACGAAAACTAAACGTGAAATGGTCAGAAAATTTGGGGTTATAAAACCAGGTAGTCTCATAGCGCCTGCGCAACTAAATCAGCGCCCATAGAATCAATCACCACTGCATCAACATACTGCCCAACTGTGAAATTAGTACCTAAAAATACGGTAGTTCCATCGACTTCTGGACCTTGATGAGCGGCACGCCCCTCTTGTAGCTCAGCATCCTCAATAAGAACGCGAACGTTTTCACCGATTCGCCCTTGCGCACGAATAGAAACCATTTCATCCGAAAGAGAAGACAAAACTTCAAGGCGCTGTGCAATTACTTCGGGCTCTAGTTTTCCATCAATAGTAAGTGCTTCAGTATTGTCTTCATCAGAATATGCAAACACACCTACAGCATCCAACTTTGCCTGAGTGATAAAGGCAGCTAACTCATCGAAATCTTCCTCTGTCTCCCCCGGAAAACCAACGATAAAGTTTGATCTAATGCCAGCTTGGGGTGATAAGACTCGGATTTGATTGATTAAATGTAAGAACTTTTCATTATCACCAAATCGACGCATGCGGCGCAACACAGTGGGACTAGTGTGCTGGAAAGATAAATCAAAGTAGGGAACAACTTTGGGGGTTGCAATCATCGATTGAATCAACGTTGGTCGCATCTCAGCAGGCTGTAGGTAGGACAGGCGAACATGCTCAACGCCATCAATAGCTGCAATATCTGGCAGGATCTTCTCCATTAGTTGAAGGTCGCCTAAATCTTTTCCATAGGAGGTCGTGTTCTCGCTTACTAAAAATAACTCGCTGACTCCGTTAGCAACTAGCCAGCGTGCCTCCTCCATGATTTCATGTGGGCGTCTGGAAACAAATGAACCTCGGAAATATGGAATTGCGCAGAATGAGCAGCGGCGATCACAGCCTGAGGCGATCTTCAGTGGTGCCCACGGCGCCGTGCCCAGGCGCTTGCGTGTGAACTCTTCGCTCACGCGAGTTTCAGCGCGGTCGGCAGGGGCGATTGGCAAGAGAGCTCGGCGATCTCGTGGAATATGTGGGACGTGTTTATTGCCAGCAACAATTGATTGCAAGCGCGCAGAGATATCTTTGTAATCATCAAAACCCAAAATTGCATCTGCCTCGGGTAGTGCATTGGCCAACTCTTGTCCGTAGCGCTCGGCCATACAGCCAACGGCAACAACTGCGCGGGTTGTTCCATGTCCTTTAAGAGAGTTAGCTTCAAGCAGGGCATCGATAGAGTCTTTTTTAGCCGATTCGATAAAGCCGCACGTATTAACTAGTGCAACTTCGGCCGACTCAACATCATCAACGAGGGTCCAGCCATCGGCAGCTAATCTTCCAGCTAACTCTTCGGAGTCAACTTCATTTCGTGAGCACCCGAGAGTGACTACTGCAACGGTGCGTTTCATTGGATGAATCTTATCGTGTTATGAATCGACTCCGTAACTAAGGCTAACTACTTCGCCATTGCCGCCGATAGTGTCGGCTTTTTTACCGTTTACTTGTAGGTCCAACCCACCTGCGTTGCCAATCCGCAAATTTAACCGCGTTTGGCCAGAGAAGGTTTTAACTTCGCCTCTTAAGATTTGACCACTAAAGAGCGTACGTCCCGATTCATCAGATACAAATAGCCAGCTTGTTGCACGTGCGGCGTCGACTATGACCGCGACGCCTGTGCCAGTGGAAAATGAGGTTTGTGCAGATGAATCGGATGAAACTGACGGACTTGGAGTAGCAGCCGCTGAAGGTGTGGCTGCATCGCTAGGTGTAGCTGATGGAGTTATCGATTGACTCACAATAGGCGCAACCACTTTGATCGATGTGCTATTTGAAATAACTATCTGTGCCAGGCCTGCAATCCCAAGACAAGCAACCGATACCACCGACAGCGCTTTCCAGGAAATTTTACGTTTATCATGCGGTTGGCGCATGACATTACTTTCAACTAAAAGTTCGCGCATAGAGCGCTGAGAAGTTGCCTGCTCTTCTTCAAAAATACGTAACAATTCTTTTTCATCTGCATCTAACTTATGGGCAATATTTCGAATATGACCTCGCGCATAAGTCTCACCGCCGCAATTAAAGAAATTATCATTCTCCATCTCCATAAGCAGAGTAGGGCGAATATTTGTTGTTGCTGCTAAGTCATCGACTGAAAAGCCCGCATGTTTGCGTGCCTTTTGGATGTCTGAGCCGAGCGTCATAGATGGTGTCCTAAACTTTAAAAACGGGGAACGAGCGCATAATTATAGAACTGGAAATGCCTTGAGCGAAAGGTTTATGCGTGAGAACAAAGGGTGATATTCAGGTGAACAAAGGGGCTGTCACTCAACTTAGTAGTCACGAAGTGTGGCGAGAACTGAATCCAATTCATCAGGCTTAACCATGACGGTTCGTGCCTTGGAGCCTTCGGACGGGCCAACGATTCCTCTCGATTCCATGAGGTCCATCATGCGACCGGCCTTAGCAAAACCGATCCGAAGTTTTCTTTGCAACATAGATGTTGAACCAAACTGGGTACCAACAACGAGTTCAACAGCCTGGCACAAAATATCTAGATCATCACCTATTTCTTTATCCACCATCTTCGGATGTGAGACCGGTGCAGTCACGTCATCGCGATACCTAGGCTTAAGTTGTTTCTTCACATGATTAACTACCGCTTCGATTTCGCGCTCTGAAACATATGCACCTTGAATGCGAACGGCTCGACTGGCTCCCATCGGAATAAAGAGTGCATCACCTTGTCCGACTAATTTTTCAGCACCTGGTGTATCTAAAATAACGCGACTATCTGCCAACGAACTTGTCGCAAAAGATAGACGCGAAGGAACGTTAGCTTTGATTAAGCCAGTTACAACGTCTACTGATGGGCGCTGAGTGGCAAGCACTAAGTGAATTCCAGCCGAACGGGCTAACTGTGTAATGCGAACGACAGACTCTTCAACCTCTTTAGCGGCAACAATCATTAAGTCAGCGAGCTCATCGATTATTACAAGTAAGTATGGATAAGGCTCAATCGTACGATCGCTGCCTTCGGGTGGAATTACTTTTCCTGCCCGCACGGCTTTATTGAAATCATCTATGTGTCGATATCCAAAAGTCGATAAGTCCTCGTAGCGCAAATCCATCTCGCGCACTACCCAAGTAAGGGCATCGGCGGCTTTCTTAGGGTTAGTAATGATGGGAGTAATTAAGTGTGGAATGCCTTCATATGCCGTTAATTCAACGCGCTTAGGATCAATTAGCACTAAACGAACATCATCGGGAGTTGATCTTGCAAGGATTGAAATAATCATTGCATTAATCATCGATGATTTACCCGCACCTGTTGCACCTGCCACAAGAAGGTGTGGCATTTTTGCAAGGTTTGCACAGATGAAGTTACCTTCAACATCTTTACCGAGTGCTACCAACATTGGGTGGTGATCTTGGCCTGCAACTGACGAGCGAAGTACATCACCGAGGGCCACAATTTCGCGGTCGGCATTAGGAATTTCAATGCCAACTGCTGATTTGCCAGGAATCGGTGAAAGGATTCGAACGTCACCGCTTGCCACTGCATATGAAATGTTTTTAGCAAGGGCGGTAATTCGCTCAACTTTTACTGCGTTACCAAGCTCGACCTCATATCGCGTGACTGTGGGTCCGCGCATAAATCCAGTTACTTGGGCATCGATTTCAAACTGCAGAAAGACCTCGGTCAAGGCTGCGACAACGGCCTCATTAGCTTTGCTCTTAGCCTTAGCCACGGGTCCGGCACGCAATAAATCTAGGGGCGGAAGCTCATAGGTTGAATCGGCCGTTAATAAGAGTTGTTCAGGGCGTTTATTTTCAACGGCCACCATTGGAACTGGAATCGGAACTGTGAACTCCTCATCAAAGGACTCTTCATCCAACTCTTCCTCTTGTTCGGGTTCATTCCAGGCGGCAACAATAGGCGTTTCAAAGGCCGGGGTATCAGTAACTTCGAAAGGCTCTTCTTTAATGCTTCGCTCTGGACGCTTAGACCATATCCATGTCGAGGTTTTTCCGATACGTGCAAACACTTGGCTCACTGGAGTTGCGGTGACAACTAAAACTCCAAAGATAAAAATTATTGCAAGGACTGGATAGGCAAGGACGGAAGTCATTGCCGCAACAAGTGGCGTTGTAACGCCATAACCAATCCAGCCTCCCCCATGACGTATTGCACTCGCCCCGGTGCCGCTTGAACCGTTTAGTAAATGAGCTAACCCTGTACTTGAGAGGAGAAGTGCAATCGTTCCAACTATTGTTCGTCCGATTGCCTTCTTGTCTTCAGGGGTTCTAAATAATTTAAAGGCAAAATAGATGAGTACAAGTGGTGCAATAAAACCGATGCGACCAAAACCTCCATACATAAAGGAATAAACTCCGCGACTTACAATATTTCCTGCGTGAAACCACGTACCCGCAATTGCTATGAGAGCAAGAATGAGAATTGAAAAAGCGATACCGTCGCGTTGATGTGCTGGATCCAACTCACGCGCTCCACGTGCCAGAAAACGAACACTACTTCCAATCGCTTTGGCCAAAAAACGCCAAATGGCAGCCAAACCTCGACCTAGAGCGCCGCCTACAGCTCCGGTCTTAGATTTAGATTTTTTACGTTTAGCCACACTCGTAATCCTAAAGGATGGACAAATTGTGACTGGCTAGGCTCGCCGCTACTAAACCTCTATTACAACGGGGATAATCATCGGCTTTCTGCGATGCTCCCCGCCTACCCAACCGCCAACAGTTTTGCGCACAATTTGTGAGAGTTGATGCGTTCCATTTATTCCATCTATAACTGCTGCAGCTAATGCTTTTTCAATCTTCAACTTAACATCATCAAAGAGCGCCATATCTTCATTAAAACCGCGTGCATGGATATCAGGTCCCGCAACAATTTTTCCATTCTGGGAATCGATTACTACGACGACTGAAATAAATCCCTCTTCACCTAAAATTCGACGATCCTTGAGAGAGGCTTCAGTAATATCACCGATGCTTTGGCCATCGACATAGACGAAGCCGCAAGCAACTGCCCCGACAACGGATGCTTCGTGATCAACTAAATCAACGACGACGCCATTTTCAATAATCAAGGCGTTCGCCCGTGGCATTCCCGCCGAAATTGCGAGTTCTGCATTAGCTTTCAAGTGACGCCATTCGCCATGAACTGGCATAACGAATTTGGGTTTCACGATGTTGTAGCAGTACAAAAGTTCACCCGCTGCCGCGTGGCCAGAGACGTGCACCATCGCATTAGCTTTATGAACGACTTTGGCGCCAAATCTCGTTAACTCATTTATTATTCTAAAAACAGAGTTTTCATTTCCGGGAATCAATGATGACGCCAAGATAACAGTGTCGCCTTCTCCAACTCGAATCTGATGATCACCATTGGCCATGCGAGCCAAAGCCGCCATTGGTTCGCCCTGGGACCCTGTGCAGATTAAAACAACATTGTCATCAAAAGAATCTAACTCTTTGGCATCGATAAGGATGCTATTCGGAACGGTCAAGTAGCCCATGTCTTGCGCAATTTTCATGTTGCGAACCATCGAGCGACCAATAAAAGTAACTTTGCGGCCATGAATTGCCGCTATGTCAATCACTTGCTGAACTCGGTGCACGTGAGATGAAAAAGAGGCAACAATGACGCGACGCTTAGTCGATGCAATGACCCGGTTCAACGCCGGCATGATTTCACGCTCTGATGGTGTAAATCCGGGGACATCGGCATTTGTGGAATCAACCATAAAAATATCCACGCCCTCTTGGCCAAGGCGTGCAAAAGTTCGTAGATCGGTAATGCGACCATCTAATGGAAGTTGATCCATTTTAAAATCACCGGTGTGCAAAATACGTCCAGCATCGGTGTTAATAACGACCGCTAATGCATCGGGAATCGAGTGATTAACTGCAACGAACTCGAGTTCGAATGGACCGACATCTTCATAACCGCCTTCTCGAACTTCGCGTGTAAGAGGAGTAATACGATGCTCTTTTAATTTCGCCGTAATCAAAGCCAAAGTTAAACCAGAGCCATAAATTGCAATATCGCCCCGCTCGCGAAGTAGATATGGAACTGCGCCAATATGGTCCTCATGTCCGTGTGTTAAAAATAAGCCAACAACATCATCTAAACGATCGCGTATGTAGGAAAAATCGGGAAGGATTAAATCGATGCCGGGCTGTGTATCTTCGGGAAATAGAACACCACAGTCGACAATTAAAAGTTTTCCTTTTGTTTCAAAGACGGTCATATTGCGACCAATTTCAGCTAAACCACCGAGAGCGACGATTCTCAACGCCCCGTCGGCAAGTGCTGGAGGTAGACCTAATTCAGGATGTGGATGCGTCATTATTTAATTGCAACGCCACCGGCAAGCAGATCGATGCGCAGCTGCGCAATCTGCGCGTCGGTTGCATCGACTAATGGAAGACGTGTGTGGCCACCAGGAAGGCCCATGAGAGTTAAGGCCGCCTTGGTCATGATCGCACCTTGAGTACGGAAAGTGCCGGTAAAGACGGGCAGTAATTTTTGGTGAATCTCCAAAGCCCGCGCAGGATTGCCATCAAACCAAGCATTGAGCATTGCCTTTAATTCTCCGCCCACAGTGTGACCGCAGACTGAAACAAAACCGACGGCGCCTACTGAGAGCAGCGGCAAGTTTAAAATGTCATCTCCAGAGTAAACCGGAATCCCGCAGCGCTTAATAACCCACGAAGTTGCAGCGACATTTCCTTTAGCATCTTTGAGGGCAACGATTGAAGGGTGTTCGAAAAGTTCAACAATGGTGTCTGATTCGATTTCAACGCCGGTGCGAGCGGGAATGTCGTACAACATCATTGGCAGACCCGTTGCATTGGCCATAGCTAGAAAGTGCGCTTTGATTCCGGCCTGTGGAGGCTTGTTGTAATAAGGAGTAACGACCAAAATACCGTCGGCACCTGCCGCCTCTGAACGCTTAGCTTGATTTATCGAGTAGTCGGTCTCGTTATCACCAGCACCTGAAACAACTTTGATGTTTGGGCCAACAACGCGCTTTACAACTTTAATGATCTCCTCTTTTTCAGAAGACTTAGTTGTGGGAGCCTCACCAGTTGTGCCGTTAACAACGATTCCATCATGGCCGATTTTTACTAAGTGATCAGCGATTTTCTCTACGCCGTTCCAATCAATGGAGCCATCTTTATTAAAAGGGGTGACCATTGCGGTCAACATTCGACCAAAAGGCGCTGGTGTACTCATGCGCCTAACTCTACCCGTTTTACGGTGCGATGCGTCCAGATTTCTCGAATGCGCCGTACGTAAGCGGCATTAACTTCGCAAATTCGGCCTCCATTTTCTCAGCTACCATCTCAATTTCACGCTGTGGATAGCTGGGAAAATGTGAACCTTCGCGGGACGTACGCAATGACAAAAAGTTCATAAGTGCGCGGGCATTCATCGTCACATACATCGATGAATATGTAGCAACAGGTAAAACCACACGGGCAACTTCGCGCGCGATGCCGGCATCTAACATTTTTTGATAACTCGCGTAGGCAACTATGTATGCATCTTTCATCGCCTTGATTGAGAGTTCAAACTGCTCTTGGGTTCCATCCTCGAATGTATAAGCACCAGTTTTGCCAACCTGTAAAAGTTTGCGCTCTTTCGATGGAATGTAAAATACGGGTTTTAATTCGCGGTAGCGACCGCTCTCTTCGTTGTATGAGGCGATGCGATGGCGCATGAATTCACGGAAGACAAATATCGGCGCCGATACAAAAAAGGTCATTGACGTATGTTCAAAGGGAGAGCCATGGCGCTCACGTGCCAGATAATTAATCAGACCTGCAGAGCGAGATGGATCTTCGCCAATCTCCTCCATGGATTGCTCACCGGCCGTTGAGACACGTGCAGCCCAGATAACATCGGCATCACTGGCGCTGGATTTAACAAGTTCAACAGTGACATCGTCGCGGTAAATAATCTCTTCGGCCATAGCGTGACCCTATCCTCGCCCGCCTTGGTGGCTTTGGATTTCTAAGGCAGACTGTCCGCGTGTCCAGAATCGAATCCGTCACAGTTCGTGACTCTCTGAGCCTGTCTCTGACGGTCGGCGCTTATGGGATCGCCTTTGGCGCAGCCTCAGTTGCAAATGGATTCTCGGTTCTGCAGAGCTGCCTCTTATCTCTTTTAACTTTTTCGGGTGCTTCGCAGTTCGCAGTAATCGGCGTGCTCGGTGCTGGAGGTAGCGCCCTCAGTGGAATCGCAACGGCATCACTTCTTGGTTTTCGAAATGGTTTATACGGAGTCATTATGGCGCCGCGATTAAAAGTTAAAGGTTTCAGACGCGTGATAGCTGCCCAGTTAACAATTGATGAATCAACGGGCGTTGCGCTGGGGGCCGAAAAACGAAATGACGATGCGATGCGCCATGGTTTTTGGTTAACTGGAATTGGAGTATTTGTTTTTTGGAATTTATTTACACTTGCCGGTGCCCTTGGAGCCCAAGCAATGGGTGACACTCGTGCCTGGGGATTAGATGCCGCTGTACCAGCCGCATTCCTAGGTCTTGTCTGGCCACGTCTTGAAAGTAATCGAGATCGCGCACTTGCAGTGGCATCGATTATTTTTGCTATCGCCATGACCCCTATCCTGCCTGCTGGACTTCCAATTATTGCAACGGCATTCATCGCAGTTGCTGTTGGGTTGCGCCGATGAATGCATTCTGGGTCGCCACTATTGGAACGAGTGTTATCGCTTTTGCCCTTAAGTATTCAGGACACTCAATTCCACAGCATTGGTTAGAAGATCCAAAAATTCAACGAATTAATGCGCTCATTCCAATTGCTTTACTAAGCGCCCTCGTGGCCGTCCAGACTTTTACCGAAAAAAGTAAACTCATAATTGATCACCGACTAGCTGGGGTTGGCGTGGCAATTGTGGCGCTCTTATTGAAGGCGCCTTTCCCTGTTGTGGTTCTCTCGGCTGCAGTTACTTCGGCCGTCGTCTATAACTGGCGCTAGATAATACTTAGTTCAAGAAGTTTTGCCTTTAGTGCCTTATCTGATGGCTCAGTCATATGGGTACCGTCTGCGAAGACGATAACTGGAATCGATCGCATTCCGCCATTAATCTCAATAACCTTATCGGCAGCTTTTGCATCTGCCTCAATATCGATGAGAGTGTAAGCCACATTATTCTCATCGAGGAAACGCTTTGAGCGCACGCAATCCCCGCACCAGTCAGCGCTATACATTGTGATCTTCTTATTCGGCAATTGATTTTCCCTTACATGAATTTATCAAGGCCGTGGGTCAGCCCTGGATTTATAATTACATTTCTTATACCTAGTAGAACCCCAGGCATAAAACTTTCGCGATCGAGTGAGTCGTGACGAATTGTCAGAGTCTCCCCTATTCCGCCAAGAATGACTTCTTGATGGGCAACTAAACCTCGTGCGCGCACTGAGTGAATGGGAACATCCCCCACTTTAGAACCGCGTGCACCGTCAAGGGATTTAGACGTCGCATCTGGCATGGATTTCAATCCCGCTAACTTACGAGCATCACTCATTAACTGCGCGGTGCGCGCTGCAGTGCCACTTGGTGCATCGACTTTTTCAGGGTGGTGCAACTCAATAATCTCGGCCGATTCAAAGTAGCGCGCAGCTTTAGCGGCAAACTCCATCATTAACACTGCGCCAATTGCAAAGTTGGGTGCTATCAAGACGCCAACGGATGGATTTTCTTTAAGCCAACCATTAACTATCGCAAGCTTGGAGTCATCAAAGCCAGTCGTGCCAACAACTGCATTAAATCCATTACTAATGAGAAAATCTAAGTTCGCCATCACGCTATCGGGAGTCGTGAAATCAACAACGACATGTGTTCCGGAATCAATTAGTTGATCGAGCGAATCACCCAAGTCAAGGGCGGCGATCAATGACATTCCCGCTTCATTCTCAACGGCTTTTACAACTTCGGCGCCCATGCGGCCCTTTGCACCTATTACTGAAACATTTATCATTTCATCACCTTTTCAAATTTTGCGGTGTTTTTAAATGGACCTACAAGTGCAAGCGTAGGCGTTTTAGTCAGGAAGGCGCCGGCAATTTCACGGATGTCTGCCTCGTTGACCTGTGAAACCGCCTTCAAAATATCGTCAAAGCCCATAACGCGTCCGTAGACAATCTCGTTTTTACCGATTCGACTCATTCTCGAACCTGAATCCTCTTGGCTTAAAACCAATGAACCGCG
>Ga0163199_1001435_pt1 | contig 14875 bp, 13 predicted proteins | sample PL_2010_150m_FD_113537 | JGI IMG/M metagenome (GOLD analysis project Ga0163199, IMG submission 113537) | Freshwater microbial communities from Powell Lake, British Columbia, Canada to study Microbial Dark Matter (Phase II) - PL_2010_150m | ecosystem: Environmental > Aquatic > Freshwater > Lake ... | reverse complement strand
CCCCTGCCGCCGCGCTGGGAGCAGGCGCTGCATGCACGTTACCAGGCCGGCTGCCAGCGCGGCGGTGCGGATGCCCCGGTGCCGGATACGGGCGCCAGCAGCAATGGATCGTTCGACCCGCTCCTGCTGCAACTGGAAGCGTCTCTCGATATTCCGTCGCCCGAGGCATTCCAGATGGCCAGGCGTACGCTCAAGCTGCTGGCGATGAAGAATGCGATGGAAGGGCGAAGGTCGGCAACACCTGCCCCACTGGATAAGGAAGCAATGCTTGCAGCCGCATTCGGTTCCACGCACCTCGACGCCGATCAGCGCCAGCGGCTGGAGGCCGTCATCGCGGTATTGCGCAGGTCAGGATCGGGAATTCTGCGCGGGTAGCTGCGCAGAATTCGTCGCGGATTCAACCCTGCCGCTTGCGGCCCGCGTCAAGCTGAGTTTCCAGGGCCGCCGTCAGGGTGGTAAATGCAGTGGTCAGGATCAGATAGATGCTGGCGACGGCGATGAACACCGGTATCGGCTGGTAGCTCTCGGCCTGCACCCGATAACCGATCATGGTCAGTTCGACCACGCTGATGGCATAGGCCAGCGAGGAATCCTTGACCAGCGAGGCGAGATTGTTGGCCAGCGCCGGCAACGCAATTCGCATGCTTTGCGGCATCACCACTTCCATGAAGGCCCGGTACGGGGTCAGACCCAGGGCACGCGCGGCTTCAACCTGCCCGTGGGGAACGGCGAGAATGCCGGCGCGCACGCACTCGGCGTTGTAGGCGCCGACATTCAGCGACAAGGCGACGGCGGCGCAGGCGAAATCCGAAAGCTCCATGCCCGTGGGCAGGATCGAGGGCACCGCCAGCCAGACGAAGAGTATCTGCAGCAGCAGCGGCGTGCCGCGGATCAGCCAGACGTAGAAGTTGCAGAACCAGCGCAGCGGCAGAAATTCGGAGAGTTTGCCCAGCCCGGCGAAAACCCCGAGCAGGATTCCCGCCAGACCGGACACCAGGGTGAGCCAGACCGTGATTCTCGCCCCTTCGGCAAACTGCTGCGCCGCCGGACCGATCGGCGCCGGCGCCAGCGACAGCGGGATGGCCATGATCCAGAGGAACACCAGCAGCCCTATCATCGAGGCAAACATCGCCCATGCGGGATGCGCTCTGGTCCAGTTCATCAGCTTCGACAGGAAATATCGGCCTTGAAATACTTCTGCGACAGGGCGGCGTAGGTCCCATCCTTCATGAGTTCGGCCAGCGCCCGATTCAACTGATCGGTCAGTCCCTTGTTGTCTTTGCGCAAGATCATCGACACGCGCTCGACAAAGACTTGTTCGCCCGCAACGACGCCGGAATCGGCATTCTTCTCAAGCGTGGATTTGATGCCCCACTTGTCGGCAATCCAGGCGTCCACTTTTCGCGCCTTGAGGGCCGCGAATGCGTCGGGGTCCGTCTTGTAGGTCTTGACCTCCCTTACTCCGGGTATCCTCTTGGCGCTGTCAATATAGGTGGTGGCAAGGGCTGCCCCGACCGTCTTGCCGCCAAGGGCAGCCATGGTCAACGGCCCGCCCTTGATGGCGGCGATCTGCCCGCCGGTGCAGTAGTGCGGATTGGCGAACGCTACCGTCTTGGCGCGTTCTTCGGTAAACCCGTGCGAAGCGATGGCGAAGTCGAATCGATCCTGGACGATCGAAGCGAGCTGCGCGTCGAACGGAACGACGCGCCATTCGAGCTTCAGCGCCAGCTTCTTCGCCAACGCCTCGGCGAGTTCCACTTCAAAGCCGGTCAGCTTGGGTCCCTCGAAGTAATTAAACGGATAGAAGGCGCCCTCCGTCACCGCGACGATGGTTCCGGAATTCCGAATGACGTTCCAATCCCGCGCTTGCGTGGGCGTGGAACCAAGCATCAGCAGCGCCACTGCGGCAAACAACAACCTGGCGATAACACGCATGTCTAGTCCTCGTGAAAGCATCAACTGGCGGTGCCTATCGAATCGCCATGTTTCGGGCAGGGTCGGCAAGGATTGACATCGCTGCGAAGGCTCACCATACTCGGCGCCCACCCGGCGATTGAGCTACTTCCAGAGGTCCCCATGCATCGCACCCTTGCTACCCTGTTCTGGATCGCTCTTGCCGGTCCGGGCATCAGTCCTGCCGCCTTTTCCGCCCCGGCACCCGCCGCGAAGGCGCCCACCACCACACAACTGCCACGCAGCGTTCGTCCAATCCATTATGACGTGAAAATCGTCCCCGATGCCAGGTCGATGAAATTCAGCGGCAAGGTCGAGATTGCGATCGAAGTGCTGCAACCAACCGCCAGCATCACCTTGAACGCGCTCGAGCTGAGCTTTTCCAAAGTCGTGCTGACCAAGGTAGCCAAGGCCGCCAAGCCAGCCATTGCGGCCGACTACCCGGCTCCCAAGGTTCAGATCAACGCCGACGAGCAAACCGCGACCTTCGTTTTCGACAGGACCCTGCCCAAGGGTCGCTACCGGCTCGCGCTCGACTACGACGGCAAGATCGGTACCCAGGCCGTTGGTCTGTTTGCCATCGATTACGTCAGCGCGAACGGGCCGAAACGCGCGCTGTACACCCAGTTTGAAAACTCCGACGCGCGGCGGATGATTCCGTCGTGGGATGAGCCGGGGTTCAGAACCAGCTTTGCGCTGGAGGTCATCGTTCCGGCCGGCGAGATGGCGGTGAGCAACCTGCCGATCGCCGCGCAAACGGACCTGGGCAACGGCCTCACCCGGGTGAGGTTCGCGCAGTCGCCGAAGATGTCGACCTATCTGCTGTTCTTCGGGCTCGGTGATTTCGATCGCGCCACGCTGATGGTGGACGGCACCGAACTCGGGGTGGTCACCAAGAAGGGCGCCACCGCGCAGGCGGCCTTCGTGCTCGCGTCCTCCGCAGCGATCCTGCGAGAATTCAACGAGTATTTCGCTGTCGGCTATCCGCTGCCCAAACTCGACAACATCGCCGCGCCGGGCAGCAGCCAGTTCTTCGGCGCGATGGAGAATTGGGGGGCGATATTCACCTTTGAACATGCGATGCTGCTCGACCCGTCGATTTCGACCCAGTCCGACAAGCAACGTGCGTTTCAGATCGCGGCCCACGAGATGGCGCACCAATGGTTCGGCAACCTGGTGACGATGCGCTGGTGGGACGACATCTGGCTGAATGAAGGCTTCGCATCCTGGATGGAAGGCCGCACCACCCGACGCCTTCATCCCGAATGGAATACGGCGCTCGCGGCGGTGGGAAAACGCGAGGAGGCCATGGGCCTTGACGGATTCAAGACCACCCATGCGGTGGTCCAGCACGTGGAAACCGTCGAGCAGGCGAGCCAGGCCTTCGATTCCATCACCTACAGCAAGGGCGAAGCCGTGATCGGCATGCTTGAGGGCTATGTGGGAGCCGCCGCATGGCGCAATGGGGTACGCCGCTACATCAAGGCACATGCCTATGGCAACACCGAATCGGACGACCTGTGGCGCCAGATCGAAAAGGCCAGCGGCCAGCCGATCACCGCAATCGCCCATGAATTTACTTTGCAGCCCGGGATCCCGTTGATTCGCGTCGAGTCTTCCGTCTGCAATGCCGGCCATACGACGCTAGAGCTGACCCAGGGGGAATTCAGCAAAGACCAGCCGGAGAAGAAACCGCTGGCCTGGCGCGTGCCGGTGATCGCCCAGGCGATCGGCGGCACTACGCCGGTCCGCGCGCTGGTCAGCGGCGGTCGGGCGACCATGCGCGTGCCGGGTTGCGCGCCGATCGTCGTCAATGCAGGGCAGAGCGGCTATTATCGAACGCTCTATGCACCGGTGCACTTCCAGGCAATCGCCGGGAATTTCGGGGCGCTGGCGCCGATAGATCAACTCGGCTTGATATCGGAAAGCTGGGCGCTGGGATTGGCCGGTCTTCAGCCGGTTTCGGACTTTCTCGACCTGGCGGTCGCCACACCGGTCGACGCCGATCCGCAAGTCTGGGGAAAGATCGCGGGGATCTTCGAGGGTGTCAATGAATACTACCGGAGCGAGGGAGTTCGCCAGGCGGCATTTCAGAAGTTCGCGATTGCCCGCCTGGCGCCGGTGTTCGCCAGGATAGGTTGGACAGCGCGCCCGGGAGAGTTGGATACCATCGCGATCCTGCGCAACGAGCTGATCGGCGTCTTGAGCGCGCTGGACGATGCGGCAGTGATCGAGGAGTCGCGCCGTCGCTACGCCGCACAGGCGACCGACCCGGCGGCGGTACCCGGAACCCTGCGCAAGGCGATCCTCGCCGTCGTCGCACGCCACGCCGACGCGGCGGCCTGGGATCAACTGCATGCCGCGGCGCTCGGCGAGAAGACGGCGCTGGTGCGCGACCAGCTGTATAACCTGCTGGCGTCGACACAGGATGAGGGCCTGGCGCGTCGCGCGCTCGAACTGGCGCTGACCCAGGAACCCGGAGAGACCAACAGCGCCGCCATGCTCAGCCACGTCGCGGCGCTGCATCCCGACCTGGCCTTCGACTTCGGCATCGCCCATCTCGCGGCGGTCAATGAGAAAGTCGATGCTACCTCACGCAGCCGTTATTTCCCGCGCCTGGCCTCCCAATCCGCCGATCCGGCGATGATCGCCAAACTGAATGCGTATGCAGCAGAGAACCTTGCTGCCGGTTCGCGTCGCGATGCGGAGACGGCGGTTGCCAACATCGCATACCGCATCAAGGTGCGTCATGAACGCTTGCCGGTGATCGACCGGTGGCTGACCGGCGGCAAGAGCTGAGAAAGTTGGGACAGGCTGCTAGCACCCCAAAATACAGACCCGGGCACCAGAATCCGGCTCGGGTGCAGCACAGCGCCTGATAGAATGCGGCGGATGGCCAACCGACGATTCTCCTTGAGTTGGGGCGGGTTTCCCAACAAGACCATGAACTTGAGCCTGCTGTGACAGTTCGACCCATTTCTGCCGAGCGTCTCCTGCCAATCGCTCTCGGTCTGGCTGGCTTCTGCATGATCGCAATGTCGATAACCCTCCTGATCAATGCCGCGAAACTCGGGATCTTCATGCGCATGATGCTGGGCTTCATCGGCGTCGTTTTTGTCGATAGCGTTATCCTGACCTTTGTGACCATTCGCATCGCGATCGCCAAGGAGGATCACGCGACGGTGGGCGAGAAGGCCGTCCTACTCGCCCTGGCCCTGTGCACCGGCGTTGGGCTGGTGGTCGTTTAGATTCGGTGCGCCGATTGAGCGATATCTCCAGATGAATATTTGGCGCGTTGGCGCTTTACTTCTGATCGGCATCGCCACGCTGCCGGGTTGCGGGGGTGGCGGTGGCTCGACATCCGCTCCCGCGCCGGCGCCGGTTCCGGAGGCGGTCACCGGTCCCGCCTGGTGGGGATTCGGCCGCGATACGCAACACAGCGCTCAAAGTGCGATAGCGAGCCAGCCACTCAGCCGCATCCGTTGGTCGGCTGCCGTCGACCTGGCTCCACAATTGGTCGGCAGCGATCTGCTGATCCATTATGGCTCGCCGGTCATTACCGCCAAGAACACGGTGCTGATCCCGCTGAAGACCGGTGCGACCGGCGGCTTCAGCGTCGAGGCCCGGGCGGGTGCCAGCGGCGCCCTGTTGTGGTCGGTGGCCACCGACTACATCCTGCCGGAGCACGGATGGACGCCGAGTTACAACCTGGTCTTGACCGCGAACAATCGCCTCTACATGCCCGGCGCCGGCGGCAAGATACTGTATCGCGACGATGCCGACGCGCCGGGCGGGGCCTCAGGCAACAAGGTGTTCTACGGGTCGGAGATCTATCTGGCAGCCCCCTCACTGTTCGATGCGAATGTATTCATCAACACGCCGCTGACCGTAGATTCGGAAGGCAACCTGTACTTCGGTTTCATCGCCAGCGCGGCGAAACCCGGAGGCCTGCTCAGCGGCTTCGCCCGCATCGCTGCCGACGGGGTGGGCCGCTGGGTGGCCGCCAGTGCGGCTGCCGGCGACCCGGCCATTGCCAAGCCGGCCATGAACAGTGCGCCGGCCCTGTCATCCGATCAGCGCACCCTTTATGTCGCCGTGAATACGGCCACCACACCCGGCGTTCGCCAGTCCGGTTACCTCCTGGCGCTGGACAGCACCACCTTGGCGACCAAGGCAGCCCGGCGGCTGAACGACCCCGTCACCGGCAGGTCTGCCTGGATCAGCGACAACGGCAGCTCATCGCCGACCGTGGGTCCGGATGGGGACGTGTACTTTGGGGTGCTGGAGTCCAATCCTCCCGGACATAACCTGCGCGGCTGGCTGCTGCATTTCGATGCAACTCTGAATGCAAGCAAGTTGCCGGGTTCATTCGGCTGGGACATCAGCGCCTCGATTGTCCCTGCCGGCATGGTGAGCGCCTACAGTGGCAGTTCAGCCTACCTGGTCATGACCAAGTACAACAACTATGGCGGCACGGGCACCGGCGACGGCAAGAACCGGATGGCGGTGCTGGACCCCAACCAAAGTCAGGCGGATTTCATATCCGGCAATCCGGTGATGAAGGAAATCCTCACCATCCTCGGGCCGACACCCGATCCCGGCTATCCGGGCGGCATTACCGAGTGGTGCATCAACACCGCGGCAGTCGATCCGCTGACCAGATCGATCCTGGTGAATAGTGAAGATGGTTACCTGTATCGGTGGGACACCGCAAGCAACCAGTTCACCGAGCGTCTGCGCCTTACCGGAGGAATCGGCGAGGCCTATACGCCTACCGCGATCGGTCCCGACGGCGCGGTCTACGCGATCCAGAACGCCACGTTGTTCTCCGTCGGGCGCTGAAGATCGCCGCGAGGAATCGTCAGTCCACTCGAATCCAAGTCTGGGTGCGACCGATGAACAGGATCGACCCGCGCATCTCGAGCTTCCGCCCTCCGTCGATGACCGTGACCTTGGCGTTGTAGGTTTTCCCGTTGTTGGGATCGAGTATCTTGCCGCCGCCATAGACGTTGTCGCCATCTTTCCTCAGACCCGTCAGGATCGTCATCCCGATCACCGGTTTGCCCTTGCGGGGATCGTCGCTGGCACATTCGTCGCATTTCGAGTCCTGCTTGGCAGGATCGACAATTTTCTCGACTGTCCCGGAAAACACGCCGTCTTTCTCCGCAATGCGAACCAGGGATTTGGGCTTGCTGGTCTCATCGTCGATGGTGTTCCATGTGCCAACCGGCGACAGCGGATTCGCCAGCGTGATTGTCGATACCCCGACAAGAAGCATCGCCAGGCAACAGCGGGAAAATAGTGAGGGCATGCGGAATCTCCTGGGACGGAACAGGGGGGCAATATGCCAACCTGGGATCCAAACGTCAATGGGCGGGCGACATGGGTAGCATGGGTCGGCGACCCGCAACCTGACGACTTGATGCGATCGGATAGAATGTTAACCGGCATGGGCCTTGCCGGAGCCATGTCTGCCATGAGTGAAGACGGGTATAGTCCGCCCACGTTTGGCATGACAACCGTTTCATTTGAACAGGAGTTCAACCATGAAGAAATTTCCACGCACCTCCATGCTGTTGCCCTGCCTGCTATCGATCGGGATTGCACAGTCTGCGCTTGCCGCATTGAAAGAGGGCGACACGGCTCCCGACTTCAAAGCGCAGGCCTCCCTCGCCGGCAAGGCGTTCAGCTTTTCGCTAAAGGATGCGCTTGGCAAAGGCCCTGTGGTCGTCTATTTCTTTCCTTCGGCGTACACGCAGGGATGCAACATCCAGGCGCATGAATTTGCCGTCCGCCACGACAAGTTCGCCGCCGTAAATGCAACGGTCATCGGCGTATCCCTCGATAGCATTGCGCGACTCAATGACTTTTCGGCCGATCCGGATTTTTGTGGCGGCAAGGTTCCCGTCGCATCCGACGCCGACGGCAGCATCGCCAAGTCATTCGACCTGACGGTACGAAATGCCAAGGCCGGCATCAAGGATACGCGCGGCGTCGAGATCGACCACGGGTTTACCGAGCGCACCACGTTCGTCGTTACCCCGAATGGAAAGATTGTTTCCACCATCGGGGGACTTGCCCCCGCCGAAAACGTCGAAAGGGCGCTTGCAGTGGTGCAACAAGCGGCGAAAGGAACTCAACCGGGCAGCCTCCGCTAAGCCGCATTTCGACCGTGCTGGACTTGTCGGGAAGAGGCCAGGCAAAGCACCGCTGCAATTCCCCACCCACTAGCCATCCGGCCAAAGGTATATTCATGCACAAACTCTTGAATACAGCCGCAAGCGTCCTTGTCGCTTTCTCATTGCCAGTCGATGCAGCGGACACGAAGGAAGTGAAAACCGAGTCCGGCATCGTCATTGCAACGCTGGCGGAAGGCACCGGCCCGACCCCCGAGAGGAGCGACACCGTGAAGGTTCACTATCGCGGGACACTCAATGATGGCAAAGAATTCGATAGCTCCTATAGCCGGGGGCAGCCTGCGACCTTTCCATTGACGCGCGTCATTCCCTGTTGGACCGAGGGAGTCCAGACGATGAAAGTTGGAGGCAAGGCAAGACTGACCTGCCCGTCGAACCTGGCCTACGGCAGCAAAGGCATTCCTGGCGTGATCCCGCCGGACGCAACCCTGACGTTCGAGGTGGAGCTTCTCGGGATAGTCAAGTGACGCCGGTTTCCGGAACCGTCAATGGCTGTGCTGCCCGTGGTGTGAGTCGGGGAAGTGAGAATGTTCGTGTATCAACGGTTGGTGCCAATGTATGTGTCGATGCTTGGTGCCTTTCGCTACGGGAACGTCATGCTCGTGCTGGTGGTGCTCGTCATGAGTGTGTTCATGGTCATGCCTCAATGCTACGTGGGCATGTTCATGTTCATGATTTTCAGTCAGATGCAACCACGTGCCGAGTGCCATCAATGCACCCGCCAGCAGCAGCGACAGCGTGACCGACTCGCCCATCAACAAAGCCAGCAATGCCCCGAAGAACGGCGCGATCGAAAAGTAAGCTCCCGTGCGCGCGGTACCAAGGTGGCGCAATCCGACAACGAATAGTGCCAAACTCACGCCGTAAGCGAGAAACCCCACCGCCATTGCGCCTGCCAGGTTCGGCACTTCAGGAATCGAAGCACCGAGCGAGAATGCAAAGATCAAATTGACCGCTCCAGAGACCAATCCTTTCACCGCGGCGATCCACGTTGCATCTGTAAGTGAAATCTTGCGCGTCAGATTGTTATCAAGACCCCAAGCAAAGCAGGCGCCAAGGATCGCAGCCGTCGGCCATAACCCGGCAAGATGTATATCCCCCGGCCAAGCCAGGACGACCGCACCTGCCGCGATCGCCCCCATGCCCATGGCAATTCGCCGGTCGAAGTTCTCTTTGAAAGCGAACCACGCCAGCAGCGCAGTGAATACGCCTTCGGCATTTAGCAACAGCGCTGCGCCCGACGCCGGCATGCTGGTCAAGCCCATCATCAGTAGCACCGGGCCGACAATGCCACCCGCCAGTATCGCTCCGGCAAACCATGACAATTCATTCCGCGGGAGACGAACGGTTGGTGCGTGTATGACTTGCCGATAGACCGCCAGTCCGATCCCTGAGCCAAGATAGAGCAAGCCCGCCAGTAGCCAAGGACTTACGGCATCGAGCAGCCATTTTGCAAGCGGGGTTCCCGCGCCGAATAGCAAGGCCGCTCCGAGTGCAGCCGGCACGCCTGGTTGGGTAAGACCTTTCTTCCAATTCATGGATGGCGCCTCATCGCCACATTGCCGTCATCCGATTGGGCTGAATCGGGGATCATATCTTCAGTGCAAATTCCTCGAACTGTACAAGCGGAAGCGGGCGACTAAACAGATATCCCTGATACGCATGGCAACCATGGCGCGCAAGGAAATCGCGTTGCGCCTCGATTTCAACTCCTTCGGCGATGACCGACAGGCCCAGGCTCTCTGCCAGGACGACGACCATCTTTGCAATGGCCGCATCATTCGCGTCGGTGAGGATGTCCCTGACGAATCCCTGGTCGATTTTCAGTTGATCCAGCGGCAAGCGCTTCAAGTAAGAGAGTGACGAATAGCCCGTGCCAAAGTCGTCCATTGAGAAACCCACTCCCCTCATTTTCAGTGCGGACATCTTGGCGATGACACTCTCCACATCATCGACCAGCAGGCTCTCGGTCAGCTCCAGTTTGAGGCGCTGCGGGTTGGCGCCGGTTTGATCAAGAGTTGCCTGCACCTGATCGACAAAGTCTTCGTGGTGGAACTGGCGCGCACTGACATTCACTGCGATCGTCAGGTGGGCCATCTCCGGCCGCCCAGCCCAGACAGCCAATTGGCCACAGGCCGTTTGCAATACCCAGTGGCCTATCGACAGAATCAGGCCGGTGTCTTCCGCCAGGGGAATGAAATCGCCAGGCGACACCATGCCGCGTTGTGGATGCTGCCAGCGCAACAACACTTCCACCCCGGTGACGCGACCCTCACCGACCACTTGCGCCTGATAGTGCAGGAGGAATTGATCTTTCAGGACGGCCTCACGCAAATCCGCTTCCAGTGCCGCCCGTGCCGTGACCACAGCCTGCATCTCCGGGTCGAAGAAGCGCAAGGTATTCCGACCGGCTGCCTTGGCTTGATACATGGCAAGATCAGCCCGCTTCAACAACTCATCAATCGTCTCCTGCTGATCCGAAAATAGCGTGACGCCGATGCTGGGGGTACTGTGGTGCGAGTAAATGGCCAGTTGATAGGACTGGTTGAGGGTGGAGAGGATCTTTTCGCCGACGGTCTTGGTTTGGGCGGCGGACTCCTCGACGTGCTCGCTCAGGTCCTCCAGCATCACGACGAACTCGTCACCACCCAGCCGGGCCACGGTGTCGCCCACGCGAACACAGGTGGTGAGACGTTGCGCGACCTGGAGCAGCAGCAGGTCGCCGATGTCATGGCCCAGCGTGTCGTTGAGGGTCTTGAAGTTGTCCAGATCGATGAACAGCAGCGCCCCATACCTCTTGTTGCGGGCACTGGACGCCAACGCCTGCTTCAGCCGGTCGAGCAGCAAGCGGCGGTTGGGCAGGTTGGTCAAAGGGTCATAGAAAGCCAGCGTATTGATCTGGTCCTCGGACGCCTTGCGGCTGGTGATGTCTTCCTTGACCGCCACGTAGTGGGTGACAGTGCCGTCAGGCTGGCGGATGGGCGTAACGATCGCATGCTCGATGTAATCGCTGCCGTCCTTGCGTCGGTTGTGAAAATCGCCTTTCCATGGTTGGCCCTGGGCCATGGCCTTCCACATCGCGGCGAAGGTTTCCGGCGGCGTCTTGTCGGAGTGCAGGATGCGCGGGTTCTTGCCCATGACTTCTGCACGGCTGTAGCCGGTCTTCTGCACGAAGGCTTCATTCACGTACTCGATCTCGGCATCGAGGTTTGTAATGACGACACTTTCGGGGCTCTGTTCCACCGCTAGCGAGAGTTTGCGGAGTTGCTCCTCGGCGATTTTGCCTTCGGTGATGTCGACGCCCAGGCCCCCGACGTAACGTCCTCCTGCCGAACTGGAGAACAGGAATTTGTGCTTCAACCACCAGCTGCGCCTTCCATCGGCCTCGGTGACCAGTTCGACCATTTCGATGTTTTTCCCGGTTCCCAACACTTCTGCATCGCGCCCCTGAATCTGCGCTGCCGTTGCGCTGGGCCACACCTCTTCATCGGACTTGCCCATCACCTCCTCCGATGAGAATCCGAAACGCTTCAGGAAGTTGTCACTAACAAATACGTAGCGGCCCTCGGCATCCTTCATCCAGGCGATAACGGCGCTGTTCTCCAGGAAGGCATGGAGTCGCTCATCGGATTTCTTGCGTTCGGTGATCTCCGAGGTCGATCCGGCGATGCGAACCGCCCTTCCCTCGGCATTCCAGATTGCCTGGCCACGATTGAGGAACCAGCGGTACTCGCCATTCTTCAATGTCATACGGTATTCGGACGAATATGGCTTCCTCGTCTTCAAATGCTCCCGCAATTGGGATATCGCCAAAACCCGGTCATCGGGATGGATCCAACTGCTCCAGCCCTTGGGTCCGAAACTGATTTCGCCGGGGCGATACCCGAGCATTTCCCACCAGCGGTCGGAAACATAGGTCTCCCCGGTCTCGATATTCCAGTCCCAGATGCCGTCGGAAGAACCGCGCACCGCCAAATCAAAACGTTCGCGGCTTTCCTTCAATGCCAACTCGGCCTTGCGGCGCTCCGAGATGTCGGCGTAAATCCAGATGCTGCCGTCATGAGGGCAGGCAGGATCGATGGCACATCCGGTCAGGGCGCCCGAAAACAGGCTGCCATCCTTCTTCCTGAGCATCAGCTCTTCGTTGTAGCTGTTGTTATTCGCCAGATCGGCATAGGCTCGTTCGCCTACTCCGACGAAAATTTCGTGACTGGCGTAAAGCCTCTCGGTGGTTTGACCGACCAGTTCGCCCTTTTCATAGCCGAAGATTTCTTCCAGGCGGCGGTTGCAGGAAACGATCGTGCGCTTCCTGAGATGGACGATGCCGACCAGCGCATTGCGGAGGATGATCTCCATTTCCATGGCCAGCTGGCGCGAGTCTTCCTCTTGTTGTTTGCGTTCGGTGATGTCGCTGAAGGAGGTTACAAATTTCCCGTCGAATATTGGGGAGGTACTGACGCTGAAACATTTCCCGGAGATCGGGCTGACCACCTCTGATTTCATCTCCTTGCTGGATCCCTTGTGGGCCCTCCAAAATGTCCCGATGGTCTCCACATCCATGCCGTACAGCTTGGTCGCCAGCTGTCCCACCACGTCGCCTTGCACGAAATCAGCCGTTGTATAGAACGCGGCATTTACTTCCAGTATCCTGTAATCGACCATTTCCCCTTTGGCGTTCAAGACGACTTCGTTCAATGCGACGCCTTCCGACAGGGTGTCAAGGATGGATTTGAATTTGGCCTGTTGGCTTCTGAGCGGGCGCAGGACCATGAGATAAAGCGCCAACCCGGCTGCCAAAGCCAGCAAGACCGGATCGGCAAGGCGCCAAAGCAAGCCTGAGGCAGTGTGATCAAGTCGGGGCTGAATCACGTCCTCAATCAGCACCACTACCAGGAGCCCGGCGGCGAATACCATGAATGCCTCCTTGGCCATCGTGCCAAGTGATGCATCGAGGAACTGTCCGATTCGTCGTTTTGTTTTGAAGGCGATCTCCGGGACTGAGGGAAGTTGCTGCTTGCATTGAAGGGAGGAATCAGCTTAACGCCAAAAGCGACATGGTGGTAGTGGGAGCATCCCTTTTTCGCAACAAGCCAGCCAGCGATCGGCTTGGCTGGGGCTCCCAAGTTGTAACTTGCGAGATCGCTGCCTGCCATTACAATTCAACGATGGGCCGCCGCAACCACTACCACGTCTACGTTGTCGAGCTCTCGAAGGACGTCCTGTCCGAAGGGCGATTCAGGAAAGCCAACCCCGGTTACGTCGAAGGCAAGCCTTGCGTCTACGTCGGGATGACAGGACTCGATCCGGATACCAGGTTCGACAAGCACAAGGCCGGCATCCAGGCCAACCGATACGCCCAACAATACGGGATAAGGCTCCTGCCCGACCTCTATGAGGCATTCAACCCGATGTCCTATGACGACGCCAGGGACAAGGAAGTGGAGGTCGCTATCGATCTGCGGGAGGCCGGATTCGGTGTCTGGCAGGCGTAACAACGCCGGAGCGTTTATCCGGCCGTGCGGCTTGGAGAGGGCTTGCCGGCCTTATTCGGACTTGTTGATGGTGGGAAGAGGTCAACCAAACAACCGCCGCAAACCCGTATGAATACTTGATCTACGTTTTTTGATCTATTGAGATACCAACAAATGTACCAACGTCAGATCAACGCTTGGCCATTTCCTAAGCGGCCATCGCCAGTGGCGTCACTTCTGCCTCGATGCGCTTATGCATGTCTCGGTAGGTGGTTTCAAGATCGTACTGCGCTTGCAGGTTGATCCAGAACGCAGCATCGGTACCGAACAATCGGGCAAGGCGCAAGGCAGTATCGCTGGTAACCGCGCGGTTTCCTGCGCAAATCTCATCGATGCGGCGTTGCTGCACCCCTGCCAGCTTCGCCACCTTGTAGCGGGTAATCCCCATCGGCTCGATGAAGTCCTTCATCAGCACGTCGCCGGGATGCACGGGCGCCAGCCGACGACCGGTGGCGACATCCCGGAAGTCCATGCTTTTCAGTTCCTCACGTGCGATAGCCATATCTTGGTTCCTCTTAAAGATAATCAGCGATCTCGACATCCATTGCATCGCCATCGGCCCAGCGGAAGCAGATGTGCCAATGATCACTTTTGTGACACAGATTCTATTCTGCTTGCGAGTCACAGAACATCGGTGTTACCCTAGTGCTACCGAACGGCAATGAGGCGCCCAACAATGTCCACTACATCACTGAAGCTTTCTGACGAACTCAAGCAACGTGCCGTTGCCGCGGCAGAGAAGACAGGGGTGTCGCCGCATGCGTTCATGGTCCAGGCGATAGAGCAGGCGGCCACCGCGGCCGAACGCCGCGCCAGTTTCGTCGGCGAAGCCCAGGCGGCGCGGGAACACATGCTGAAGACCGGCAAGGGCTACGCTGCGGGCGAGGTTCACGCCTACTTGAAGGCGCGGATCGCCGGCAATAAATCGGCGAAACCGAAAGCCAGGTCTTGGCAAAGTTAAGCTACTCGGCGCGAGCGCTGGCCGACCTCGAAAGGCTGGTGCCCGCATTTGGGTCTAGGGTACTGACCGATTTCCTGATCGAGACTGATCCTTCGGTTGCCGCAGAGACGCTTGGCTTGATAACGGAAGCCGTTGAATTGCTCACTCGCCATCCGCTGATCGGCCGCCCGGTGGAACATCCATTGCGAGAGTTGGTGATCTCCCGCGGACGCACCGGTTATGTGGCCCTGTAT
>Ga0163199_1001434_pt1 | contig 14887 bp, 14 predicted proteins | sample PL_2010_150m_FD_113537 | JGI IMG/M metagenome (GOLD analysis project Ga0163199, IMG submission 113537) | Freshwater microbial communities from Powell Lake, British Columbia, Canada to study Microbial Dark Matter (Phase II) - PL_2010_150m | ecosystem: Environmental > Aquatic > Freshwater > Lake ... | reverse complement strand
TCATCAAAGAGCTTACCTCTTTGGCGAGTTCGAAAATTATTTCAACATTCTTCATGGTAAAGAATTATCTTACAATAACATTGTTGATCTTACTGCAGCTTATGAATTGGTAAATGATTTAGATAGTTGCGCTTGTGCGGTTATCAAGCATACTAATCCATGCGGCGCAGCTATCGGGAAAAATGTTTTGGATGCATATGAACGCGCACTTTCATGCGATCCGGTTTCTGCTTTTGGCGGAATTGTAGCATTCAATAAAGAAGTTGATGAAAACACTGCTGAAAAACTGAATGAATTATTCCTTGAAATTGTTATTGCGCCATCTTATTCTGAAAAGGCGATTGAGCAATTGAAAACTAAAAAGAACCGCAGAGTTATTAGTGTTAATAAAAATCAGTTTGATAATTCATTACAGATTAAATCTATTCCTGGTGGTTTGTTGGTTCAAGAGAAGGATAATTCAAAATTAAGTAATGATTTACTGAAGTTAGTTACAACTAAAAAATATTCTGATAAGGAATTAAAAGATCTTAAATTTGCTTGGACAGTTTGTAAGCATACAAAGTCCAATGCGATTGTTTATGTGAAAGATGAAATGACAATCGGTATCGGAGCCGGACAGATGTCGCGTATTGATTCGACAAAAATTGCTTCATCAAAAGCTAAACAGTTCGGGCATGATCTAAATGGAGCTGTTGCTGCTTCAGATGCTTTCTTTCCGTTTGCTGATGGATTATTAGAAATAATTTCTAATGGAATTACATCTATAATTCAACCCGGGGGATCTGTAAGGGATGACGAAGTTATCGATGCTGCAAATGGAAAAAATATTTCAATGGTATTTACCGGGATTAGAAATTTTAAACACTAAGAGGAAAAATGGGAATTTTTGATTTCTTTTCGACTGACATAGCAATTGACCTTGGCACTGCTAATACACTTATTTATATCAAAGGAAAAGGGATTGTTCTTAATGAACCATCAATAGTTGCTTTCGATAGAAACACAAAAAAAATTATCGAGCTTGGAAATAAAGCTAAAGAGATGCTAGGAAGAGAGCATCGAGAAATCCGCGTTACAAGACCTATGCGTGATGGAGTGATTGCCGATTTTGAAATTGCCGAAGGTATGATTCGAGCTTTTATTAAAAAAGTTACACCTAACTCAGTAACTAGTAAAAGAATTGTAATTGCAGTTCCAAGCGGGGTAACTGAAGTTGAAAAAAGAGCAGTGCGTGATGCAGCAGAACACGCCGGTGCAAAAGAAGTTCATTTAATTGCAGAGCCAATGGCTGCGGCGATCGGAATAGGTATTGATGTTGAAGCTCCAGTTGGAAATATGATTATTGATATCGGTGGAGGTACAACTGAGATAGCAGTTATTGCTCTTGCCGGTATAGTAAACGAAGAATCTGTTCGTATAGCAGGAGACGAAATGAATAATGCTATTATGCAGTTCTTCAAAAAGAATTATAATTTGTTGATTGGTGAAAGAACAGGTGAATCAATCAAATGCGAAGTTGGCAGTGCTGTTCCGCTAAAAGAAGAAGTTACTATTCAAGTTAAAGGACGTGATCTTGTAGGTGGAATTCCTAAAACAGTTGAAGTTAGTTCCGTTGAAATTAGAGAAGCATTAAATGAAAATATTTCCCAAATTGTTGAAGCTGTTAAACAAACACTTGAAAGAACTCCTCCCGAACTTTCAGCAGACATACTTGATAGAGGTGTTATGTTAACCGGCGGTGGAGCGTTATTAAAAGGACTTGATGAGCGCATCAGAATGGAAACCAACCTGCCTGTACATGTTGCCGATGATCCACTGACAGCGGTTGTACGCGGTGCTGGACGTGCTATCGAGAATTTAAATAAATACTCTAAGGTGTTCATTCGTAAAAGAACTTATTAATGAGAAATTTTTTTAGACGACTTGTTTCAGATTATAAAGAGTATCTTCTACTAGTAGTTCTATCCATAATTAGTCTCACAATTTTAGCTCAGAATGAAAAACCAACGGCAAAACATTTGAAAACTTTTGCTCTCGGTAATTTTGCAGTAGTAAATGAAATTACAAACTCGATTGTATCAATCTTCAAGCGCGATGAATCCTCTGATGATTTAAGAAATGAAAATGCACATTTAATGCTAGAGTTAAACCGGTTACGAAAATACCATATTGAAAATGAAGAATTACGCTCGATGATCGCATTTAAGGATACAAGTAATTATCCTCTAATTCCCGCTAAAATTATTTCGAAACTTGTTACAAAAAGCCAGGGCAATTTTATTGTTAACAGAGGATCAAATAATGAAATTAGAAAAGGAATGCCGGTTATTAATGCTAATGGTTTGATCGGATTGATTATGGATGTGACTGAAAATTATTCTGTTGTTCAAAATTTGTACAATAGTAATTTAAGTATAGCTGTAACACTACAGCGGACAAACGTTGATGGTATTTTAAATTATGACGGCAACAATCTTATCATTAAGGATATACCAACTACGTATGATGTACAAATCGGAGATATTATTGAAACTTCAGACTTTAGTTCTCTTTTTCCTCCTTCGATTCCAATTGGGATTGTGTCGAAAAAGGAATCGAATATACTTGGACTACTTCATAACATAACAGTTGAACCATTTGCAAACATTTCTGCTGCAAATAATTTATTTATCCTAAAAATTATTCCAAGTAAGCAGATCAATCAACTTGAAATGAATTTAATTAAATAGTGTTTGAATGAATATCCAAAACCTAAAACCAATTTTATTTTTTATTCCTCTTGCTGTAATTCAGCTGGTAATAGTCCCATTAATTTCGATAAGTAACATTGCCCCGAATTTAGTTTTTATTTTAATAGCTTATTTTACGTTGAGACACGGACAGAGTTATGGAATAATCCTTGGATTTATTTTGGGTTTTCTTTTGGATATTATCTCGGGAGGATTGATTGGCGCATTTATGTTCTCATTTACTTTATCGGCATTTGTAGTAGGATATTTTTATGGTGAGAATAAAATAGATATTAATATTTCTACTTACTTTTTCTTGATTATTTTATTTGTATGCGGAAGTATAAATTCGTTTGTGTACGCTGTTATATCTAATTCGAATTCAAACATAAGTTTATTTTTTATGATGCTTGAAGAAGGAATTTTACCGGGATTGTACACAGCTCTTTTTGGATTGCCAATTGTAATCTTTCATCCGAAAGAAGGAATTTAATGGACGATAATTATTTCGGTTCATATTTTAGAAGAAGAATTGTATTTATATTTATGATCGGCTTTTCTGCGGTCTCTATTACACAATTATTTAATATGCAGATTCTTGAACAACCATCATACTCAGAAAAATCTGATGAGAATAGTGTAAAGCCGATCTATCAAACTGCACCGCGCGGTGTATTCTTCGACCGGAATCATAAAGTCCTGGTTGGGAATAAACCATCATTTACTCTTCGTATTACACCTTCTACATATGATAAAAAATTAACTCCATACATTGAAGCAATACTTGGTACAAGTCCCGGTTACATAGATAGAATCTTGAAACAAAATGAATCATACTCAAAATTTATTCCTCGCAGAATTGCAAAAGATGTTAGTTTTAAAGTTATCGCTTGGTATGAAGAAAATTCATCTAAACTGCACGGTGTAGATTATATAATGGAAACTCAACGTGATTATTCTTTTGGTATAATAGGTTCTCATATGTTCGGTTATACAAAAGAAATTCCTATGGAAACTTACCTACATAGGAAAAATGAATATGATATTGGCGATAACATAGGTTTTGGAGGAATAGAAAAAACTTACGAAGATTATCTACGCGGAGATAAAGGAATTAAGTACATGCTTGTTGATTCAAAACAGAAAACTATCGGCAGGTACAAGAATGGTGAAGAAGATCAAACAACTGTTAAAGGCGACGATTTAATTTTGACAATTGATAAAGATGCGCAGAGTGTAGCCGAAGAAGCATTTAAGGATAAAAGAGGTGCTGTTGTTGCTATTGAGCCGTCTACCGGTGAGATAATTGCGTTCTTAAGTGCGCCTCAATATGATCTGCAAGATTTTGCTAAAGTTACTACAAATGAAGTATGGAGAGATTTAAATAATAATCCCGACAAGCCGATGTTCAATCGAGCTTCAATGTCAACATTTGCACCGGGTTCTACTTTCAAAATGATCTCTGCAATTGCAGCTTTGGAAGAAGGAATAATTGATACTAATTTTAAAGTTACCTGCGGTGGAGGTTATCAGTTTGGTGATAGGTATTTTAAATGTTTACACGTTCATGGGACCGTTAATGTTCAAACCTCGATAGAAAAATCATGCAACACATTTTATTATACGCTGGTTAATAAAATCGGTCTTGATCTTTGGTCTAAATACGCAAAGAAATTTGGTTTCGGAAGTAAATCCAGAATAGATATTCCGGAAGAAGCTGCTGGAATTGTTCCATCAAATGATTATTATAATAAAGTTTACGGAAAAAACGGCTGGACTAAAGGATTTGTCATTAGTTTAGGAATCGGTCAAGGTGAACTAAATGTTACACCACTTCAACTTGCTCAATACGCTGCACTCTTTGCTAACTCCGGAAAATCTGCCAGACCACATTTCTTAAAAGGTTATACTGACACTCGAACAAATCAGTATGTCGAAGTGAAACCTCAAACGTATGATATAGGAATTAGTAAAAAGTCATTCGATATAGTACGGCGTGCAATGTACCTTGTAGTTAATGGTGCAGGTACAGCTACAAATATTAAATCTGATGAATTGCAGATATCAGGTAAAACTGGTACTGCTCAGAATCCGCATGGTAAAGAACATGCATTATTTATTGGATTCGCTCCTTATAACAATCCTAAAATTGCAATTGCAGTTTTAGTTGAGAATGCTGGATTTGGAAGTACAATTGCTGCACCAATTGCGCGCGATATAATTAAAGCATATTTGATAAAGGGAAATAAAGAAGGAAATAAAAACCTCGCTGCTTCAACTAATATACAGGAGGAACGGATTGCACATTAATTATAAATTACAGGATAGATTTGATCTTGCAATTTTTATCCCCATGATAATTCTTGTTATTTTTGGTTTGCTCGCTATTTATAGTTCAACATATAATCATCCTACAGCTAGCGGAAATTTTCAGAAGCAATTGGTTTTTGCTATTGTAGCAATCATTGCATTCTTTATTACATTCTCGTTACCTCAACAATTATTCAAATCATTTGCTATACCTGTTTTCTTCGCATCTTTATTTTTTCTTTTAGCTGTGCTTGTAATTGGTAAAACAATTTATGGTGCTAAAAGTTGGTTCGGCATTGGCGGATTCGGATTTCAGCCGTCTGAACTTGCGAAACTTGGTACGATTCTAATGTTAGCGTATTGGCTTACTTATAAAAACCGTGATATAAATAATCTTTTAGATATTGGAGTTGCTCTCGCAATCGGTTTTGTTCCAATCATGTTGATTATGCTTGAACCTGATATGGGTACTTCAATTGTATTTGCAATTATTACAATATCATTAATTTTTTGGAGTGGAATAAGTTTATTTGGTCTATTCGTTGTACTATCGCCGGGGTTTGTTGTGTTTGCATCTTTATTCGGAGTCTATGCTTTTACTGCTGCGCTGCTTTTGATTGTTGCCGCTTTATTTTTTTTCAAGAGAGATTTATTTAATAGCGTTACGGTTTTCATAATTAATCTCTCGGCAGGTTTCTTTTTTGATTACGCATTTAAAATACTTAAACCTCACCAACAAAAAAGAATTGCTTCATTTCTTGATCCATCAGCAGATCCATTAGGTTCAGGTTACAATGCTCTTCAGGCAAAAGTTGCAATCGGTTCTGGCGGCTTTTTCGGAAAAGGTTACTTGCATGGCAATCAAACTCAGTTAAGATATATCCCTGAACAATGGACTGATTTTATTTATTGTGTAATTGGAGAAGAATTTGGATTTATTGGCAGTGTACTTATCATAACATTATTCTTGATAATATTTTTAAGATTATTCAAACTTTCTGCAACTGCCAAAGATAAATTTAGTGTACTGATAATTATCGGCGTCCTAACTTTATTATTCTCACACTTTGCAATCAATGTTGGAATGAATCTTGGCATAACACCGGTTATTGGATTGCCTCTTCCGTTTTTAAGTTATGGGGGAAGTTCTTTACTTATAAATATGGTTATGTTAGGTATAGTAATGAATATTTACAGGAACAGAAAACTTCATACTTAGAATATTATGACTGCACAGCAAAAACTTCAGCAAAAATTAAATCAAAGCTTGCATATTTGTGTCGGACTTGATACGGATTTCAATAAAATTCCACAACATTTACAAAATAACTCTTCTCCAATTGTTGAGTTTAATAAAATCATTATAGAGAACACTTGCAAAGAAGTAGCCGCTTATAAAATCAATTTTGCTTTTTATGAAAAGGACGGCACAAAAGGGATTGATAACTTATACAAAACATTAGAACTCATTCCCAATGATGTTTTAACTATAGCCGATGCAAAACGTGGTGATATCGGTAATACATCACAAATGTATGCGCAATCAATTTATCATCACTTCAAATTTGATTCTATAACTCTTCACCCTTATATGGGATTCGATTCATTAAGTCCATTTCTCGATTATAAAGACAAAATAAATTTTATTCTTGCTCTTACTTCCAATAAAGGTTCCGAAGATTTTGAAAAATTAAAACTTTCTGAAGGGAAATTTCTCTATCAAAAAGTAATTGAAAAAGTTAACGAGTGGAATAAAAATCAAAATTGCGGAATTGTTTTTGGTGCGACAAATTCATCAGAGCTTAGAGATAATATTTCTAGTTTTAAGAACTTACCTATATTAGTGCCCGGAGTTGGTGTTCAAGGTGGAAGTTTGGAAAAAGTCGTAAGAATATTTAAGGAAAATAACTCCAATCAATTTCTGATCAATGTAAGCCGGTCTCTTATCTATTCTGATCCAACAATAAATTTCGCAACAACCACTTCTAGAATAATTAAAGACTACAACTCGCTTATTAGATCCTTATCATAAAAGATTGATAGCTTTTACCACGGTATTATATTAAATTTTAATTGAAAAATGATTTAGTTGAAGTGTAATCTAAAGCGCAATTCAATCCTCAATTATAACATGGGCGAGAAAAATTCCATAGTTCTTGAAACTACTCTTTACGAAATCTGGAAAAACCAATATTACAACAGCTCACTAAAAACTAATTCCGACGAAGTTATAACAATTCTTGATGTAGGAATTCATAATGATGAATTTGCCGGACCGGATTTTAAAAATGCACGTATCAGAATTGGTAACTTAACTTATATAGGTGATATAGAAATTGACCGCGATTATTCAGATTGGAAAACGCACGGACATCATATTGATAATAAATATTCGAAGGTTATACTTCACGTTTCTCTTTTAAATAAAAATAAATATGGACACGTTTATACAAGAGACGGCAGAAAAGTACCATCAATTTGTATATCGGAATTCATTGAAAAAAATATTCTTGATGGAATACACAATGAACTTGATGATATAAAAACCAACCCGATATCAAATATCAAATGCAGTAGCTATATCCATAGTATTTCCAATGAAGTTAGAGAAAAATATTTGTACCAGCTGGGTGTTAGTAGATTCGAAAAGAAATGTGAAAAAATATTTAATCGTCTTAAAGAACTGCAATTTATTAATGAACTTCACATTAAAGAACCTGTAATTACTTACGAACTGACATCACAGTTTCAAGAAAGAAAATTCAAACATTCTGATTTCGTCTCGAAAGAAATTTGGCAGCAATTATTGTATGAATTAATCTTTGAAGCCCTGGGCTATTCTAAAAATAAAAATCAAATGATGAATCTTGCTCAAGCTGCAAATATTAAATTTTTGACAAAAATAGATTATGACGGAATTCTTGTTGAAAAATATGAAGCTGCGTTATTAAATATCGGAGGATTTTTCCAAGATGCAAGTATCACTACCGAAGAACACACAAAAAATTATTTGGAAAAAATTTCTCTTTATTGGAATTCTATCCGCTCTTTTTATGATGGTAAAATATTATCTGAAACCGAATGGCATTTTTTCAGATTGCGACCGCAAAACTTCCCCACAGTTAGAATTGCCGGCGGTGCTAGGATCTTAAAAGAACTACTGCATAATAATTTGATTGGCATAATGTCCAAGAAAATATCCGAAATCCATAATCTTACAGTATTGATAAATTCTTTACGTTCTTTGTTTGTAATTAAATCAGACGGTTATTGGAAAGATCATTATGTCTTTGATCAAACTGCAAGCGGAGAAATCAAATATTTTGTCGGCGCTTCTCGTGCAGATGAAATTGTTGTAAATGTAATTATACCGTTCTACTCAGTTTATTTTGAAATATTTGGCAATGGAATCCTTTCAAAAAAAATCTCAAGTCTTTATAATATTTACGAACAGCGTTCCGAAAATCAAATTATAACCGAAGTTGCGGAAGCATTGAATCTTACTGATCAGGTTAGAAGAACGGTAATGGCTCAAGGTATGATTGAACTATTTAGAAATTATTGTTCGAAGAATAGATGTTTGGAATGTGAAATTGGGAAAGTAGTTTTTAATTAATTTGTACTTCCGCCTAATTTATTTATCTCATCTCTTAATTTTGCAGCTCTCTCATAATCTTCTTTGTCAATTGCTTCTCTAAGAAGATCTTGTAGTTGTGCTAATTTTGTTTCAGATAAATTTTTCTTAGGTCCCTTTGTTCCTGATTCGGAGGGAGGCTTAGCTGTTTCATTGAATTCGTCGTCAGAATCTTCGCTTGAAGGTACGAATGCTGCTATTTTCATAACTTCTTCGGCAACATATAAAGGAGCTCCTGTTCGAACCGCAAGAGCAATTGCATCACTGGGACGAGAATCAATTTCATTCGTCATTGTTGCAATCTCTAATTTAATTTTTGCATAAAATGTATTTTCTCTCAACTCATTAATAATTATTTCGTTAATTGTTGCCCCAAGATTATCAATAACACTTTTAAGAAGATCATGTGTGAGTGGGCGAGGGGGTTTTATTCCTTCCATCTCAAGTGCAATTGATTGAGCTTCGTACTGACCAATAATAATGGGCAAGCGGCGAACACCAAACACTTCTTTTAGCAACAGAGCATAAGCTCCGCCCGCCGATGGACTTGCTGATAATCCTAATATTTCAACTTGTACTTTGTGCAATTAACCTTCTACGATTTTATTTTTTTGATTTCTTCAATCATTGCCGGTACAATTTCAAAAACATCTCCAGCGATTCCATAATCAGCTACTTGAAAGATTGGTGCATCTTTATCTTTATTGATTGCAACAATATACTTTGAAGAACGCATTCCTGCCAAATGTTGAATTGCGCCGGAGATTCCTAAAGCTATATATAAGTTTGGAGAAACAGTTTTTCCGGTTTGCCCAACTTGCTCGGAATGTGGGCGCCAACCCGCATCTACAACTGCACGTGAAGCACCGGATGCAGCACCAAGAACTTGTGCTAAGTCTTCAACAAGTTTGAATTGTTCCGGACCTTTCATACCACGTCCACCTGAAACTATAATATCTGCTTCAGCAACATCTATCTTACCTTCGGATTTTTTGATATCAACTACCTTAACGCTCAAATTTGGTGATGAAATATTTACAACAGAAACTTCAGCTTTTTTATCTGTTGGTATCCCGGGATTAAAAACATTAGGGCGAAGAGCAAAAACTTTTTTGGGGGATGTTAATTTTATTTCAATCACTGCTTTCCCGGCATAGATAGGGCGCGTAGCGATAATATCATTGGATTCACAATTTAATAAAATACAATCCATTGCAAGTCCGGAATCTGTTTTGACTGCAACACGCGGAGCTAAATCCTTACCCATAGAACTTGCAGCAAAGAAAAATAGATCAATATTATTCTCAGTCGAATACTTTGCGATTATATCTGCATAAGCGCTTGGAGAATAATTTTCTAAGTCAGCATTCTTAAAATGAGTAATCTTAGCTGCACCGAATCCACCCACTTTCTCTAAATTTTCAATTTCATTACCAATAGAAATTGCTTCAACAGATCCGGAAATTTTTTGTGCAATATCAGAAGCGGTTTTAACTGCTTCAAATGACGACTTTTTTATTTTTCCGCTTCGCTGTTCAATAAAAACTAAAATTTTATTTGCCATAATATTTTTCCTTAAATGACTTTTGCTTCTTCTCTTAATAAACGGACTAATTCAGGAACAGCAGTTGCATCTGTTCCAAGAATTTTACCAGCTTGTTTAGGGGCTGGTTTTTTCATCGAAATAATTTCTACGGAATTATTTGCAGCAGCTGGTTGTTTTTCTAAAATCTCTTTTTTCTTAGAAGCCATAATACCTTTAAGCGAAGCATACCTTGGATCATTCAAACCCTTTTGAGCAGTTATTAAAGCCGGTAGTGTTGTTTCAACAATTTCTTTACCGCCTTCAATCTCGCGTTCGCAAGTAATCTTATTGCCTTCCAACGAAAAACTTACTACGACTGAGATACAGTTGTAACCTAGAATTTCGGCAGTAAGTTGCCCAACAACTGAATTATCAAAATCTACAGATTGTTTGCCAAAGAAAACTAACTCAGCATTTTGAGATTTGATTTCTTCTGCAAGAGCTTTTGCTACTGAGAAAGAATCACGATAGCTATCATCTTTTAGTAAAACTGCATTATCAATACCCATTGCAAGAACCTTACGCAATGTTTCTTTGTTAGCATTACCGCCTAAACTTATAGCTACAGTTTCTCCGCCAATTTTTTCTTTAGTTTTTAGAGCTTCTTCAACTGCAAATTCATCATATGGATTTACTATAAACGTAACGCCATTAGGATCTAATGTTTTGCCATCACTTCCGATATTAATTTTGGCAGCAGTATCGGGGACATGACTCACGCAAACAGCAATTTTCATCTATCCTCCTTAAAATCAAATTACTTAATGATTAGGAACAAATTAATAATCTTACCTTTTGGGAGAACAAATATAATTAAAATTTATTTTTGTGAGGCAATTTTATAAATTGAGTAAGAATTGATGAAAAATATGAACGAAGAAAGACCACATGGAATAATTGAGCCCGAATCCGAAGTTGAAGTAGTTGTTGGGTCACCGTATAAAGTTATTTTATTTAATGATGATTGGCACAGTTTTGATGAAGTCATAAATCAAATAATCAAAGCGGTTAAGTGCAGTTATGAAGAAGCCCGCTCTTACACTTTTGAGGCACATGTTAAAGGGAGAACACAAGTTTTTAACGGCGAATTAAACGAATGCTTAAAAGTTAGTTCAATCCTTGAAGAGATCGCGCTTCACACACAAATTATTTCTTAATCTTACGCCTACTCTGATTACAGTTCTTCTCCAATTCCATCAAAATTTACTTATATTTTAGATAGTAATTGTTCACTCTAATTGTTGAGATAAAATATGCAAATAGGTCTGGTAGGATTACAATTTTCCGGTAAAACAACTTTATTCAATACTTTGGCAAAGAAAGAAATCGAAGCTTCGTCCAAAGAAGAAGCATCAATCGAAGTTGTAAAAATTCCGGATGACCGGTTAGACCAGCTCACCAAAATTTTCAATCCTAAAAAACAAGTAAACGCTACAATTGAAGTATTTGACATTCCCGGTTTGAAAATGTCGGGAGATAATAAAGTTAAAATCACTTCTATTTTTCTGAATGCAGTCAAAAATAACGATGCGCTTTTTTATATAATTCGCGGCTTTGAAGATCAATCAATTTCTCATCCGATGGAAAGCTTAAATCCGTTAAGGGATATTGAATTTCTGGAAACAGAATATCTTCTTTCTGATCTAGGATTTTTAGAAACACGATTAGAAAAATTGAAAAGAGATATTTTAAAATCCAAAGATGAAAAACTTAAACGTGAGATTCCCATTTTAGAAAAATGCCAAGCGCATTGCGAAAAAGAATTACCTCTAAGGACTCTTCATCTTGATGAAAATGAATTCAAATTATTATCTGGTTATCAATTGTTAACAATTAAGCAGCTTGGAATTGCAATAAACTATGATGAAAAATCTATCCCTTCAGTAGAAAAAGAAATTGATCAACTTAAAATGAAACTGAATAAATCGCATGCAACTATAATTCCTTTTTTTGCAAAAATAGAATTAGAACTTTCTAGAATGAGCGATGACGATCAATTAGTTTTTATGCAAGATTATGGAATTAAAGAATCTGCATTAAGTAAAATATTAAGAACATCTTACGAAATGCTTGGACTTCAATCTTTCTTCACAGTAGGTGAAGACGAATGCCGTGCTTGGACTATTAAAAAGAATTATACTGCTCAGCAAGCGGCTGGTGTAATTCATACCGACTTTTTTAATCGTTTCATTAGAGCAGAAGTTGTTCACTACGAAGATTTTATTAAACATGGTTCGTTCACAAAATGTAAAGATGCCGGTGCATGGCGGCTTGAAGGAAAAGAGTATATCGTTAAAGATGGAGATATTCTTAACATTCGTCACAATTAAAAATTTGGAGTAAAAATGTTAACATCAGCTATTGAAGGACTTTCACCAATTAAATTGTGGAAAAGATTTTTTGAAATAAGTCAAATCCCACGACCATCTAAAAATGAAGAGAGAGTTCGTCTTTATCTTAGAAATTTTGCCGGACAAAATAATTTTGATATGAAAGAAGATGAGGTGGGGAATGTTGTGATCATAATTCCACCTAAGCCCGGATTTGAAAACGCACAGACTGTTGTTCTTCAGAGTCATATTGATATGGTCTGCGAAAAGAATAAAGACATTAAACATGATTTTACAAAGGACCCGATAAAACTACTACGTGATGGCGAATGGATCAAAGCTGATGGAACAACCTTAGGTGCTGATAATGGAATTGGTGCAGCAGCAGCATTAGCAGTATCGCAAGATGATGATTTTAATCATGGTCCTTTAGAATTACTTTTTACAGTTGATGAAGAAACCGGATTGACCGGTGCAAACAATTTAAAAGAAAATTTCATAACCGGGAAAATGTTATTGAATCTTGATACCGAAGAGGATGGAGCGTTTTATGTAGGTTGTGCCGGAGGAATGGACTCCGTCGGAACTTTTAAGATTGAATATGAAGAACCTAAAAAAGGTTACGTCCCATTCACTTTTTTTGTCTCGGGATTAAAAGGCGGTCATTCGGGTATTAATATTTCAGACGGAAGAGCTAATGCAATTAAAATCATGGCGCAACTTTGTAGTATGATTGAAAAATATGATTATCAACTTGCTTATATAAATGGCGGGTCTAAACGTAATGCAATTCCGCGTGAAGCTGAAGCAGTAATTTTCCTAAGTCCTGATAACGATTCAGATGTACGCGAGTTGATAAATGAATTTACAATCGAGACTGTTTTAGAATTCAGGCTAAGAGACGATAGCATTAAAATAAATTTTGAAAGAGATGATGCTGCAGTTAAAACTTATCCAAAAGTTTACACAAAACAATTTTCGACAAATGTTATTAATACAATTCTTGGAATGCCGCATGGTGTTATTGCAATGAATGCAGAAATACCCGAACTTGTTGAAACTTCTACAAACCTTGCAACAGTGTTAGTGGAAGGGGATAAACTAAAGATTGGAACCAGCCAACGTAGTTCCATTGAAAGCGCAAAGAAAAATATTGCAAAAAGTGTAAAAGCAGTTTTTGATTTAGCCGGTGCTGAAGTTGCTGTTGGTGATGGTTATCCAGGCTGGCAACCTGATATGAGCTCAGAGTTATTAAGGACCTCAAGAAAAGTTTTTATAGATTTATTCTCTAAAGAACCCGAATTGAAAGCTGTTCATGCAGGATTGGAATGCGGAATTTTGGGTGATAAATATCCAGGACTTCAAATGGTTTCCTTCGGTCCCACAATTGAAGGTGCACACTCACCAGATGAAAAAGTGAAGATTGCAGATGTTGATAAATTTTATAGATTGCTAAAAAATATATTAACGGAAATAGCTAATTCAGAATGAGTAATTAAGATGTTTTTCATTAGTTGATTTTTTTAAAAGAACCGGTCGGATTCGTCCCGAAACTTGTTTCGGGATTGTAGACCTTCACAAAGGTATCATGAACTTACCTTTCGACGCTTTTATTTCTTTTTCTCTTTTCATTGCTTCGGATTTGTTTTCGTATTCCTCAGTGTAAATTAATCTTAATGGTTGTCTTTTCTTTGTTGATTTAACTTTCCCCAAATTGTGTTCGGTAAGTCTTCTTTCAATATCGTCTGTAAAACCAATGTAACGCTTATTATCTTTTTCACTTAGTAGAACGTATACGGTAAACATAGAAAGGAATTAATGTTTGAGGCGCCGGTCGGATTCGAACCGACGAATAAAGGTTTTGCAGACCTTCCCCTTAAGCCACTTGGGTACAGCGCCTTATAAAATAAATCCCGATTTTATCGGGATCGTAGAGCGGGAAACGGGACTCGAACCCGCGACTTCAACCTTGGCAAGGTTGCGCTCTACCAACTGAGCTATTCCCGCATATCAAAATTTTTAGAACGCTAATTTCTCGCACCGCAAATATAATACTGCAGAATCATTAATCGCAAGATTAAGAATTTTATTACTAAACTCTTAAAGCATTGATAAATGATTGCTTAGAATAAGTTCTAAGTTTCTATCTTTGCTGTGCAAATTTAACATCTAATATTTTAATGTACGAAACCGAAAGAAAAGAACTAGTAGAAATTTTACTCAGCAAAGGAATATCTAATCAGAGAGTTCTGGATGCATTTTTGAAAGTAGAAAGACATCTCTTTGTTCCGGATAT
>Ga0163199_1001433_pt1 | contig 14891 bp, 13 predicted proteins | sample PL_2010_150m_FD_113537 | JGI IMG/M metagenome (GOLD analysis project Ga0163199, IMG submission 113537) | Freshwater microbial communities from Powell Lake, British Columbia, Canada to study Microbial Dark Matter (Phase II) - PL_2010_150m | ecosystem: Environmental > Aquatic > Freshwater > Lake ... | reverse complement strand
GGCAATCTGCCAAACAAGGGCGCGCGCGGTTCCAACAGCGGTGTTCACACGGGTGACGACGTGATCCTGACGGCCATCGGTCCGGGCGCAGAAAAAGTGCACGGCCAGATGGAAAATACAGAGGTGTTCAGAGTTATAGCGGAGGCACTGGCGCTGGCACCACAACAGGGCAGGGCGGCCAAAGCCGACAAGAAGCAGTAATGTCCTTGATCGGTCTTCAGTCCGGCGAATGTCTTCGCCGGACTTTTTTTATTTCTCCTTTGCTGGTCTGGGCGACTGCCGCCGCTGCTGCGGACAACATCAGTCTGGATACCCTCCTGACTTTCGACTCGCTCTACAAATCGGTTGGTGTGTTGGGCATCGAGTATTCGGAACGCGCCAAATTGCTCAAGGGCAAAGAGGTTCGTATGCGCGGCTACATGGCGCCGCCCCTCAAACCCGAGAGCAAGTTCTTTGTGCTGACACGCGAGCCGGTCGCAGTTTGTCCGTTTTGTTCATCCGATGCACAGTGGCCGTCGGACATTGTTGTCATCTACCTCAGCGCGACGCTGGCTCCGATCAATCTCTCGCAACGCATTGAAGTGAATGGCAAGTTGGAGATGGGCTCCTGGACCGATCCCGAGAGCGGGTTTGTCAGCCAGGTCCGCATCGTGAATGCGGAAGTGCGCAAGCTGTGAGCGCCAGGGGTGAGTTGCGAGTGCAGGACCTCAGTGTCCGGTTTGCCGGGCAGGAGCATTTTCTCTTCAGCGTTGCGTCGCTGGAAATTGCGGCCGGTAGCAGTCTGGGTATCAGCGGCATTTCGGGCGCCGGCAAGACGACCTTGTTTCATTGCCTGGCGGGTATCGCCAAGCCCAACACAGGCGCGATCTGTTGGGACGGCACCGATATCTGCTCCTTGCGCGACGATGCCCTGGGGCGCTGGCGTCATCAGAACCTGGGTCTGGTGTTTCAGGACTTCCATTTGATCGATGGGCTCTCGGCTTTGGACAACGTGCTGCTGCCGGCCTGTTTTGATAGCTGGCGGCCGGCGCCCGCTGTGCGCGAGCGTGCTTGCGAACTGCTGGATGCGGTCGGCGTCGCTACCGGTGAGCGGATGGCCGCCATGCTGTCACGCGGTGAGCGTCAACGGGTCGCACTGGCGCGCGCCTTGCTGCTGCAACCAGGCATCGTGATGACTGACGAGCCCACGGCCAGTCTTGACCCTGAGCACAGACGCCAGATCGGAGACTTGCTGATCGAGTTGGTGCGGTCGCAAGGCGCAACCTTGATCGTGATCTCGCACGAGCACGAGTTGCTGGCGCGCCTGGACCGCCGCATGAGTTTGCGAGACGGGCAGTTGCAACTGGGGACGGATCAGGTCTGATGCGCTGCTTCAATCCGCTTCCCGTGATTCGCGCTGACCTGCGGCGTAACCTCTTGCTGGTGTGGGTCACTGTGATGCTGGTGGCGCTGTCGGTTGCCAGCGGCATTGCCGTGATTTCTCAGGAGCGCGCGTTGCGACAGGGTAGCGCTCGCGCTGCCGATGACTTTGATGTGCTGGTGGGAGCGCCCGGCAGTGGCACGCAACTGGTGCTCAGCACGGTCTATTTGCAAGCGCAAGCCATCCCTTTGCTGGACGGCAATGTACTGCTTCAAGCCAGTGCGGCGAAGGGCGTCAGCTATGCCGCGCCGATTGCCTTTGGCGACAACTGGCAGGGCCACCCGATCATCGGCACCATCGCCGACTTTGCCAGCCGGGGCGGCACGCTGGCACCGGCGCAGGGACGGGTCTTTCAGAAGCGTGGTGAGGCGGTGGTCGGCGCCGCAGTCCCACTGGCCGTGGGTGCGGTCTTCAGTCCGTCGCACGGGACGCAACGCGCGCCTGACGGCGAGGCCGGGCATGCCGACGCTGCCCACGCCGGATTGACTTACACAGTGGTGGGACGTTTGCCGGCACGCAACACGATCTGGGACAAAGCCATTCTGGTGCCCGTGGAAGATATTTGGTTTGTGCATGGCCTGTCCGGCAGTCGCGCGGGCGAGGCCACTCGGCACATCGGCCCCCCGTGGCCTGGCAGCGCGTTGCCTGGTGTTCCGGCCATCGCCATCAAGCCCGATTCGGTTAGCTCCGCCTACCAGTTGCGAGGCCAATTTCGCAGCACCCGCAGCCTGGCCCTGTTCCCGGCCGAAGTGCTGAACGATTTGTACCTGACCCTGGGCAACATTCGCGATGTGATGTCGGTGCTGGTCATTACCACGCAGCTGCTGGTCGTTGCTGCCGTGCTGATGGCCTTGCTGGTCGGCTTTCTGGCGCGGAGGCGGCAGTTCGCCGTGTTGCGCGCTATAGGTGCGAGCCGCTTCTATGTCTTCAGCGTGGTCTGGATTGAAGTGCTTTTGCTGATCGTGGGAGGCGCAGTGGTGGGTTGCCTGTTGGGCTGGTTCGGCTCGAACGTCCTGTCGTACTGGGTGCAGTCGCAAGTCGGCTTTGCCATGCCAGTGCGCCTTGGAGCATCAGAAGCGATGCTGGTGGCGGCGCTGTTGGTGCTGGGTGCCATCGTGGCCACACTGCCGGCCTGGCTGGTGTTCAGACGTCCTATTGCAGAGGGTTTGGTCTCTGGTTGAAGTGGCGGTCCTGCCGATGGCGATGCGTCATGAAAAGTTCATCGCAACGACCTCAGGCTGTCACGGGAGCTTCCTAAAGTGGACGTTTTTCATCTACCGGAGTCGCTATGTCCACACAAGTTATCAACGCACAGACCACAATTTCCGAATCGTCCGCGCCTCAGTTGCAGCGTCGCCAACTACTCAAGGGCGCTTTGGGTGGTGCCACGGTACTGGGATTGGGCGGACTGGGCTTGACCGCTTGCGGCGGTAGCTCTGACCCTGTCATCAGCTCGGTTGAATTTATTGGCATGGCGGCTCCGGCCACCGATGCGCAGCGCGCTACCACCTTCACCTCAGCCAGCGTCAAGATTACCTACTCTGACAGCAGCACGAAGACCCAGACACTGGCCTACAACACGATTTACAAGACCGGTGACAGCCTGAAAAATGGCGCTGCAAGTGTGGTCGCTGCTGGCTATTTCGACAAGACCGGCGCACCGATCATGGACACTTCTGGCGCGAGCGCAATGCAATACTTCAGCGACAGCCCGGACGGCAACTCGCTGTTGAGCCTGAGCAGCCCGACGGTGCCTGGCGTCAAGGGCAACACCGTGTTTCTGGTGACCCAGTTTGAATACCTGACTGCCAACAACGCGTCTGCTGGCGTGCGCCCGACACCTGCCGCTTCCGACATGTATGGCAAGCTGCCGTCGCAGATCGCCGTGGCCACGCTGGATCAGGACAAAACCACCGGCGCACTCTCCGTGGTTCGCTATTTCCCGGTTGATGCCAGCAGCGTGAACGGTCTTTGGATCAACTGTGCGGCCAGCCTGTCGCCCTGGAATACGCACCTGTCGAGCGAGGAATACGAGCCAGATGCCGTCAACATTGCCAGCAACACCATGTTTCAGGCCTTCAGTCAGAACCTGTTTGGCAGCGCGACCGCAGCCAATCCCTACCACTACGGCCATCTGCCTGAAGTCACAGTCAACCCCGACGGTACGGCCAGCATCAAGAAGCATTACGGCGTGGGTCGCATTGCCCGTGAGCTGGTAGAAGTTTGTCCGGACAACAAGACTGTCCTGATGGGTGATGATGGCACCGATACCGGACTGTTCATGTTCATTGCCGATACCGAAAAGGATTTGAGTGCTGGCACCCTTTATGTGGCGAAGTGGACGCAGACCGTTGCCACCGCAGGCGGCGCTGCGACCCTGGGCTGGATCAAGCTCGGTAGCGCCACCAGTGCTGAAATCAAAGCCCTGGCCGACAGCCTCAAGGCCAGTGACATTGTCAGCGTCAAGACAAGCGACCCGGTCGATACGAGCTATACCAAAATTGCGTTCAACGGCACCATCGAGTGGGTCAAGTTCGCTGCCGGCAAGGAGAAGGCCGCCGCCTTCCTGGAAACGCACCGCTACGCTGCGGCGATGGGTGCATCGTTGGAGTTCAGCAAGATGGAGGGTGTGGCCCTGAACCGCAAGGACAAAGTGGCCTATATTGCCATGTCACGTGTCGAAAAAGGCATGGTCGACACCCTGGGTGACATCAAGGTCGGCAAGATCACAGCCGGTGCAACCTATGAGCTCAAGCTGTCGGCGAGCCAAAAAGACAGTGCCAGCGCAGCCATCGGCAGCGACTGGGTCCCGACCGTCATGGCCGCCGTCCCGGCGCTGGTGGGTGAGGATCTCGCCACACCGGATGCCTCCGGCAACACGGCCAACGTCGACAAGATTTCCAACGCAGACAACCTGAAGTTCTCGGAAAAACTGCGCACCCTGTTCATCGGCGAAGACTCTGGCCAGCACGTCAACAACTTCTTGTGGGCCTATAACGTGGACAGCAAGAAGCTCTCGCGCATCCTGTCGATTCCAGCCGGAGGTGAGTCGACCGGACTGCAGGCTGTGGACAATCTGAACGGCTTCTCTTACGTCATGAGCAACTTCCAGCACGCCGGAGACTGGACAGCGATCCACTCCGTCATCAAAGCTGGCGTTGATCCGCTGATCAACGCCAACTGGAACAACAAGAAGAGCTCCGCTGTCGGTTACCTCAGCGGCCTGCCAGTGCTCTGATTGCCGTCACGGGGCAGGTCAGTCCTTTGCTGGCCGCCCGGTCTTGACGGCTGGTACGGCCTTCAAGGCGGCCACAAGTGCGCTGTCGGCCATGGCGGCCAGAGCCTTGATGCCGGCGCGCAGCAGTTCGCTTTTCTTGATCGGACTGCCGAGTTTGCCGGCGCGTTGCTTGAGGTCGGCCAGTACGCTGTACTCCGCCTTCGGGATGGTGAAGCTGTCACGCACCAGCTTTGGTTTCTTTTCCTTGACCGGCTTGGCCGCTTTGGGCTTGGCGACTGCTTTGACCGCCGGCTTGGCGATAGCTTTGGCCACCGTCTTCACAACAACTGGCTTGGTAACTGCTGATTTTGCCGGTGCTGCCTTGGCAGCAGCTTTGACCGCTTTCTTGACTGCCGCCTTGGTGCGCGGAGCGGCCTTCTTGACGACCTTCTTCAGTGCTGGCTTGGGCGCCACCTTTTTTGCAGGTACCGCCGCTTTGACCGACGCTGCAAGCTTGGCAGGAGCCGCCGTGGCTGCTTTGGTTGGGGCAGCAGAAGGAACTGCTTTTTCTGTCGTGACCATGTTGTATTCCTTTGAAGTTAACAGGGTAAACAGTTTATATCGTTTAATTCACGATTGTCAAGACGATTTGTCTGAAGTTCATTTGTCACACAATTGACACTGGTGGTTTCTAGACTGGGCCACTTATCCTTTCGTACTGGCATTTCAAATGAGCATCACGCTAGCGGGGCCGGCGACAACGCAGGCAGTCGTTGAATTTCCTTCCAAGGCCGCGGCACGCAGGAATGTAGCCAGGGTCCGATCGTGTTCGGTGCCTTCCTTTGCAACTTTGGTGCAGCGCGGTCGGGGGCCGCTAGCAGGCCTGATGCGTCACAAAGAACTTTACCCTGTGTTTCAGCCAATTGTTTCGCTGCGCGATGGCTCCATTTTTTCCCACGAAGCTCTGATCCGTGGGCCGCATGAAACACCGTTTCATATGCCCGATGTCTTGCTGGCGGCGGCAGCACAAGAGCGCCTGAATTTCGAGTTTGAAAATCATTGTGTCCTGGTGGCGTTTCAACGCTGGGGCAAGCTGATTGAAGAGGGGCGCTTGTTTGTGAACATCAGTGCTGCAGTGCTGATGGAGGTTTTCGAGCAATTTGGACGTTCTGTCTTGTTGGAGCTGATTGGCGGCTTTGATGTCTTGCCGCGCAAACTGGTATTCGAGATTACCGAATATGAGCGTGTGGCCGACATGCAAAGGCTGACTCGTGTCGTCGACGATATACGGTCGGCTGGCGTGGCCATTGCGCTCGATGATTTTGGGGATGGTCGATCCAGTCTGCGACTGTGGTCTCAAATCAGACCGGAGGTGGTGAAGATTGACAAATACTTCACCAGGGACCTTAGCCTGCATGCAGACAAGCTCAAGACCATCCAGGCGCTGCAGCAAATCGCAGCGATTTTTGAGACCGCTCTGGTAGCCGAAGGTATTGAAACTGAAGATGACTTGCGGATCCTGCGTGATCTTGGAATTGAGTACGGACAGGGATATTTCCTGGGGCGCCCCCATCTTGAGCCGTATGAGCAGATTGATGAGGCAGCGCAAATTGTCTTGCAAGATCGCAGGGTCGCGGTGTTCCCCGAATTGCGCCGGGTCGCTCAAAGCGGCGTATTGCATCGCCTTGCGTTGGCTGAGGCCCCCACGGTTGGGCCGTCTACAAGCAACGACGAATTGGTTGTCCTCTTCTTGCGTCACACGAAGCTTCATGCGGTCGCAGTGGTTGACGGCACACGACCGATTGGAATCATCAACCGGTCCAGCTTCATGAACGAATACAGCAAGTTGTATTACCGGGAAATTTGGGGCAGGAAGTCATGCCTGGTGCACGCCAATCTTGAGTCGCGCGTCATCGAGCGCAGCCACAATGTGGATGAACTGATCGGCATTCTTACCTCCGACGACCAACGCTACCTGACGGACGGGTTTATCGTGACAGAAAATGGTCGCTACGTTGGTTTGGGCACCGGAGAGCAACTGGTGCGTTCCGTCACAGAAACGCGGATCGAAGCAGCTCGGCACGCCAACCCGCTCACTTTCTTGCCCGGCAATATTCCGATCAGCCAACATATCGAACGCCTGCTCGCCAATGGCGTTGAATTTGTCGCTTGCTATGCAGATTTGAACGATTTCAAGCCCTTCAATGATCAGTATGGCTATTGGCGTGGCGATGAAATGATCCGTCTCTTGGCCAGGCTGGCAATTTCGCATTGCGACCCGAAGCGAGATTTTGTCGGCCATGTCGGGGGTGACGATTTCATCATCCTGTACCAGAGTGCTGACTGGGAGCAGCATTGCCGGGAACTGGTGACCGAATTCGCTGAATGTGCCATCAATCTGTTTGATAACTCAGCCCGTGTGGCGGGCGGCATTCATGCAGAGGATCGCTACGGGGTTTCCAGGTTCTTCCCCTTTACGACCTTGTCCATCGGCGCCGTCGCGATCCATTGTGATGAGTTTTCCCGTGCAGAACAGGTGGCCTCCCTGGCGGCACGGGCAAAGCACGAAGCCAAGATTTCCAAGGCCGGATTGCTGGTATTGCCCTCTTCTGACTTCAACAGCCGCTCAGTGTCAGAGTCCAGGGAATCTTTTGCCAAGCCAGTACCTCTTCGCGCAGCAGGTGGGCAGATTGCGGGTAGTTCTGAGCCCATTTGGGCCGGCAACTGAGGGAAAAAGTCTTGTCCCGGTCGGCCGGGCGTGACAACTGCAGGCCGCCCAGATCAGGGTCGCGCCGGGCATGGCACAAGATCACCGCCAGCCGCAGCGCCAGCAGTTGCTCCATGAATACCTCATCTTCAAAGTCGATGTCGAGCTTGCGCAGTTTGCCGCGGTGGCCCAGCACCAGCAAGCTGAGACGGTGCAACTCCGACAGGGTGAAACCCATGGCATCCGAATTTTCCAGAATATAGGCGCCGTGCTTGTGATAGTCGGCGTGGGAGATGCGGCTGCCAATTTCGTGCAGTTGCGCGGCCCAAGCCAGTTTGCGCCCCGGGCGTTCGTTTCTCAGGACGGCCAGTTTCTGATGGGATTGCAATTGGGCAAACATGTGCAAAGCGACCTTGCTGACCCGCAATCCGTGTTCCAGGTCGGTTCCGAATTTGTTCGCCAACCGTTGCACTGATCGGGGACGAACGTCTGCTTGATCGGAGCTGTTACCGGCCAGGTTGAAGAGAACGCCATGGCGCAGGCCACCGTTGGCGAGTTGCATTTGATCGATCTGCAGCAGATCGAAAACGGCGCGCAGGATGCTCAAGCCACCGCCGATGATGGTTCGTCGATCCTCTTTCAAGCCGACCAGCCGGATCCGGTCAGCACTTTGCGCGACTATCAGTTTGTCCTGCAACCAGTCGAGGCCGGCACGGTCGACGACACCTTCAGGCCAGCCGGCCGCCACCAGCACGTCACCCACAGCGCCGACCGTGCCGGCTGAGCCGTAGGCTAGGTCCCAGTCCTCGCGTCGGTAGGCATTGAGCGCTTCGTCCAGCAAGGCCTTGGCAGCGATCTCAGCCATTTGAAAAGCATGTTTGGAGAACTGATTGTCGGGAAAATAGCGCGCTGACCAGGCGATGCTGCCAACCCGGTACGACTCCATCAATTTGGGTTTGAGACCTTGCCCAAGAATCAGCTCGGTGGAGCGTCCGCCAATGTCAACCACCAGACGACGATCATTGGTGGCCGGCAGGGCATGGGCAACCCCCTGGTAAATCAGGCGTGCCTCTTCGCGTCCCGAAATCACATCGATCGGAAAGCCGAGTACCTGGTTCGCCTTGTCCAGAAATTCATCGCGGTTGCGTGCTTCGCGCAAGGTTTGCGTGGCAACGGCGCGTACCGTGCTGTCGTCGAAGCCGGCCAGACGTTCGCCAAAACGGGCCAGGCAGTCCCAGCCCCTTTGCATGGCGTCGGGCGTCAGATTGCGTTCCTCATCGAGGCCGCTACCCTGACGCACGGTTTCTTTCAAATACTCGGTGCGGTAGAACTGGTCGTGTTCAATGCGCCCCATTTCAAGGCGAAAGCTGTTGGATCCCAAATCCACAGCCGCCAGGCGTGTTCCTTCTTGCATCAGCTGTCTTTTCCTCTGTCTTGACGCTTAGCATAGCATCGGGACCCCGCCTGTCGGCGCAGCCTATTTCTTGACTGGCGGAATCAGCACACTGTCGATGATGTGAATGACGCCGTTGGTGGCCGGGAGATCAGCCGTCTGAACCATGGCTTGTTCAACTGTGACAAATTCGCCGGCCTTGGAGATGGCCACATGCGCGCCATTTACCGTCTTGGGTGACGAGTTCTTGACTTCCACAGCCATCAGCTTGCCAGGCAGCACGTGAAAAGCCAGCAGATCCTTGAGCTTGGCGGGGTGCTTGGCAAGGTCGTCCATGGTCTTGGCTGGCACCGCCTTGAAGGCGTCGTTGCTGGGGGCAAAAACGGTGAACGGGCCAGTGCTTTGCAGCGTGGCGGTCAGACCGGCCTGGCCGATCAAGCCGCTCAGGGTGCTCAGGGAAGGATTCTTGGCGATGCTGTCAGCCACCGATACCGGGGTCGAAACAGTGGCGCAGCCAGCCAGAGCCAGGGCGACGAGGGAAAGACTTAGAACTCGGCGAGTGAACATGAGATTTTCTCCAGGTTAGTGATGGGGCTAGCGTACTGAAAGTTCGTGACGGCTTCGTGACGGTCCGGTGACTTGGAAGCCGCCTAACTGCCATGGAAGCAGAGCCACCCCAAAGCATGAAAGAAGCTTGTCATTGCAGACATCTGGCTTGTCATTGCGGACCCCGGATCGGAGTCCGGGGCAGGCCCGATCCGCAATCCATGCCCCCGAATTCATGGATACCGGGTCGTGGCCCGGTATGACAACCAGTTCTTTCACGTTAATAGATCTGGGGCACGACAATTTCCTGCGGCACGGGTTGACGCACATAGTCTTCGTGGCGTTCCCGTGGTGGCAGAACAATGGCAGGATGCTGGATCTCGCCGTAAGGGATCTGATCAAGCAGGTGATGAATGCAATTGAGCCTGGCTTTCTTCTTGTCCACTGCCTGCACCACCCACCAGGGCGCTTCGGCAATGTGGGTGCGTTCCAGCATCACTTCCTTGGCTTTGGTGTATTCCTCCCAGCGACGCCGTGACTCCATGTCCATCGGACTCAACTTCCATTGTTTGAGCGGATCATGAATGCGTCCCATGAAGCGGATGTGCTGCTCTTCATCCGAGATGGAAAACCAGTACTTGATGAGCTGGATGCCCGAGCGCACCAGCATCTTCTCGAACTCCGGAACCGAGCGGAAAAATTCTTCGTACTGCTCATCCGAGCAAAAACCCATCACGCGCTCGACACCGGCCCGGTTGTACCAGCTGCGGTCAAACAGGATGATCTCGCCAGCGCCAGGCAAATGCGCCACATAGCGCTGGAAATACCACTGGGTTTGCTCGCGCGCGTTCGGCGCCGGCAGGGCGGCGACCCGGCAGACGCGCGGGTTGAGGCGCTGCGTGATGCGTTTGATGACGCCACCTTTGCCGGCGGCATCGCGGCCTTCAAACAAGATCACCACTTTGTGACCGGTTTTGACCACCCAATCCTGCAGTTTCACGAGTTCGGCCTGCATCCGGAACAACTCCCGGAAGTACTGACGCCGGCTCTGCTTGTACTCTAACGACGAGGTGTCCAGAGCGCTGTCATTGAGTTCGTCGATCTCGCGGTCTTCGAGTTCCAGCTCCAGCTCTTCGTCGTAGCTGTCAGCCAGGTCGCGCCGGATGCGCTGCACCAGTTCATCGTCATTTGTGTTCAAACCAGACTCCTGAAGATAGTTTTCCTTGGGGTCAACAGGATAAGAATCATTTGTGACGGTAAGGTGACAGGCGTCGAACTGCCAGGCGCTGCAATATGTCACACCGCTGTCACACAAGCTACTTATATTCGCACCATTGCTCCAAAGTCATCCTTTCATTCAACTCAAAAGGTATTTCAATGAAAACCAGTTTCAAAATCTCTTTGATCAGTGCGGCTGGCGTCCTTGCCATGTCTTGCATGAATTTCGCCAGCGCACAGGAAATCACCGGTGCTGGCGCCACTTTTCCGGCGCCTTTGTATGCCAAGTGGGCTGCCGAATACAACAAGGCCACCGGTGTCAAGGTGAACTATCAGTCGGTTGGCTCGGGTGCCGGCATCAAACAGATCGACTCCAAAACCGTTGACTTTGGCGCTTCCGACATGCCGCTGACCGACGAAGTTCTGAAAACCAAAGGACAGTTCCAGTTTCCCACTGTGATTGGTGGCACCGTTCCTGTGATCAACATCAAGGGCATCGCCCCCGGACAAATGAAGCTCGACGGTCAGGTGCTCGGTGATATTTACCTGGGCAAGATTACCAAGTGGAATGATGCAGCCATCAAGGCACTGAATCCGACGCTGGCCTTGCCCGATGTCGCCATCGCACCAGTGCGCCGCGCCGATGGCTCGGGCACCACATTCAACTTCACCAACTACCTGAGCCGCGTGCACCCCGAATGGAAGGCCAAGGTCGGTGAGGGTACAGCCGTTAACTGGCCAGTCGGTGCGGGTGGCAAGGGTAACGAAGGCGTCGCTGCATTTGTGAATCGTCTGCCCAACTCCATTGGCTACGTCGAGTACTCCTATGTCAAGCAAAACAAAATGACATACGCCTTGATGAAGAACCGGGACGGTGTGTTCGTGGCACCTGACGACGAAGCTTTCAAAGCGGCTGCCGCTGGCGCTGACTGGAACAAGTCGTTCTATCAGTTGATTACGGATCAGCCCGGCAAGAACGCCTGGCCGATTTCGACGGCAACCTTCATTCTGATGCACATCAAGCAGGACAAGCCGGTCAATGCGACGGAAACCTTCAAGTTCTTTACCTGGGCCTACAAGAACGGTGCCAAGAGCGCCTCCGATCTGGATTACGTGCCTATGCCTGCCAACGTGATTGGCTCGATTGAAAAGGCCTGGTCTCAGGCAACCGATGCCGCTGGCAAGCCGGTCGCTTTAAAGTAATCCAAATGCCTCGCTGCCCGGGAGTAAGTTTGTGTCAACTACACTGATGGCGAATCCCTTGCCTCTCAATCAAGCACCATCGTCGCAGCGTGTGATGTCCAATCCACCCCCGCTCAAGACGGCCCGCTCCGGGCCCATGGCAGACCGCATCTTTGGCTGGCTGGCCAAGGCTGCGGCCCTGTTTACCCTGGGCATGCTGATTGCCATTCTGGTTTCGCTGACGCTGGGTGCATGGCCCGCCATCAGCAAGTATGGGCTGGGGTTTCTTGCCAGCACGACCTGGGACCCGGTAAAAGAAGAGTTTGGCGGGCTCGTGATGATCTACGGCACCTTGATGACCTCCGTCATCGCCTTGCTGATTGCCGTACCGGTGAGTTTTGGCATTGCGGTATTTCTAACGGAGCTGTCACCGGCCTGGCTGAAACGCCCGCTGGGTACCGCCATTGAATTGCTGGCGGCGATCCCGTCGATTGTCTATGGCATGTGGGGTCTGTTGGTGTTTGGCCCCATCCTGTCCACCTATGTTCAGCAGCCCTTGCAGGCCGTGTTTTCGGGTGTACCGATTCTCGGGGCTTTTGTATCGGGCCCACCGGTGGGCATTGGCATTCTGTCGGCCGGCATCATTCTGGCGATCATGATCATCCCCTTCATTGCGGCGGTGATGCGCGATGTGTTTGAAGTGACGCCAACGCTGCTCAAGGAATCGGCCTATGGCCTGGGCGCCACCACTTGGGAGGTGGTCTCCACCGTGGTCCTGCCCTATACCAAGGCAGGCGTCGTTGGCGGCATCATGCTGGGCTTGGGGCGGGCCATTGGTGAAACCATGGCAGTGACCTTTGTGATTGGCAACTTCAACCAGCTTGATTCGCTGAGTCTGTTTCAGGCTGCCAACAGCATTACTTCGGCCTTGGCCAATGAATTTGCTGAAGCGGCCGAGGGCTTGCATCAAGCTGCCTTGATGTACCTCGGTCTGGTGTTGTTCTTCATCACCTTTGTGGTTTTGAGCCTGTCCAAGATCCTGCTTTCACAGCTCAAGAAGAGTGAAGGGACCAAGACATGAGTACGGCCGAACTGTTGTTGCAGGCTCACGCCTTGGAGCAATCCCGTCTGGCGCGCTACGCGCAGCGCAAGCGGGTCAACCAGATTGCGCTGGCCCTGTCGCTGCTGGCGATGGCCTTTGGCCTGTTCTGGTTGTTCTGGATCCTGATCGAAACCTGTGTACTGGGACTCGGTGGGCTGTCGCTGGATACCCTGACCCAGATGACGCCACCGCCAAACGACGCAGGCGGTCTGGCCAACGCCATTTACGGCTCGTTCCTGATGGTCTCGCTGGCCACCTTTGTGGGCACGCCGATCGGTGTCATGGCCGGCATTTATCTGGCGGAGTTCGACACCCACAGCTGGCTGGCCTCGATCACCCGCTTCGTCAATGACATCCTGCTGTCGGCACCGTCGATTGTGATTGGCCTGTTTGTCTACGCTGTGATCGTGACACGTTTCAAGTCTTTCTCGGGCTATGCCGGCATCATGGCGCTGGCCCTGATCGTGATCCCCGTCGTCATTCGCACAACCGAAAACATGCTGCAACTGGTCCCCTCCGGTTTGCGCGAAGCGGCTTATGCGCTGGGTGCGCCCAAATGGAAAGTGATTATCAGCATCACGCTGAAAGCAGCACGCTCAGGCGTCGTCACTGGCGTCTTGCTGGCGGTGGCGCGCATTGCTGGTGAAACCGCACCCTTGTTGTTCACCGCCCTGAGCAACCAGTTCTGGACTTCCAGCCTGAGTGAGCCGATGGCGAGTCTGCCGGTGACGATTTTCAAGTTCGCCATGAGTCCTTATGAAAACTGGCAGAAGCTGGCCTGGGCGGGCGTCTTCATCATCACGATGGCGGTGTTGGGTCTGAACATTCTGGCGCGGGTCATGACCCGCAACAAGAACTGAGCTGTGCTCGGCAAATTTACCTAATAGGGTCCACATGAACACTGCTATTGCGGCGCAGGAAATGCCCAAAATTTCTGTCAAAAATCTTGATTTTTTTTACGGCAAGTTCCATGCACTGAAGAACATCAATCTGGAGATTCCGGAAAACAAGGTGACTGCCTTCATTGGCCCGTCCGGTTGCGGCAAATCGACGCTGTTGCGCGTTTTCAACCGCATGTTCGAGCTCTACCCGGAGCAGCGCGCCGAAGGCGAAATCATGCTGGACGGTGAAAACCTGTTGACCAGCAAAAAAGATGTAGCCCTGCTGCGCGCCAAGGTCGGCATGGTGTTCCAGAAGCCCACACCGTTTCCGATGTCGATCTTTGACAACGTGGCGTTTGGCGTCAAGCTGTTCGAAACGCTGAGCACCACCGACATGGAAGAGCGCGTCGAGTGGGCGTTGCGCAAGGCGGCCCTGTGGGGCGAAGTCAAGGACAAGCTGCACCAGAGTGGCTCCAGTCTGTCGGGCGGGCAGCAGCAGCGCCTGTGCATTGCGCGCGGTATCGCCATCAAGCCCGAAGTCCTGTTGCTCGATGAGCCCTGTTCGGCGCTGGACCCGATTTCCACTGCCAAAATCGAGGAACTGATTACCGAGCTCAAGAACGACTACACGGTGGTCATCGTTACCCACAATATGCAGCAGGCGGCGCGCTGCAGCGATTACACCGCCTATATGTACCTGGGTGACCTGATCGAGTTTGGTTCGACCGAACAAATGTTTTTCAAGCCCACGCGCAAGGAAACCGAAGATTACATAACCGGCCGATTCGGATAAGGAAAAGTCATGCCTGATAAACATCTCTCCACCCAGTTCGACAGCGAACTTAGCGCCGTCTCCAGTCGGGTGATGGAGCTTGGCGGTCTGGTTGAGTCCCAGATTCACCAGGCGATCTATGCCTTGTCGCAGTTCAGTCTCGAGGTCGCCAATCAGGTGATTGCCACCGAGGCACGGGTCAACACCATGGAGGTGGACATTGACCGCGAACTCTCCAGCATCATCGCGCGACGCCAGCCAACGGCGCGCGACCTTCGGCTGCTGATTGCCATCTCCAAGACCACCGCCAATCTGGAGCGCGTGGGAGATGAGGCGGAGAAAATTGCCCGTATGGTGTGTTCCATCATTCAAAGTGGCTCGCCACGTTCCCTGCCGGCGCTGGAGCTGCGCATTGCCGCGGATCTGGCTTCCGGCCTGCTGCGCAAGGCGCTC
>Ga0163199_1001432_pt1 | contig 14891 bp, 18 predicted proteins | sample PL_2010_150m_FD_113537 | JGI IMG/M metagenome (GOLD analysis project Ga0163199, IMG submission 113537) | Freshwater microbial communities from Powell Lake, British Columbia, Canada to study Microbial Dark Matter (Phase II) - PL_2010_150m | ecosystem: Environmental > Aquatic > Freshwater > Lake ... | reverse complement strand
GCCGCTCTCGGTGATCGCCAGGTAGAGGACGGCCGGTGTCGTTCCAGGCCGCGCCGTCGCCTCGGCATCCAGGGCAAGCGCACCGTTGGGCGCAAGGTTGGCGCGTACGTGCAGCGCAGCCGCGGCCGGCAGGGCGTTCAGGTCGCGCACCTTGTCGCGCAATCCGCCGCGCCATGAGCGCAGTTCGGCGCCGCCGATGAAAAACTGCGGCGTATACACGGTCTCGTGCCGGTTGGCGCGCACCAGCCAGCTTTGGCGCTCGCCGAAACTGCTTTGCGCGTACGGGTCCTTCCAGCCGATGTAATCCCAGTAGCCCACGTGCAGCGCCAACGGCACGACTTCGGCGGCCGGGTCCAGCGCCTGCCGCAGGCGGCTGAGCTGCTGGTCGGCCGGCGGACAGCTGGAACAGCCTTCGGAGGTGTAAAGCTCAACCAGCGCCGCGGTCTTCGGCCCGCTGCGCACGTCACAGGCGGCGAATGCCGCTTGCGGCGAAGTTGCGGCGCTTGCGGTGACCAGTATGCAGAAGGCAACTGTGCGTGAATTCATGGTCAGCATGCCTACTTGCCGTCCCAGATCTCGTGCACCCGGGCATCCCTGCCGCAGCCGCGCCGGTAATAGGCATAGCGTATCGGGTTCTTCTGGTAATAGTCCTGGTGATATCCCTCGGCTGGGTAGAATGCCGAAGCAGCGGCGATTTCCGTGTACACCTGTTTTACCTTGCCGCTTGTCAGCAAGGCGTCGCGGCTGGCTTCGGCGATCTTGCGTTCCGCCTCGCTCCGCCAGTAGATGGCGCTGCGATACTGCGAACCCACGTCGCAGAACTGCCGGTCCTTTACCGTCGGGTCGATGTGGCGCCAGAAGTACTCAACCAGCTGTTGGTAGCCGAGGGTCGCCGGGTCGTACGTCACGCGAACCGCCTCTGTATGCCCGGTACCGCCTGCGCTGACCTGGTGGTAGTCCGGATTCGGGGTCTTGCCGCCGGTGTATCCGGATTCGGTCGCGACGACGCCCGGCAACTTGTCGAAATCCGCCTCCAGGCACCAGAAACAGCCGCCGGCAAATATGGCGGTCGAGGTAGTGGTGGCCTTTGCGCCGTCCGCCGGTTTTGCCGGCTGCGCCGCAGCCGCAAGAACGGCGGCGGCGAGCAGCATCACGGCCGCGCCCAACCTGACCAAGCCAGCCCTCATGTGCGCAACGCCGGCAGCTTGTCGGCGCGCGGCACGAATTTCAGCGCGACGCCGTTGTTGCAGTAGCGCTTGCCCGTGGGTTGCGGGCCATCGTCGAAGATATGGCCCTGGTGCCCGCCGCAGCGCACGCAGTGATACTCGGTGCGCGGATAAATCAATACATAATCAGTCCGGGTGGCCACGGCGCCCGGCAACGATTGCCAGAAGCTCGGCCAGCCGGTGCCACTCTCGTATTTCTTGCTGCTGTCGAACAAAGGCAGGTTGCAAGCGGCACAGATGAAGGTTCCGTCGCGCTTCTCCTGGTTCAAAGGGCTGCTGCCGGGGCGCTCAGTGTCCTCTTCGAACAATACCCGGTACGCAAGGGGCGAAAGCAGGGCCGACCATTCGGCTTTCGACTTGCGCAACACCGGGCCGACCGCATCCTTGGCCAGGGCGCGGCCCGTGCCGATCATTGGTAGCACAAACAGACCCAGCAGCGACTTCAGCGACAGACGTCGGTTCATGGCAATCTCCAAAAAGAATCCTGTCCGTGATATTAGTACACCGGTCAAGCCGGCTGCGCCAAAATGCAAATCATGGGCGCTCCGGGTTAGTTCGGCGGGAACTGGCGTGTGGTTACACGCTGGTGCACAATTCATCGCAAACAGGAACGCGCCGTAATTATTCCCGCATACCTGTAACCAAAGGCTTGGATGCAACGAATGCAAGATACCGGCCGGCTGAATGCGGGCGAACAGCGGCTGCGAAATCTGCTGTTGCGCGGACTCGCGGGGGATGAGCCGGCCTATCACGCGTTCCTGCAGGAATTGAGCACGCACCTGCGCGCCTTCCTCAGGAAGCGCCTCGCCCGCTTGCCGGACGAAGTGGAGGATCTGGTGCAGGAATCATTGCTGGCGATACACAATCAGCGCCATACCTATGACGCCGGCTATCCCCTGACCGCGTGGATACATGCGATTGCGAAATACAAGCTCATTGACCTGCTGCGCCGGCGCGCGAAACGCGACCTGCTCACCGATCCGCTGGACGAAGAGTTCAGCCTTGAGTACGCGGCCGAAACCGAGGCCGCGGATGCGCGCCGCGATCTGGCGAAGTTGCTCGCCCAGCTGCCCGACCGTCAGCGCCTGCCCATTGTGCATATGAAGCTGGAGGGATTGTCGGTGGCGCAGACCGCGCGGCTCACCGGCATGTCGGAATCGGCGGTCAAGGTCGGCGTGCATCGCGGACTGAAGGCGCTCGCGGCAATGATCAGCGGTGACGCTTGAAGACCGTCGAACTGGTGACGCTGTTGGCAACGGGTGCCGGCGCGGTGCAGCCAAACCAGGCCGCGCGCCGCTTTGCGGCGGCAGCCGGCTGGAGCGTGCTGGGCGCCGCGCTATTGATGATCGCCCTGCTCGGTCCGCGCCACGATCTTGCCAACGCGGTCTTGCTGCCGATGTTCTGGGTCAAATTCGGCTTTGTCGCCTGCCTTGCCGTGGCGGGATTGCTCGCAGCGCTGCGCCTGTCGCGGCCGGGACAGCGGCTCGCGTGGGTGCCGACCGCGCTCGCCGCGCCCGTCATTGCGATCTGGCTGCTCGCGGTGCTGGTGCTCGCGCAAGCCGACCCGGTTCAGCGCACGGTGCTGTTTTTCGGCGCCACCTGGGATTCCTGCCCGTTCCTGATCGCCCTGCTGTCCGTGCCGGGGTTTGCGGCGGCCATTTTGGCAATGAAAGGGCTTGCCCCGACGCGCCTGCGCCCGGCTGGCGCCGCAGCGGGCCTGCTGTCCGGCGCGCTCGGCGCCCTGGTGTACAGCGTGCACTGCCCCGAGCTCGGAGCGCCGTTCATCGGCTTCTGGTACCTGCTCGGCATGCTGATCCCGACCACGGTCGGCGCCCTGCTCGGTCCGCGGCTGCTGCGCTGGTAGCGCGGTGCCGGTTTGCCCGGGCGCTGCGGTCCGGGACAAAGAGGACTGTCGTCATTCCGGGTTAAACTTGTGCCCCCGAATCACCGGAAACCCCGATGCGCTGGCGCGCCACCTCGCTGCTGCTGAACCTGGCCCACGCGATCGATCACCTGATGCTGCTGGTGTTCGCGACGGCGGTATCGGCGATCGCGCACGACTTCGGCGTCGGCCGTTGGGAAGACCTCATGCCCTACACCACCGGTGCCTTTCTGATGTTCGGTATCGGATCCTTCCCCTCGGGGCGGCTGGGAGACCTCTGGGGCAGGCGCGCCATGATGCTGGTGTTCTTTTTCGGCATGGGCGCTTCGGCCTTGCTGATTGCGCTCACCCAGAACGTGTGGCAATTGGCGCTGGCGCTCGGCCTGATGGGCGCGTTTGCTTCGATTTACCATCCGGTGGGCATTCCGATGCTGCTGCGGCACGCGCGCAAACCGGGCATCACCATAGGCATCAACGGCATGGCCGGAAATCTCGGGATTGCCGCTGCGGCCATATCGACGGGCTTCCTGATCCAGTACGCGGACTGGCGCACTGCCTTCGTCGTTCCCGGCGTGGTATCGATTGCCTGCGGCCTGCTGTTCATGAAAATCGCGCCTCTCGAGCAGGGAGCGCCCGGAAAACAGGCGGTCAAGCAGATTGAGCTCGCGCCGGCGACGCGTAACCGGGTTTTTCTGGTGATGACCATGCTCGCCATTACCAGCAGCATCTTGTTCAATTTCACCACCAACGGCAACGGCGAGTTGCTCAAGGCGCGACTGCCGATTCTGGTGCAGCAGCCCGCCCTGCTCGGCATGCTGCTCGCGGTGGTCTATGCGCTCGCTTCGATGTCGCAGCTGGCCGTGGGGCGCCTGATCGACCGCTTTCCGATGCGCAATGTGATGCTGGGCATCATCGCCTTCCAGGGCCCGGTGTTTCTGTTCGCCTCATTCAGCCAGGGCTGGGCACTTTACGCGGCGATGGTCCTGTTCATGGTCCTGGTTTTCGGCTCCATCCCGTTCACCGACGCGATCATTGCGCGCTTCGTCGACGACAGCATTCGCTCGCGCGTAAGCGGCATGCGCCTGGCCGTTTCCTTCAGCGTCAGCTCGATGGCCGTGTGGGCGCTGGGACCGGCGGTAAAGGCGGCCGGATTCGCCACTGCCCTGCTGGTTCTGGGTGCAGTGGCAATCTGCTCCTTGCTGATCACCTGGCAATTGCCGGACGAGCGGAGCATCCGAAAAGCCTCCGAGTTTCCCAGCCCGCAGACTGCCTGAACCGCGACTCGGTCGCGTGCGGCCGCGCGTGCGCCACGGCGTCGGGCACGGCAGCATCCCCGTCATGGCCCAAGTCTGACAAGACTGATATTTGTCAACACGCGCGCGTCGCGGGCAGGTCAAAGTGCCGGAGAATTCGAAAGGATATTGCGGACGTGTTCGACGTTCCCGAGGCAATACTCAAACAAGCCGACAAGTGCAGCCACGGCCATTCCTGCCTGCAGACCGGCCAGTGCGGGGACAGCCCGATGTGCGACGTCGAAACGGCGCACGGTGACCGTGTCTTGTGCGTGCGCCGCGACGGCTGGCCCGGGTGCGCCTATCACCTCGAGTTCGGCGGGGCCAGGTATTGCGTTTGCCCGGTGCGCTGCGCGATTCACCAGCAGCAGCGGGCGTGAGCACCGGCGTTCGGCGCTCTCCGGTAATCGGCCGCAACCCAGGGTATTGCGCTAGCGCGCCGGCCTGCGTGCAGTAAAATGAGCATGGGTACAATCGAGAGGAGGCGTTCGCATGCGCGGTATGGTCATCGTAGCGTTTGCCCGGGATCGCGAATATGAGCTGCGAATCACCGCGGGCGACAAACCCCTGCCGACCGAACAGGAAGGCGAGCGCTGGTTGGCGCAGCAATTCGAGGAATTGGGCTGCACCCCCAGAAGCCTGGTGGGCAAAGTGCTCGCGCTGGACAAGGTTCTGGAGGTGGCGCGCGAGGCGGGCGAGAAACGCTTTGCCGGCGACATCGCCTGGGCCGAGAACTATGCGCGCGCCGTCCTTGCCACGCTCAAACGCATCAGCGTGCGCGTCGACCTCGAGGAAAACACCGTAGCTTAAGCGCGCTCGGCCGTCAGGATTGAAGCTGCGCAACCTGCTGCGCCAGCTGCTGCATGCGCACCGCGATCGATTTCAGCAGCGATGCCCCGAACGCGGGTTTGGATTTGACCAGCTGGAGAAAGTCGGTGCGGTTGATCGCGAGCAGTTTGCAGTCGCTCTCCGCGGTCGCCGAAGCGGCGCGCGCCGAGCGGTCAACCAGCGCCATTTCGCCGAACATCCCGCCAGTTCCGACGCGCTCGACCACGCTGCCGCCCACCGAAATCGCCACGCGGCCTTCCACGACGACATACATGAAAGCGCCCACCGCCCCTGCGCTCATGATCACCTTGCCTGCGGGGAAACTGCCCGCTTCCTGGGTAGCCAGTTCGCGCTGCAGATCGGCGAGCGCCTTTCGATCGAGAATGTCACTGTGTTCCGCGGGCGCGACCGAAGGGCGCGCGGTGCCCAGCTTGACGATGCTCTGGCGCAGGCGTTCGACCATGATGCTCATCAGCATCAGCGCGAATTCCGGTTTCATCTCCAGCGCGGTGTGAAACTGTTTTTCATCCAGCGACAGCACACGGCAGTTGATCTTGGCCATCGCCGTCGCGCTGCGCGGCAGGCCCGCGATGACCGCCAGTTCGCCAAACACCTGTCCCGGCTTTACCACGCCAAAAAACTTGTTGCGTATCATCAGGCCGATTTCGCCCTCCAGCAACAGGTACATTCTCGCGCCCTTGGAGAACAGGCCGCCGGCTTTCTCGTTTTCGGAAAAGATCGGCTTGCCGGCGGGTTTCTCTTCCATGGTTCCCGCAGAGCGGAAAAACTCCAGCGCGAGCGCCGGCTGGTAGTGCGGGCTGGGCACGGCGACCTGCGCAGCGGCCTGGGCGGCTGCCGCGGGACGCTGTGTGGGCTTGGCGGAAAAATCGAGATCGTCCATGGGGAAGGATATTTTAATCCTTAATTCAGCAGCGGGCGACGCCGCGCGCAGCGATCCGGTGAATGAACGGAATCGCGCGAAAGCGCAGGGCGGTCTGCCTGCCGCCAGGCGCCGCGCGTCACGCGCTCGGGCAGGGCGGGCCCTCAACCGAGCACTTGCGGCACCATCCTTGTAAGCGCTTGCTTACGCGCTGTTACAGCACCCACAAGGGCAAAACCAAGCAGCTTGCCGGCCTCGTCTTCGAACCGGGCGTCTATCCCGCTTGGATCCTGCTGCAACTGCCAGGCGCCGGGGCGGGCGGGAGGCGAGCACACCACCACCGGCATCGCCGGCGTTTTCACCACCACGGGCATGGCTGGATAGACCACCGGCGTCGGCGTGCCGGTGAGCGTCCTGGCCAGCGCGCGCGCCGCCTGCATCAGCGGTAGCACGTAGGGAAGCGTGTGACCGTCGACCTCTGCGCAATCGCCCAGGGCATAGACATCCGCTGCGCTGGTTTGCAGCAACCGGTCGGTGACGATGCCGCGGTCTGTTTTCAGCCCCGCGCGTTGCGCCAACTGCGTACGCGGCCGCAGGCCGATCGCCGACAAGACCGCGCCGACCGACAGCGCGCTGCCGTCGGCAAGCTCCACACGCAAGCCCGATGCCGCGCGGGACACCGCGCGCGCCGTGGTTCCAAGGTGCCAGCGAACGCCGATCCCGGCCAGTGCCAGGCGCAAGCGCTCGGCCGCGGCCTCAGGCAACAGGCGTCCCAGCGGCCACGACGCCGGATCGATCACGTGAACTTCATGCCCTGCCGCCGCCAGGTCATTGGCAAACTCGCAGCCGATCAGTCCAGCACCGAGCACTGCCACCGATTTGCTTCCCTCAATTGCGGCGCGAAACCGTGCATAGCCGCCGAGGTCGTTGACCTGCATGACCTCGCCTGCGGCATCGCCCTGCAGTGGCGCCTTGATGGGATCAGCCCCGAGCGCGAGCACAAGTTTCGAGTAGCCCAGGCTTGCCCCGCCCATCCGCACGGTGCGCTTGGCCACATCGACTGCCTCGACTTCGCTGCCGGCAAGGATTTGGGCCCCGAGCTGGGCAGCCATCTGCTCGGCGCTCGCGCCGGCGAGCTGCGCGGCGGACTTTCCCGCGGCAAGAGCGTTCGACAGCATCGGCTTGGAGTAGGAACTCGCCGCGTCGCGGCTCAGGATCACCAGGGGTGTGTCAGCGTCTAACTTGCGCAGTTCGCGCGCCAGCGTATAACCGGCGAGCCCGCTGCCGATGATGACGACCGGTGCCAACTCAGACCACCGCCTCGGCCACTTCCTGCATTTCGAAATCGGCCTTGGCCACGCCGCAATCCGGGCAGGACCAGTCCGCCGGTATCGCCTCCCAGCGTGTTCCGGCCGGAATGCCGTCCGCGGGCATCCCCTTGGCTTCGTCGTAAATGAACCCGCACACCACACATTGCCATGTCTTCATTTGCTTGCTCCTTCAGTTGAATGATTCAGCGCTGCACTTGGACCAGCGCCGCCTTGTACTGGTTGGCGTGGCGCTCTTCGACCTTGGCCAGCGCGCTGAAGCGCTTGGCCGCTTTCTCCAGCGTACGGCGGAAGTTCTGCGCATGCTCCCTGGACTCGGCGATCTGCTCGTCGAATTCGCTTGCTGCCGAGCTATTGCCTTCCTCTACCGCGAGGTGGCGGAATTTCGGGTACATCTCGGTGTATTCGTACGTCTCGCCCTCGATGGCAATCTCCAGCGCGCGCGCGGGGCTGAGTTCCGCCTTCGGATAGAGCAGGTCGAGATGGCCGAACGCATGCTGCACTTCCTGGTCGGCGGTTTCCTCGAACACGCGCGCGGTGGCTTCGTCGCCGGCAGCGCGGGCCAGCTTGGCGAAATAGCGGTACTTGATATGCGCCATGCTCTCGCCGGCAAATGCCGCTTCGAGGTTCTGGATGGTGATGGATTGCGGTTTCATGTCTGGCTCCTTTGAACGGGTTTGAACGTGCTACGGAGCGCATTGTGGCGATTTGACGTGATCGAGTCTAACGACTAATATTGGTCACTTCAATCGAGTAAATCGATATGTCTGCCCTGCCGTCACTGCGTCAACTCAGCTACCTGGTCGCGCTGGCGCAGCACCTGAACTTCACGCGTGCGGCCGCCGCCTGCTTCGTCACGCAATCCACGCTCAGTGCCGGGCTGAAGGAACTGGAGGCGACGCTGGGCGCGTCCCTGGTCGAGCGCGACCGGCAGACCGTGCTGATGACGCCGTTGGGTCTGGAGGTGGTCGCGCGCGCGCGCCAGCTGCTGGCGGCGGCCGAGGACCTCGCAGCGCTTGCCGCGGCCTCGGCCGAACCGATGTCCGGCACGCTGCGCCTGGGCGCCATACCGACGATCGCGCCGTTCCTGCTGCCGCGCATCCTCCCGGGGCTGCGCGCCAAATACCCGAAGCTCAGGCTGCTGTTGCGCGAAGACGTCAGCGCTAACCTGTTGCAGCGGCTCAGCGACGGGCAACTCGACTTCGTGCTGCTCGCGCTGCCTTTCGACACCAGGGACGCGCAGGTGAGGCAACTGTTCGACGATGAGTTCTGGCTGGTCGGCCGCGATGACGACCCGGCGCTGAAAGCGAAACGCGCGACGGTCAGCGCGCCGGTTGCGGAGCGGCTGGTGCTGTTGGAGGAGGGCCACTGCCTGCGCGAACAAACGCTGGCCGCCTGCGCGCGCGCGGAATCGGCCAACGCTTCAGGCGTGGAGGCGACCAGCCTGCTGACGCTGGTGCAAATGGTCGAGTCGGGCATCGGCCTCGCGCTGGTTCCGGAAATCGCGCTCAGCGGCGGCCTGCTCGCCGGCAGCACGCTGGTGGCGCGCCCGCTGACGGCACCTGCACCCAAGCGCACCATCGCCTTGCTTGCGCGGCGCTCCAGCGCCGGACAGGCGGAGTTCGCGGCGCTGGGGGATTTCATCGAAGCCGCGCGCACGCAAAGCCACTACGCCGTCACCACCTCCAGAGGGCGGAGACGCCAAAGCTGAGGCGCCCGACTGCTGATCGACAAGGAATGAACCTATGACACAAGCACGCGAACACACACTATCAGCCGCGGACGGCACGCCGCTGTTCGTCGCCGATTGGCCGATCGATGCCTCTGCGAACGCAAACGGCGGCATCGTGCTGATGCACGGCCTCGGCGAGCATTGCGGCCGCTACGCGCATGTGGCGCGCTTCTTTAACGACTGCGGCTACTCGGTGCGCGCCTACGATCACCGCGGCCACGGCCGCTCGGGTGGCGCGCGCGGCGACGTACCCGACGCCGATGCCATCACGCAGGATGCGAAATGCGTAATCGAGGACTTCGCGCGCGGCCTGGCCGCGCCGCCCCTGCTGCTCGGCCACAGCATGGGCGGCTTGTTCGCGGCCTGCTACGCGGCGCGCGCGCTGTCGCCGCTCGGCGGCCTGATCCTGTCCTCGCCGGCACTGCGCGTCAATCTGTCAGCTGCACAGCGATTGCTGTTGCAGATTCTCGGCGCGATCGCGCCCGGCCAGGGCATCCCGAACGGGCTGCAATCGCGCTATTTGTCGCACCGGCAGGAGGTGGTCGATGCCTACAACAGCGACCCGCTGGTCCATCGCAAAATCAGCGCACGCCTGCTGCGCGCCATGCTGCAGTCGATCGAGCTTGTCCATGCGCAGGCTTCCGGAATCGGCATCAGGACACTGCTCGTCGTCGCAGGCGACGACCATCTGGTCGATGTGAGCGGCAGCGAGGACTTCTTCAGGAAACTGGCACCGGGCACGGGCACCATGCACCGCTACCCGGGCTATTACCACGAGCTGTTCAACGAAGCGGATGCCGGGCGCGTATTCGATGATGCTCGCGTCTGGCTCGGAACACTGCGCGGAGGCGCGGTGACTTTGACTTAGGACTTGGCTGTGAAATCGAAATCGTTGCCGCCGGCCGCGGGCTGAGCAACAGTTTCAGCAGCCGGCACCGCACCTGGCGCCCGTGCCGCAGCGCGCATCGCCGCCGGCGACAGACTTGCTCCGGGCTCGGCGGAAGCTCCGGGCGAAACGCCGTCAGAGGCAAGCGCGGCCTCCAGATCCTGCTGGATCTGCGCGACATCGAACGCAGCCCGGCCCTGCATGCGCAGCAAAATGCGCGCGGGCAGGTCCTGGATGCGCGGCACGGCGGCGCGCACATTGGCGGCGGTGGTAAGCATGGGCACGGCGTGGTTGTTCTTGAAGCCGGGTTCGGCGCGCTCGACGGCGTCGATGACGGCGGCCTGCGCCTTGGCGATGCCCATGAGGAGCTCGGCGAGTTGGGTGTTGTCCATGTGCTGTTCCTCCTGTCCAAACTGACGCCAATCATACCCCGATCCGCGCCACCCCACGCCGGATGCGATACGCGCTAGCATGCGCAAATGCACCCACGCGGAGACTGCAGCACATGAACACGCCCAGTGACAGCCACTCCAAGATCATCGGCTACATTCTCTGGGTATTCGGCTTCACCGGTGCGCACCGCTTTTATTACGGCAAGCCGGTTAGCGGAACCATTTGGTTTTTCACTCTGGGCCTGCTCGGCATCGGCTGGCTGATCGACGCGTTCCTGATTCCCTCTATGGACCATGAAGCCGACTTGCGCTTTCGCACCGGGCGCATCGATTACACCGTCGCCTGGGTCCTGCTCACCTTCCTCGGCCTGTTCGGCGTGCATCGCATGTACATGGGCAAGTGGATCACGGGGATTATTTACCTGTGCACCGCGGGTTTGCTGGGGGTAGGTTACCTGTACGATTTCTGGACGCTGAACGACCAGATTACCGTGCTGAACGCTTCCTCATAGATGGCAACTCGCCGTCCGGGTCCCGGATAGCGAATCACAATCCGAAACATTCAAAAGGCGCAATGACAGATGCCGTGTGACTTTCCCGCGTGCAGACTTGCCATATTTGGCAACTATTCATGAGGTGCTCGATTTCGCCGGCGCAGATATTGGACGCCAGGCCGGCGCCGTCGCTTTGCGCGATGCGCCCTACTTGCGCTGGCGCAGCTTGCGGATCGCAGCGATCTGCGCTGCGGCCTGAGCGAGTTCGGCGATGGCCTCGGCATATTCGATCTTGCCGGTGCGGTTGGCGAGGTTTTCCTGCGCCAGCTTGTGCGCTTCGAGCGCCTTGGCTTCGTCCAGGTCATGGCCGCGAATGGCGGTATCGGCAAGCACCGTTACGACGTTGGGCTGTACTTCGAGAATGCCGCCGGCGACGAATATCAGTTCCTCCTCACCCCCGCCAGCCGGCTTGATGCGTACCGTACCCGGCTTGATGCGGGTGATGAGCGGCGTGTGCTTGGGATAGATACCGAGCTCGCCCTCTTCGCCGGGCAGCACCACGAACTCGGCCTCGCCGGAGTAGATGGCTTCTTCGGCGCTGACGACGTCTACGTGTATGGTATTTGCCATGTAACTTAGAACCTTTTATCGCCGACCGCCGGACAAGCCGGGGGTCGTACCCGGGCTTTACTGGAGCGTCTTCGCCTTTTCCACCGCCTCTTCGATCGCACCCACCATGTAGAACGCCTGCTCGGGCAGATTGTCGTAGTCGCCGTTGACGATCCCCTTGAAACCCTTGATGGTATCTTTCAGCGAAACGTACTTGCCTTCCTGGCCGGTGAAATTCTTGGCCACATCGAACGGCTGCGACAGGAAGCGCTGGATCTTGCGCGCTCGCGCCACAGCGAGTTTGTCCTCGGGCGAAAGCTCGTCCATGCCCAGGATGGCGATGATGTCACGCAATTCCTTGTAGCGCTGCAGCGTCTGCTGCACCGCGCGCGCGGTGGTGTAGTGCTCTTCGCCGACGACATGCGGGTCCATCTGGCGCGAGGTCGAGTCGAGCGGATCCACCGCGGGGTAAATGCCGAGCGAGGCGATGTCGCGCGACAGCACCACGGTCGAGTCGAGGTGGCCGAAGGTGGTCGCGGGCGAGGGGTCGGTCAGGTCGTCCGCCGGCACATACACCGCCTGGATCGAGGTGATCGAGCCGGTCTTTGTGGAGGTGATGCGTTCCTGCAGGCGGCCCATCTCTTCGGCCAGGGTCGGCTGGTAACCCACCGCGGAAGGCATGCGGCCCAGCAGCGCCGATACTTCGGTGCCTGCCAGAGTGAAGCGATAGATGTTGTCGACGAAAAACAGCACGTCGCGGCCTTCGTCGCGGAAATATTCGGCCATGGTCAGGCCGGTGAGCGCCACGCGCAGGCGGTTGCCCGGCGGCTCGTTCATCTGGCCGTAGACCAGGGCCACTTTGTCGAGCACGCCGCCGTCTTTCATCTCGTGGTAGAAGTCGTTGCCCTCGCGCGTGCGCTCGCCCACGCCGGCAAACACCGACAGGCCGGAGTGTTTTTTCGCGATGTTGTTGATCAGTTCCATCATGTTCACGGTCTTGCCCACGCCGGCGCCGCCGAACAGACCCACCTTGCCGCCCTTGGCGAAAGGGCAGACCAGATCAATGACCTTGATGCCGGTCTCGAGCAGCTCCTGGCTGGGGGAAAGCTCGTCGTACTTGGGCGCCATGCGGTGGATCGAGGCGACTTTCTCGGCGCCGATCGGGCCGGCTTCGTCGATCGGGCGGCCGAGCACGTCCATGATGCGGCCCAGGGTCTTGGGGCCCACCGGCACCGAGATCGGCGCCTTGGTGTTGATCACCTTCATGCCGCGGCGCAGGCCGTCGCTCGACCCGAGCGCGATGGTGCGCACGATGCCGTCGCCCAACTGCTGCTCGACTTCGAGCGTGAGCCCGATTTCGTCCATTTTCAGGGCGTCATAGATGTTCGGCATCTGGTCGCGCGGGAACTCCACGTCCACCACGGCCCCGATGCACTGTACGATTGTTCCTTGTTGGCTCATCGTCTTTTCCTAGTAGATCAATTCGAATTCGGCTTGGAATTTCAAACCGCCGCCGCGCCGGCGACGATCTCCGACAGTTCTTTGGTGATGCTCGCCTGGCGCGTCTTGTTGTAGATCAGGGTCAGCTCGTCGATGACGTTGCCGGCGTTGTCGCTCGCCGCCTTCATCGCCACCATGCGCGCGCTCTGCTCGGAGGCCATGTTCTCGGTCACCGCCTGGTAGATCAGCGCTTCGATGTAGCGGGTGAGGGTCTGGTCGAGCACGGATTTCGCGTCGGGCTCGTAGATATAATCCCAGGAGCCTTCGGGCGCACCGAGCTTCTCGCCGGTCAGCGGCAGGAGTTGCTCCATCACCGGTTCCTGTTTCATGGTGTTGAGGAATTTGGTGTAGAAGATCTCCAGCCGGTCGAAGCGGTCTTCGACATAGCCGTCGAGCATGTACTTCAGCGCGCCGATCAGCCGCTCCATGTGCGGCTTGTCGCCCAGGCCCACCACCTGCGACACCACGTTGGCGCCCAGGCGCTGCATGAATCCCAGCCCCTTGTTGCCGATACAGCACACTTCGAAGCTCTCGCCTTCGGCTTCCCAGGCGCGCATTTTTTGCAGCGCCATGCGCAAGACATTGGTATTGAGGCCGCCGCACAGACCCTTGTCCGCGGTCACGACGATGATGCCGACGCGCTTGACCGAATCGCGCGTTATCAGGTACGGGTGGCGGTACTCGGGGTTGGCGTGCGAAAGATGCGCGGCGACGTTGCGGATTTTCTCGGCGTAGGGGCGTGCGGCGCGCGTGCGCTCCTGCGCCTTCCTCATCTTCGAGGCGGCGACCATCTCCATGGCCTTGGTGATCTTGCGCGTGTTTTGCACGCTCTTGATCTTGTTCTTGATTTCCCTTGAACCTGCCATTCCTGAGCCTTTCTGCTAACGCCCCTCACCCCGGCCTTCTCCCCGCAAGCGGGGAGAGGGGGATTCCGTGTTAGTACGTCCCGTTCTTCTTGAAATCCTTGACCGCCTCGTGCAGCGTGGCCTCGTCTTCCTTGGACAGGTCCTTGGTGGATTCGATGCGCTCGACCAGCGCAGCGTACTTGTCCTTGACGAAGGCGCGCAGCGCACGCTCGGCCGCCAGCGCCTTGTTGACGTTGATGTCGTCGAAGTAGCTGTTGTTCACCGCGAACAGCGTCAAGGCCATTTCCCACACCTGCAGCGGCTCGTACTGCGGCTGTTTCATCAGTTCGGTCACCAGGCGCCCGCGCTCCAGCTGCTTGCGCGTGGCTTCGTCCAGGTCGGAGGCGAACTGGGCGAAGGCCGCGAGCTCACGATATTGCGCGAGCGAGAGGCGCACGCCGCCGCCGAGCTTCTTGATCACCTTGGTCTGCGCCGCGCCGCCGACGCGCGACACCGAGATGCCGGCGTTGATGGCTGGGCGGATGCCCGCGTTGAACAGGTCGGTCTCGAGGAAGATCTGCCCGTCGGTAATGGAAATCACGTTGGTCGGGACGAACGCGGTGACGTCGCCGGCCTGGGTCTCGATCACCGGCAGCGCGGTGAGCGAGCCGGTCTTGCCCTTGACCGCGCCCTTGGTGAATTTCTCGACGTACTCCGGATTCACGCGCGCGGCACGCTCCAGCAGGCGCGAGTGCAGATAGAACACATCGCCGGGATAGGCTTCGCGGCCCGGTGGGCGGCGCAGCAGCAGCGACACCTGGCGGTAGGCCCAGGCCTGCTTGGTCAGGTCGTCGTAAATGATCAGCGCGTCCTGGCCGCGGTCGCGGAAGTATTCGCCCATGGTGCAGCCGGAGTAGGGTGCGATGTACTGCATCGCGGCGGACTCCGACGCCGTGGCGGCGACCACAATGGTGTAGGCCATGGCGCCGTGCTCTTC
>Ga0163199_1001431_pt1 | contig 14892 bp, 10 predicted proteins | sample PL_2010_150m_FD_113537 | JGI IMG/M metagenome (GOLD analysis project Ga0163199, IMG submission 113537) | Freshwater microbial communities from Powell Lake, British Columbia, Canada to study Microbial Dark Matter (Phase II) - PL_2010_150m | ecosystem: Environmental > Aquatic > Freshwater > Lake ... | reverse complement strand
GGGGCGAGTGGGCGAACTCGACTCCCAAAATTTGCTCCCTGAGCTTTTCGAAGGACAGACAGACTGAATACATATCCTTTGTTTAGCCGCGTAGCGGCGAAATTTTGGTAGAGGAAAGAAGGTTTAATCAGCACCGTCCGCGGTGACCGGAGCAAAAATGACACATGATCGTATCGGACGGAATACCGAAATAATGTAAAGAGAGAAAATATTTGACGACATTTGAGAACAAAACGAACCAGGCAAAACCATTACGCTCCAATGAAAAAATTACTGATTGCCGGGACATTGACCCTGGCCGGTTTAATGACAATGAATATGACAAAAGAAAACAAAACGGTTAATCCGTTGCTGACAGAATGGAAAACAGTGCACGGGACACCTCCTTTTCAGGAGATTAAACATGCGCATTATGTTCCGGCCATTGACCAGTTGCTTGCAGAAGCCAGGAAAGAGATTGATGTTGTGATCAGTAACACTGACGAGCCAACTTTTAAGAATACCATCGTTGCGATGGAAGAGACCGGTAAAAAGTTGACAAGGGCAGTCAGGATACTTTTCAACCTGAATTCAGCAGAAACAGACGACACGATCCAGTCGATCGCCCGGGATGTTTCGCCAAAACTGTCCGCATACCAAAATTATGTATCTCTCAACGAGAAACTTTTCAGGAAGGTTAAAGCTGTTTACGACCAGAAAGGGAAACTCAACCTGAATGCCGAAGATTTAAAATTGCTGGACGACAGTTACAAAGGATTTGTCCGCAGTGGCGCCAATCTTGAAGGCGCCGCCAAAGAGCGGTTTGCAGCAATCAACACCGAACTGTCGAAATTATCCCTTCAATTCGGAGAAAATGTCCTGGCTGAAACGAATGCTTATCAGTTGGTAGTTACTGACAAACAGGATCTGGCCGGTTTGCCGGAAGGTGAAAAGGAGGCTGCAGCGCAATTAGCCAAAGCCAAAAAGAAGGAGGGTTGGATGTTCAACCTTCAGGGACCCGGTTACATTGCATTCATGAAGTTTGCAGAGAACCGGAAACTGAGGGAAGAGATTTACAAAGCTTACAATTCCCGTGGGTACCATAAGAATAGTAATAACAACGAAGAGACCATCCGCAAAGTTGTCAACCTTAGGATGGAGCGGGCTAAATTACTGGGTTATCCGAACCATGCCGCCTATGTGCTGGAACAGCGGATGGCCGAAAGTCCTGGTAAGGTGAACGCATTCCTTGCACAATTGCACGAAGCATCCAGGCCGGGAGCGCTGAAAGACCTTGCAGATGTGAAAGAATATGCCAAAGCACATGGTTTCGGGGACCAGCTTGAGCGCTGGGACTGGAGTTACTGGTCGGAGAAACTGAAAAATGAGCGTTACGGCTTTGATGAACAGGCAGTTAAACCTTACTTTAAATTGGAAAAGGTAATCGGTGGCGTTTTCGAACTGGCGCGCCGGCTCTATGGACTCACCTTCACGGAAAACAAGGGAATGCAGGTGTATCATCCGGATGTAAAAGCATATGAGGTTTTTGACAAAGACGGATCGTTTATTTCGGTTCTCTACCTGGACTTTTTCCCGAGAGATGGCAAAAGAGGTGGCGCCTGGATGACTGAATACCGCGCTCAAAGCAACCTCGACGGGAAAAATATCCGCCCGGTCGTCTCCATCGTGACCAATTTCACCAGGCCAACCGATACGAAACCATCGCTGCTCACTTTTTATGAAGTGACCACTTTTTTGCACGAATTTGGCCATGGTCTTCACGGCATGCTTGCCAACACAGTGTATGAAGGAATGTCGGGAACCAATGTCTACGGCGATTTTGTCGAACTTCCTTCCCAGATCATGGAGAACTGGGCAGTCGAAAAAGATTTTCTTGATCTATTTGCCGCTCACTATCAAACGGGTGAGCAAATTCCGGCTGAGTTGGTCCAAAAGCTGATCAAATCGAAGAATTATCTGGCGGCAACCCAAAGCGAGCGTCAGTTGAGCTTCGGATTGAACGACATGGCATGGCATTCCATTACAGAACCAATGACCGGAGATGTTGTTGAATTTGAGAAAAAAGCCCTTTCAACCACCGATCTCTTTCCCCCACTCGAAGGATATTGCATCAGTACAGCCTTCTCCCATATTTTTTCAGGTGGATATGCGGCGGGATATTACGGATACAAATGGGCAGAGGTACTGGATGCAGATGCTTTTTCAGTATTTAAAAGGAATGGTATTTTCGACACTGCAACGGCAAACTCTTTCCGCAAAAATATCCTTGAAAAAGGTGGTACCGCCCACCCAATGGTATTGTACAAAGCCTTCAGGGGACAGGAACCCTCCATTGAGCCGCTGCTGGAAAGGTCGGGTTTGCTTAAAAAGTAATGTGACAATTCGACAATTCGACAATGTGACAATTCGACAATTCGACAATTCGACAATTCGACAATTCGACAATTTGATGATTCGACAATTTGATGATTCGACAATATGATCATTTAACGATATTGTGTTTTATATAAAACAATAATGTATTTTTCGGATGAATCGTAAAGCACAATAGTATTTTTTACATTGTCGAATCGTCGAATTGCCGAATTAACCAATTAAAATAATGGCCACAAAATCTCTGAAAAAATTCATCTACCTCTCAATCGTCGCCGCGGTACTGACCATCAGTTTGAAAGGTTCTGCCTTTTGGCTGACCGGATCGGTTGGTTTGCTCTCGGATGCGCTCGAATCCTGTGTCAATTTGCTCGCAGCTGTGATCGCTCTTTTCGTGCTGTCGGTTGCAGAGAAGCCTGCCGATGACGACCACGCATTCGGGCATTCCAAAGCCGAGTATTTTTCGAGCGCCATAGAAGGTGGTCTGATCGTCGTCGCTGCCTGCAGCATTGTCTGGAGTGCCTGGCCCAGGTTGTTCAATCCATTGCCGCTCGAAAACGTTGGATTTGGCCTGATGATCTCAATGGGTGCATCCCTGATCAACCTGGTTGTAGCAATGATCCTCATCAAAAAAGGTAAAGAAAGCCATTCCATCACACTCACGGCAGACGGAAAACACCTGATGACAGATGTTTGGACCTCTGTAGGTGTCCTGGCAGCTATTGGCCTGGTAAAACTGACCGGTTGGTTGGTACTGGATCCCATCATCGCCATGCTGGTAGCACTTAATATTGTATGGACAGGATGGCGACTGATGCACCAGTCTGCCCGGGGACTTATTGATACAGCTATTCCAGCCGGTGAGCGTCAGCAAATAGAACTTATTTTTGACCACTACCGTGAATCCGGCATCGAATTTCATTCGCTGATGACCAGGCAGGCCGGACAGCGGAAGTTTGTCTCATTCCATATCCTTGTGCCGGGAGTTTGGACCGTTCAGCGCGGGCACGATCTGTTGGAGATCATTGAAGCGAGGATTAGAAATAACTTTCCTTTCCCGGTTACGGTATTTACCCATCTGGAGCCTGTCGAGGACCCGGTTTCGCACAATGATATAGGAATTGACAGACTATAATCGGAATAGCTTATTTTTTCTATTTTTGCACTTCACAAATTGGTTGACAATGTTAGACAGGATCAGGGAACTTCAAAAGGAGATTGAAGAAATTGCAGTCAAAACGTCCGAGGAGCTGGAGGAATTGAGAATCAGGTATCTCAGTAAAAAAGGTGAGATATCCAAATTGATAGAGGATTTCAGAAATGTTTCGGCAGAGCAGAAAAAAGAGATCGGACAGGCGGTCAATACCCTTAAAAATTTTGCTACTGAGAAAATCAGGGTACTAAAAGAAGGTCTGGAGGAGCAAACCACTGATGCAAAAGGGCTCGATCTTTCCCTCCCGGGAGATCCGATGAAAGCAGGTACCCGTCATCCAATTTCCATTGTGAAAAATGAGATTCTTGAGGTTTTCAAACGACTGGGGTTCGTTGTTTCGGAAGGTCCTGAGATTGAAGATGACTGGCATGTTTTCTCAGCCTTGAATTTTCCGGAAGAGCATCCGGCACGTGACATGCAGGATACTTTTTTTATTCAGCGGAATCCTGATATTTTGCTGCGGACGCACACCTCCTCTGTGCAGGTTCACGACATGGAGACGATGCAACCACCTATCCGTACGGTTACGCCTGGCAGGGTATTTCGCAACGAGGCGATCTCTTACCGGGCTCATTGCATGTTTCACCAGGTTGAAGGCTTGTACATCGATGAAAATGTCTCTTTTGCCGATTTGAAACAGACACTGCTCTATTTTGCCAAAGAGCTTTTCGGTGAGAAATCCGAAATCCGGATGCGCCCTTCTTACTTCCCCTTTACTGAGCCTTCGGCCGAAGTGGACATCTCCTGTTCGATTTGCGGAGGAACGGGCTGTAATGTCTGCAAATACACCGGATGGCTCGAAATCCTGGGCTGTGGCATGGTTGACCCGAATGTCCTGGAAGCATCCGGCATCGACAGCAAGAAATATACTGGCTTTGCCTTTGGCATGGGTATCGAGCGCATCGCCATGCTCAAGTTTGGGATCAATGATCTGAGGCTCTATTTTGAGAATGATGTAAGGTTTTTGAATCAGTTTGAAGCGGCGAACTAAAGAAGGCTAAAGGAATCTTAGACTAGGCCCGGCGGGGCGTTCTGTTTGTAGAAAAATGCACCCTGCCAGAGTAGAGCACTGGAGGTGCGATCTGTCGTTTAGATCGTTCGGTTATCCTTATATTCAAGCTATTGGGTAGAAACAGGTCGCTCCGCCGGAGCTCCACTTCTAATTATCATTCGTGTACTACAAACAGGTCACCCCTGCGGGGTTCAAATTGCGTGTGGAATTGCAAATCAGCGATAGAGAGGATACCATAGGGCAAGTAAAACTAAAGGGTTGGATTCCATAATTTTGCTCAATAATAGAGAATGTCTGGATGAAGATTTAGGCGATCTTGGATGAATTTTGAGTGGTAAAGCTTAACATCAAAAAATGCTTGATATCTCTTTTTCTGCCGCAAATACACTCGACCATTGTTCCTATACGGTTTCGACTATAATGAGTAGATTTCGGACAACATATCCTGTATCTCATTAAGTTCGAATTCTGCCGGGTTCCAGGTTTCGTCATCTTCCATTCCTAGCCACTCTTTCATCTCATCATATTCGGGGTGGTCCGGGTTGGCGAGTACCACCTTCAGGTTTTCGTAACCCGGGGCGCCGCCGCAATCTTCAGGTGGGCATTGGCCGTTACCATCAAGGCACACAGGTTGGTTGATCTTTTCCAAAAGGACCTTTTCAAGGGTAATCTGATGGTCCCAGTTATCGCCAAAATCATAAATGTAGTGGAACTTTTGCCCTTTTTTATTGAAAATTTCCGATAACGCCGTTTCCGAGGCTTCCATCGTTTGACCAATTTCAAGATCATCTTCCTCTTCATCAGCTTCTATGATCTGTGGAAACGAATTCCAACCTGTGGGAGAGAAGAAAAACTTGTGATGACTCTCCCATCCGAAAACATCCTGTATAATCAAATGGAAATAGATAAACGAGTAATGCGATGGAACAATCACCCTGCGCCATACCGGAGGGTTATCGATACCTTTAATCTGAATTTTAAACTGAAGTCCCGGGCTTTTCATTTGAAGCATATCCTGAAATTCCGCGTCCTCCTCGTCGTCCCACTCTTCATCATCCTCATCCTCCTCGTCTTCCAAATCCGGGTCCCAATCTGCCTTATCAATGATTGTATAGTTCCCTGGCCCAGCCGTTCGATCGAGCTGGGCAATAATTTGCGCTACCCTTATCTCATTTTCATTAGGCCCGCGCACATAGGTTGGTTTTCCATGGAAGCCACAATCAATCTCTATCAGCTCTATGTCATCAGTGTCTTCCTCGAGGAGGTATTGCGCTACCGAGGTATAATCTTTATGAGGCTCGAAACCGTACTCTTCCGCAAATTCGATCCCTGCAAGAATAATATTGTGTGCCAAAGAGTATGGAATGGGTGTCATATCCAGTTTCCCGTCCATAAGAATGAGAAATTCAAGGTATTCATTTCCGCTTATGTTGAATCGATAAGAGGCGTCCTTTACCCCCAGGCATCTTAAATCGACCAGGAACATGCCGATTGTGAGGTTGTTGTTGGTGTGTTTACGGGCTATTACCACATAAGCCAGCCCGGTACCCTTCCAGTCTTTATTTACGCTGCATTCGCTGACGGGCAGTGAGCGGGCCCTTTGCCGGATATAGTTTTCGGGACTGAGCATCTGCACTACTTTACCCTTTTTCTCATTGGCCATTTTGACAGGATTTAGTGAGCAACTAATGTATCAATTTTTGGGTGCTAATGGTATCAAAACATAGGCCATGGATTGCATTCTGTCTGGGAAATTCACACAGAAATCACATCAAAAATTTCCTGCATACATCTTCGGAGTCCAGCACTTTTGCCTTTTAACATTAGCCTTTAGCCTTGAACCCGGGCACCCACAAGGGATGCCCCACCTGTATATTCATTTCTTTAAAGCGTTTTCGCTACTTCCACCTGCTCAAAAGCCTCAATGAAGTCCCCTTCGTGAAGGTCGTTGTAATTGGCAATATTCAGACCGCATTCGTAACCTTTGGCCACCTCCTTGACGTCATCCTTGAAGCGTTTCAGCGATTCCAGTTCGCCGGTGAAGACGACGATACCGTCGCGGATCAGGCGCACCTTCGAGTTGCGGATGATTTTGCCATCGCGGACAATACAACCGGCAATGGTTCCCACCTTGGTAATATTGAATACGGTGAGGATCTCGGCTGTACCCTTGATCTCTTCCTTGATTTCGGGGGCAAGCATTCCCTCCATGGCCGACTTGATCTCGTTGATCGCGTCATAGATGATGGAATAGAGGCGAATATCGATCTCCTCCTTTTCGGCCAGTTTCCTGGCGCTCATGGATGGGCGTACCTGGAATCCGACGATGATTGCATTGGACGCCGAAGCCAGCATGATGTCTGACTCGGTGATCTGACCAACCGCCTTGTGGATTACATTGACCTGGATCTCGGTAGTGGAGAGTTTGATCAAAGAATCGGAAAGCGCTTCGATAGATCCGTCCACGTCTCCCTTGACGATGATGTTCAGCTCCTGGAAGTTGCCGATGGCAATCCTTCGACCGATTTCGTCGAGGGTAATGTGTTTCTGGGTCCGCAAGCCTTGCTCACGCTGTAACTGTTCGCGTTTGTTGGCAATCTGCCGGGCTTCACGTTCGCTTTCCATGACGTTGAATTTATCACCTGCCTGGGGAGCGCCGTTCAATCCGAGGATCAATACCGGTTCGGCAGGACCTACGCTCTCAACACGCTGGTTCCGCTCGTTGAACATCGCTTTGATGTGACCGAAATGAGGTCCGGCGAGCAATACATCCCCGACTTTCAGGGTACCTGAATGGATAAGGATAGTGGCAACATAACCACGCCCTTTGTCCAGCGTCGATTCAATGACTGATCCGCTGGCCCGTTTGTTGGGATTGGCTTTCAGATCCAGCATCTCTGCTTCCAGCAGTACTTTCTCAAGTAATTCAGGGACACCCAGACCGGATTTGGCTGAGATATCGTGCGACTGGTATTTCCCGCCCCAGCTTTCAACCATGTAGTTCATGTTGGCCAGCTGGTGTTTGATTTTTTCAGGATCTGCGGTAGGTTTATCTACTTTATTGATAGCGAATACAATGGGTACGCCTGCTGCAGATGCATGGTTGATGGCTTCAATGGTTTGAGGCATCACGTCGTCATCGGCAGCAACGATAATGATTGCAATGTCCGTAACCTGGGCACCACGTGCACGCATGGCGGTAAACGCCTCGTGTCCCGGCGTATCCAGGAAGGTAATTTTCCGTCCGTCTTCGAGTTTAACATTGTAAGCGCCAATGTGTTGGGTGATACCACCTGCCTCGCCGGCGATAACGTTTGCTTTACGGATGTAATCGAGGAGTGAAGTTTTACCGTGATCGACGTGCCCCATGACGGTGACAATCGGCGGTCGCGATACCAGGTCTTCCTCAGAATCTTTGTCTTCCTGAATCGCTTCCTGAACTTCGACAGATATAAATTCGACTTTGTAGCCAAATTCATCGGCCACAACCGACATGGTTTCTGCATCCAAACGTTGATTAATGGAGACGAAAAGTCCCAACGACATACAGGTTGCGATGACCTGCGTCGGGTTGACATCCATCATGCTCGCCAACTCGCTGACCGATACAAACTCGGTAACTTTGATGATATTTCTGTCGATATCGGCCTGGGCGCTCTCTTCGGCCATTTTCTCCGTGAAGGCCAGTCGTTTGTCGCGACGGTGCTTGGAACCTCGTGTTTTCTGGCTTTTTGTGGTCAGACGCGCAAGAGTCTCTTTGACTTGCTTTTGTACATCTTCTTCGTTGACCTCTTTTTTGAGCGGCAATTTTTTCTTTACGACCAGTGAGCTTTTCTTCTTGATCGTACTTTTCTCTTTTTCCTTCTCTTTCTTGTCTTTGGGCTCGTCTGTCCGTTTCTCAAGGTTCAGCGGGACACGTTCCTTGGCATCTTTTGTGACACGTTTGCGTTTTTTCTTGCGCAGCGTCCGGTCCTCGTCGCGAATGCCAATCCCTTTCTTTTGAGCGTCGGTAGGCAATTCAATTTTACCAACAACTTTAGGACCTGAGAGAATTTCCCTGGCATGTTTGAAAATTTCTTCCGAAGCATCAACCAGATCGGGGAATATTTCTTCCAGAGGATCCAGGTGGTGTTTCCCTTCCCTGCCCGGTTTTAAAGGTTTCCCGTCGGGAGTTTTGGAAGAGACGTGCTTTTTCTTGGTAAGGGTGATCTCTTTTTTGGCTTTTTCGGCCGCTTTGGGAGATTCGAGATCTATTTTACCGACAATGTTTATGCTGGATTCCAGTTGAGTAACATTCGAAATCATTTCAGGAGCATGCTCCTCTTTCTCGGGTACAGGTACTGGTTTGATAACATCTGCCTTTTTTTCGGCTTCCGGCGTGACCGGAATGGCCTCAGTGGCCTTGGGAACAGTTGTTTTTTCAGGTTTCTTTTCTGTGATTTGTTCAGCAGATTGCGCTTCTTTCACCGGAACCGCAGGCCGCTCTGCCACTTTTGGTTTTGGCGATAAGTTATCGAGATCAACGGTCCCAACTACTTTTATCGCCAATTTTTCCGGCATGGTAGTCGGGATCATCTCGGGCTTTACTGTTTTGGCCGGAGGTTCCTGGTGCTTGACCTCTTTTTGGCGGTGAAGGCTGTTATCTGTCACACTGAAAGAATCGTCGTCAAAATCTTCTGCTTGCGCTTTAAGGTCATGCGGATGGATATCTTCGATAGTAACGGTATCTCTTTTCAGACGCCCGGGGCGATGCATATCTGCCTCGACTTTGGCATCGTGATCTTTCCGAAACTGTTTTTCGAGAAGTGCCTGCGCATCAGCATCAATTTTAGCGTTGGGATCAGGAGTCATTTTAATCCCCTGTTTATTCAGAAACTCTACGATTGTAACGATCCCCACGTTCAAATCACGTGCTATTTTACTCAACCTTGATACTTGTTTCCCTGTATCCATAGTATGCCAAACAGTTTAATTTGCTTTATCTCTTCCGGTCTGTTGAACGTCTGACAGTTATTGTTCAAATTCGGATTTCAGTATGCGTAACACCTCGTCGATGGTTTCCTCTTCGAAGTCGGTACGTTTAATCAGCTCCTCCCTGGAGAGGTTCAGCACATTTCTGGCGGTATCGCAACCAATCGACTTGAGTCCGTCGAGAACCCAGTCATCGATTTCATCTGCAAATTCTTCAAGCGAAACATCCTCTTCGTCAGCAATTTCACGATCGCGGAAGACATCGATGTCGTAACCGGTCAATTGGCTGGCCAGTTTGATGTTCAAACCGCCCTTACCAATTGCCAAAGATACTTCTTCAGGTTTCAGGAACACTTCGACCCTGTTCTCATTTCCATAGATTTTTATGGAGGAGATTTTAGCCGGGTTGAGCGCTCTTTGAATGTACAATTGGTTGTTGTTGGTGAAATTAATGACATCGATATTTTCGTTGCGTAACTCTCTCACGATACCATGTATGCGGGAACCTTTCATTCCGACACAGGCGCCAACAGGATCAATGCGGTCATCATAGGATTCAACGGCAACTTTGGCGCGCTCACCAGGTATCCTGACAATCTTTTTAATGGTAATCAAACCGTCGGAGATTTCAGGAACTTCCAGTTCGAAAAGTCGTTCGAGAAAGACTGGTGATGTACGCGACAAAATGATGTAAGGACTGTTGTTCCTCATCTCAACCTTGATAACCACTGCACGCACGCTATCCCCTTTCCTGAAAAAATCAGATGGAATCTGCTCAGTTTTTGGAAGAATCAATTCATTTCCTTCATCATCAAGCAGTAATAGCTCTTTTTTCCAGATTTGGTACACTTCGCCGGTGACAATTTCGCCAATTCTGGATTTATATTTTTGGTAGATGTTGTCTTTCTCAAGTTCCAGAATTCTGGATGCAAGGTTTTGACGTAGGTTCAGGATCGCCCTTCTTCCGAAATCACTGAACCGGATGGTGTCTGTCACCTCTTCTCCAAGTTCGTAATCTCCGTCAATGGCATTGGCCGCTGAAATGGTGATTTCTGTATTCAAATCGGTTAAGGCATCGTCTTCAACAACAGTTCGGTTGCGATAGATCTCGAAGTCTCCTTTGTCGGGGTTAATAATGACATCAAAATTCTCGTCCGAGCCAAACTGCTTTTGTATGACACTTCTGAACGCATCTTCCAAGACGCTCATCATGGTGGCACGATCGATGTTTTTCAGGTCTTTAAATTCCGAAAACGTGTCAATCAGATTGAGGTTGTCCATATCTTCAGGATTTTATTTAAAAGTAATAACTGGTTTAACTGTTTTTATCTCATTCGGAAAAAATTCTATTGTCTTTGTTTCGACCGCTTTTTTCCCATCTATTTTAATGTTGCTCTTTATCTCAACGAAAAAACTGTTTTCATCCGCCGATTTCAGGATTCCCACCAACTTATCGCCTTTGGCGGTAACGATTTCAATCTCTTTTTCAAGATTTTTCAAGTATTGACGCAGTACTTTAAATGGTTGTGTCAATCCTGGTGAGGATACTTCAAGGGAGAAATCTTCCACTTCACGGTCAAACTGATGTTCGATGTGGCGACTCATTTCAATGCATTTATCGATACTCAATCCATCATCACTGTCAATAATGACGGAAATGGCATTGCCCAAGCCGACGGAAATATCGACGATAAACATCGTATCCGACAACTTTTCTTCAACCATTCCTTGAATCACTCCTTTCGATATCATTTTCAATCTTAATAAAATAGGGGACAATACGTCCCCTAATCCTGCGATTAAACTCCGCTGCGAAATTACTACTAATGTTTGAATTAAACAAATATTTATTTCTAATTTTGAATGATTTATCAGGGTTTGCAGGAGGAAAGCAGAAAGTTAAGAGTGGAAAGTTGAGAGTTGAAAGTCGAAGAAAGGTCGAAAGGGGCATCAGTAGAGACGTTGCATGCAACGTCTCTCGAAAGACGGAGGTATGAATTTATAAATTATTAGGAATCAAATCGATAATAAATTTTTCCCGTGTGAGGCAAAACAAGCGTAAAACTGTCAATGATCCGGTGTGGGGTTTCATCGATTTGAATTCAGGTTTGCTTTTCGATTTGATCGGGCATCCCTATTTTCAAAGACTCAGGCGGATCCGCCAACTCGGGCTTACATCGCTCGTATATCCCGGTGCGAACCATACCCGGTTTGAGCACAGCATCGGCAGCATGTACCTGGTTCAAACGGCATTAGATGTACTGCGCGGGAAGGGGGCAGAGATCACGGACGAAGAGGCAGAAGGGGTTTCCATCGCAGTTTTGTTGCACGATCTTGGGCATGGACCGTTTTCACACGCATTGGAAGAGAGCATTGTCAGGGGAATTTCCCACGAAGAACTCTCGGTTTTATTCATGCGCGAATTGAATGAAGAATTTAACGGTAAGCTGGAACTCGCTATCAGTATTTTCATGGATCAGTATCCGAAGCATTTTCTTCATCACCTTGTCAGCAGCCAGCTTGACATGGACAGGTTAGACTTTCTTAAAAGAGATAGTTTTTATTGCGGTGTTTCAGAAGGAGTTGTCTCATCAGATAGGATTATCAAGATGCTGGATATCAGGAATGACCAGCTGGTTGTTGAGGCCAAGGGAATTTATTCGGTAGAAAAATTTCTGATTGCCCGCAGGATGATGTACTGGCAGGTATACCTCCACAAAACGGTTGTTTCTGCCGAAAGATGCTGGTCAACCTGCTTTGCCGTGCATCCGACCTGGTGAATAGCGGGCAAGAGGTGAAAGCATCGGGAATTTTTTCCTCCTTTTTAAACAACGAAGTTAAAGCAGATGATTTCAGATCACCCGACAGGCAGAGGCGATTGTTGGCATTGAAACGGTTTGCCTTGCTTGATGACACGGATATATTCAGCACGATCAAAGAATGGACAACTCATAAAGATCCTGTTATAGCCATTCTTTCAGACATGATTGTTAACAGGAAACTGTTAAAGATTAAGATTTCACAACATCCGTTCGGAGATGGACAGATCAATGAACTTAAAGAGAAGGTTTTGTCGAGGACCGCAATTGACGAAGATAACATTGACTATTTTGTTTCGGTAGGAGAAATGACCAACAAAGCTTATCAGTCTGACGAAGAGGCAATTCTTATTCTTTACAAAAATGGCAAATTGAAAGACATCAGGGATGCTTCCGATATTAATCTGGAGGGATTAACCAAGACCGTGCGCAAACATTTTGTCTGTTATCCGGCTAAAATCTCGTTAGGTAACTAATATTGATTATTTTTGCACCGAATTTTTAAAAGTAATTGAATGGAGTATAAGGTCAAAGAGATAGCGGCGCTGCTCAATGGAACAGTTGATGGGGACGGCGAGTTGAAATTGGATAATATCTCCAAAATTGACCAGGGAGTTCCCGGCACGCTCTCCTTCTTATCCAATCCTGCCTACACCAAATACATCTATACAACCGAGGCTTCAGCGGTGCTTGTGTCCAGGGAATTTCGCCCTGAAGAAGCGCTCACCTGCACGCTGATCCGCGTAGATGATCCTTACGCCGCACTTGCCCGGTTACTTCAACTTTACCAGGACCTGAATCCTGAAAAAAACGGAATAGAACAGCCATCATTCGTGAGCAACAGTGCCATTATAGGTGATCATATTTATCTCGGAGCATTTTCTTATATCTCGGATCACGCGGTGATAGGTAAAAATGTGAAGATATATCCCCAGGTATTTATTGGCGAGAATGTGGTTGTCGGCGACAATACAATTCTCTATTCCGGGGTCAAAATATATGCTGATTGTAAGATTGGATCTGATTGTATCCTCCATTCAGGGGCTGTCATTGGGGCCGACGGTTTTGGCTTTGCCCCTAATGCCGATGGGCCATTTTTAAAAATTATTCAGATAGGCAATGTGATACTGGAGGATTTTGTGGAGGTCGGAGCCAATTCCGCAATTGATCGTGCCACCATGGGATCTACGATTCTTCGCAGAGGAGTAAAACTGGACAACCTGATCCAGATTGCGCATAACGTCGAAATAGGTGAAAATACGGTTATAGCAGGTCAGGCAGGCGTTGCCGGTTCCGGGAAAGTGGGAAAAAATTGCATGATTGGCGCCCAGGTAGGAATCATTGGCCATATTTCAGTTGGAAATAATGTGAAAATCGGCGGGCAGGCTGGAGTCATGACCAATGTTGCCGACAATTCGACTGTGATAGGCTCACCAATACAGGACCATAAAGATTTTATGCGCTCAATGGCTATTTTCAGAAGACTCCCTCAAATGTCGGGAGACGTTTCTGACCTGAAAAAATGGATGAAGGCCATGGAACAAAAGGAGAAAGATTAATTGCAGTTCTAAGCTGACAGCTAATGGCTAACAGCTATATTTTATTTGAAAAACGAGTACTTATTTTAGTTTGTCAAGGATGATAGTGAAACAAAACACCATAGCTTATCCGGTGACTGTTACCGGGAAAGGACTGCATACGGGAGTAGAAGTATCGCTGACCTTTAAACCGGCGCCTGAAAATTTTGGATTCAAATTCAAAAGGGTGGATCTGGAAGGTAAACCTGAAATTGAAGCCAATGTATCCAAAGTTAGAGGGACCGCCAGAGGAACAGTTTTAAAGGATGGTGAGGTTTCAATCAGTACCATTGAACATTGCATGTCAGCACTGATTTCTTCTGATATCGACAATGTCCTGATGGAGATCAATGGTTCAGAAGTTCCGATTTTGGATGGCAGTGCCCTGCCATTTGTTGAGGCGCTGCAGGAAGCAGGAGTTGTTGAGCAGAATGCTGAAAGGGAATACTTTACACTTAAGAAAAAGATTACTTACCGCAACCAGTCGACCGGATCAGAGATTACGATCCTTCCGGATGAAAATTTTTCAATCGATGTGCTGGTATCTTATAGTTCATCTGTGCTCGGAAACCAGTTTGCCTCTTATGATCATACTTCAGAATATGCTGCAGAGATTGCTCCGTGCCGGACCTTCGTTTTTGTAAGGGAACTGGAAACTTTGCTGAAAAATAATTTGGTCAAGGGCGGAGATTTAGACAACGCCATCGTGATCATGGATCAGGAAATGCCTCAGGATGAACTTAACCGGATTGCAGACCTTTTTCACCACGAGCATATTCAGGTCAATGAGATTGGCATTTTGAACAACCTCAAACTTCGCTTCGACAATGAATGTGCCCGTCACAAAGTGCTCGATCTCATCGGGGATTTAGCTTTGCTGGGAAAGAGAATTAAAGGAAGGATCATTGCCAAACGTCCCGGACACCT
>Ga0163199_1001430_pt1 | contig 14892 bp, 15 predicted proteins | sample PL_2010_150m_FD_113537 | JGI IMG/M metagenome (GOLD analysis project Ga0163199, IMG submission 113537) | Freshwater microbial communities from Powell Lake, British Columbia, Canada to study Microbial Dark Matter (Phase II) - PL_2010_150m | ecosystem: Environmental > Aquatic > Freshwater > Lake ... | reverse complement strand
GTGGTGCACGGGCGCCCGGGCACCGCCATGCCGGCATGGAAAACCATTCTCGCCGACGGCGAGGCGGAGTGGATCGTGGCGCGATTATTGACCGGGTTTCCCAACGAATGAAGTGTTTTCTCGCTCTCCTGTTGGCATTGCTCGCTGGCTGTGCCCAACAACAACTCCGAGGCACGGGAGATCTCGGCGTGGTGATCGAACGCGCCGCCGGGCGGGTACTAGTCGTCGAAAGCAGCGCGCGAGCCGAACTGGGCAAGGTCGAGGGGCTCGGCGACTTGTCCCACGCGTCGGTGGTGTTTTCCCGCGATGCACGCTACGCCTATGTCTTTGGACGGGACGGCGGAATCACCAAGGTCGACTTGTTGACCCAACGCATCGACCTCCGTGTGGTGCAGGCCGGTAACAGCATTGGCGGCGCGATTTCCCAGGATGGCCGTCTGGTGGTGGCGCAAAACTATGAGCCCGGCGGAATCAAGGCGTTCGACGCGCAGACGCTGGAATTGCTGGCCGACATTCCGTCTGCCTATGGAAGCGAAGGCAAGCGTTCCAAGGTAGTGGGCCTCGCCGACCTGCCCGGCAACCGCTTTGCGTATGCATTGTTCGATGCCGACGAAATCTGGGTGGCCGATCTGTCCGATCCTGGGCATCCGCAACTGGCCAAGTATCGGGACATTGGCAGGCAACCCTATGATGGTCTGGTGACGCCGGACGGACGTTACTATCTGGCCGGGTTGTTCGGAGAGGATGGCATTGCCCTGATTGACCTTTGGAAACCCGAATCAGGCGCGCAGAAGATTCTTGCCCATTATGGCCGTGGCGAGGAAAAACTGCCGGTGTTCAAGATGCCGCATCTGCGCGGTTGGGCGGTGGCCGGGCGGCGCGCATACCTGCCGGCGGTGGGCCGGCATGAAGTCCTGGTGGTGGATACCGCGACCTGGCAGGAAGTCGGGCGGATTCCCGTCAAGGGTCAGCCGGTATTCGTCATCGCGCGTCCCGACGCACGCCAGGTTTGGGTGAATTTCGCGTTTCCCGACAACGGCTGGGTTCAGGTAATCGATACCCTGGAGAATCGCATTATCGACACGCTGGCGCCTGGCAAGGTAATACTGCATCTTGAATTCACGCCCAAGGGTGAACAAGTGTGGATCTCCGCGCGCGACGACAACCGCGTGGTGATATACGATACGCAGACGCGCAAGGTTGTCGGCGAGATTCCGGCGCAGAGCCCTTCCGGAATTTTTTTCACCTCACGCGCGGCGCGCATCGGTTTTTGAGGATTGCCGATGAACGCCCCCGACTCTGTCGACTTCCGCCTGCTCAACGAATTCCAGCGCGACTTTCCGCTGCTGTCGCGGCCTTATGCGGTTCTCGCCGAACGGGTCGGCAGCACCGAAAGCGAAGTTATTGCCGCGCTCGCCCGACTCCTGGATCAGGGTGCGGTAAGCCGTATCGGCGCTGTGGTTGCGCCGCGCAGCGTGGGAGCGAGCACGCTTGCGGCACTCGCGGCTCCGCAGGACGAGTTGGAGCGGATTGCCGATCTGGTCAGCCGGCGTCCGGAGGTCAACCATAACTATCAACGCGAGCATCGCTACAACCTGTGGTTTGTCGCCACTGCCCAGGACCAATCCGCACTCGGCGCGACCTTGCAAGACATCGAGGCGGAAACCGGCTGCAAGGTGATGAGCCTGCCCTTGTTGGAAGAATTTCATATCGATCTGGGTTTCGATCTGACCCGTAGAGAGAAATCCCGTTGCGCCACCGGTGCGCCGGTCGGGTCGCCGGAGATCCGGTCCTTGAGCGCCGCGGAGCGACGTCTGTTGAGGGCCCTGCAGGACGGGCTCGAATTGCTGCCGCAACCGTACAGCAGGCTGGCGCTGCGCGCCGGTCTGGGTGAAGAGGAGGCTCTGCGGCTGATCGGGGAGTGGCTCGATTGCGGGTTCGTAAAGCGCTTCGGGGTCATCGTACGTCACCATGAACTGGGGTATACGGCCAATGCCATGTGCGTTTGGGACGTTGCGGATGCACAGGTGGCCGGGTTCGGCGCCCGGCTGGCCGCCGAACCCGCTGTGACGCTCTGCTACCGGCGCGCCCGGGCACGACCGGGAGCGGAGTGGCCGTATAACCTGTTTTGCATGATCCATGGCCAAGGCCGTGCCGACGTCGAGTCGGCAATCGCCGCGTTGAATTCACGCCATGGGCTTTCCGAATATCCACAGGCGGTGTTGTTCAGTTTGCGTCGTTTCAAACAGCGCGGCGCCCGCTACCTGCATGGCGGCGCCCATGCCTGATCCGATGGACGCCGCGGACAAGCGCATCATCAACGGCTTGCAGGGCGATTTCCCCCTCTGCGACGAACCCTATCGCGCCGTCGCCGACCTCCTTGGCATGGGCGAAGCCGAACTCCTGTCACGGCTGCAGTCCCTGCTCGATGCCCGGGTTCTAACCCGTTTCGGGCCGATGTTCCAGGTCGAGCGGATGGGCGGGGCGTTTGTCCTGGCGGCGATGAAGATTCCGGAAGAAGATTTCGAACGCGTTGCAGGCCTGGTCAATGGCCTGCCGGAAGTGGCCCATAACTATCGCCGCGAACATGCGTTCAATATGTGGTTCGTCCTCGCCACCGAGACCCCGGGCGGCATCGCCAGCAGCATCGCGGAACTGGAACGGCTGACGGCTTATCCGGTGCATGCCTTCCCCAAGGAGCGCGAGTATTTTGTCGAAATGAAGCTCCAGGCATGAGGCGTCGGCCATGAACATGGAGAGTCTGGACGAGCTTGACCGGCGCCTGGTGCTGGCGACACAGGCTGGGTTGCCGCTGGTGTCGCGTCCCTACGACAGTCTTGGCGCGCTGTTGGGCATTGCGCCAACGGAAGTTCAGGAGCGCCTGCGACGCATGCTGGATAGCGGAGTAATACGCCGCATCGGGGCGGTGCCCAATCATTACTCGATCGGCTACACGGCCAACGGCATGTCGGTGTGGGATGTCGACGACAAGCATGTTGATGCACTCGGCGCCCGAATCGGGGCGCTTGCCGTTGTCACCCACTGCTACCGCCGTCCGCGCAGTTTGCCGGACTGGCCGTACAATCTGTTTGCCATGGTGCACGGCGCCAGTCGGACAGAAGTCGAGGAGAAGGCGGCGAACATTGCCGCCATCCTCGGCACGCATTGCAGGGCGCATGCGGTGCTTTACAGCACGCAGATCCTGAAGAAGACCGGCCTGCGCTTGACGGCCTGAATCCAATGATCGCCTGAGGAAGAGAACGGTGTTTCGCATCTCCCAATACATGCAGGAAATCGCGCAACCTACTCCCCTGGGCCAAAAAGTGTACCCGCCAGGGCCGGTGGTGATCTGGAACCTGATCCGCCGTTGCAACCTCACCTGCAAACATTGCTACTCGATTTCCGCCGACAAGGATTTCGCGGGCGAACTGGACCGGGAGGAGGTTTTCAGCGTAATGGAGGATCTCCGCGCGTTCCGCGTACCGGTGCTGATTCTTTCCGGAGGGGAACCGCTGCTGCGCCCGGACATTTTCGAGATCGCCGCGCGCGCCAGGGCGATGGGTTTTTACGTCGGGTTGTCGACCAACGGGACCTTGATCGACGCGCGCAACATCGACCAAATCGCCGCCGCCGACTTCGACTATGTCGGGATCAGTCTGGACGGCATTGCGGCGACCCACGACAAGTTCCGTCGCCTGCAGGGCGCCTTCGACCGATCGCTCGCCGGCATCCGCCTGTGTCGCGATCTGAACCTCAAAGTCGGCGTGCGATTTACCATGACCCAGGACAACGCCCACGACCTGCCGGCGTTGCTCAAGCTGGTCGAGGACGAAGGCGTCGACCGATTCTATTTCTCGCACCTCAACTATGCCGGCCGTGGCAACAAGAACCGCAAGGACGATGCCCACTTCCGAATGACTCGCGAGGCGATGGACCTGTTGTTCGATACCTGCTGGGAATATCAGCAGCGCGGACTGCACAAGGAGTTCACCACCGGCAACAACGATGCCGACGGTGTCTACCTGCTGTACTGGGTGAACCAGCATTTCCCGGAACGCGCACCGCATATCCGCAACAAACTGGCGCTGTGGGGCGGAAACTCATCGGGCGTGAATGTAGCCAACATCGACAACCTCGGCAACGTCCATCCGGACACCATGTGGTGGCACTATAACCTCGGGAACGTGCGCCAGCGACCGTTCTCGGCCATCTGGCCGGATACTTCCGACCCCATCATGGCCGGGCTCAAAGCCAGCCCGCGCAGCGTCAAGGGTCGCTGCGGAGTCTGCAGGCACTTCGATATCTGCGGCGGCAACACCCGCGTGCGCGCGCAACAGACCACCGGCGACCCCTGGGCGGAGGATCCGGGCTGCTACCTGACCGACGAGGAGATTGGAATCGCATGAAAAGCATCTCTCACCGCGGAGGATGCAGTGAAATCCACGTATTGTTGCGCGTCCTCGGCATTCTCTGCGGCGTAGCCTTTGCCGGCCCTGGTGTCACTGCCGAGCCGCGTGACAACTTCCAGCAGCATTGCGCGGTCTGTCACGGCGCCGACCGCCTGGGCCTGATGGGCCCGGCCCTGCTGCCGGAAAGCCTCGAGCGCCTGAGAAAGACTGAGGCGCTGAAGACCATCCGCGAAGGACGTGCAGCCACACAGATGGCCGGTTTCGCCGGCAAACTGGCAGACGAGGAAATCAAGGCCCTGGCCGACTGGATCTATACGCCGGTGACGCCGCGTCCGGTCTGGGGCGAGCGACAGATTCTGGCATCGCGCATCGTTCAGTACGCCGCCGGGACGCTTCCGGACAAGCCGATATTCGCGGCCGATCCGATGAACCTGTTCATCGTGGTCGAAGCCGGCGACCACCATGCGAGCATCTTCGACGGTGACAAACTCGAGCCGATCCATCGCTTCCAGACGCGCTACGCCTTGCACGGAGGGCCGAAATTCACACCGGACGGGCGCTATGTCTTCTTCGCCTCGCGCGACGGCTGGGTGAGCAAGTTCGATATCTGGAACCTCAAGACCGTCGGCGAGATTCGTGCCGGCATCAATACCCGTAACCTGGCCGTGTCGGGCGACGGGAAATGGGTGATGGTGGCCAACTACCTGCCACACACGCTGGTCCTGCTCGACGCCGAGTTGAACCTGGTCAAGGTGATGCCGGCCGAGTCGCTAAGCGGCAAGCAGAGCTCGCGCGTGTCTGCCGTGTACGATGCCGCGCCGCGCCGCAGCTTCGTCGCCGCCATGAAGGACATCCCGGAAATCTGGGAGATTTCCTATGACCCGAAAGCCGCACCGATATACAACGGCTATGTTCACGACTACAAGATGGGCGAGGGGATCGCCCTGGCAGGTTTTCTCAACCCGCGCCGGACGAACCTCGAGACCGTTCTCGACGACTTCTTCTTCGATCCCTCCTACGCCAATGTGATGGGCGCCTCGCGGGGTTTGGAAAAGGAGGCGAAAGGGCAGGTGGTGAATCTTGACGTGCGCCGCAAGATCGCCGATCTCGATCTGCCGGGCATGCCCCATCTCGGCTCCGGGATTACCTGGGAATGGCAAGGCCGGCCGGTGATGGCCACGCCCAACCTAAGCGAAGGTGTGGTCACCGTGATCGACATGAAAAGCTGGAAGACACTCAAGTCGATCCCCACCCTCGGCCCTGGATTCTTCATGCGCAGCCACGAAGGGACACGCTATGCCTGGGTCGACTCGATGATGTCGAAGAACAAGGACACACTTCAAATCATCGACAAGACGACGCTTGAGAAGGTCGCCGAAGTGAAGGTTGCGCCCGGCAAGACGCTCGCCCACATCGAATTCACGGCCGACGGCAAATATGCGCTGGCCAGCCTGTGGGAGCGCCGGGCGGATGGCGGCGCCATCGTGGTCTTCAATGCCGCGACCTTCCAGGAAGTAAAGCGCATCCCGATGGACAAGCCGGTCGGCAAGTACAACCTGCATAACAAGATTACGCGCTCGACGGGAACCAGCCACTGATTCCGGCGCATCGGGGCCGATGGGTTGTCGACTGTGCCGCGTCGTGGAGCTATTCTCGGCCGGTCTTCGCGTCTTGTCTCCCGTGAGAACTCAACTTCACGCGGGCCTTACGCTACCGGTATCCGCAACCAGGCCTCCTGCCGTTGATCAACGAGTACTGCGCTTTCTGCCATACCCTTGAGGAAGTCGCCGCTAGCATCGCGCAACAGATCAAGGCTTCGATTGCCCGAAGGTCATCGAAGCACCACCTGAGTGTCTTGACCGAAGGTCAGATCCTGGCGATCGAAGATTACTTGTTGCAAGCGGAGCGGTATTGAGCCTGTGATGGCTTGTCGATGGACGTTCGAGAATTTTGACAAAGCCGGATTTCCCGGTTGACAATGCCCGCATTAATGCATACATTATAAAACCCATTAAACCTTGGGAGTTCCCGTGGGACCGGCAACCCGTATCGCACCGCGGATTTCGCTTTCAGCCATACGCTTTGTCGGCAGTGGCCTGAAGCGTCCCGAATGCATACTGGCGACGTCGCAGGGAGCGTTGTACACGCCAGACTGGCGCGGCGGTGTGGCTCAGATCCTTGCTGACGGTAGCCAGAATCTGTTTGTCGCGAGCCTTCCCGATGGAAGGCCGCTTAGACCCAATGGCATAGCCTTACGTGCAGACGGCAGCTTTCTGCTGGCCGATCTGGGGGATACGCAGGGCGGCATTTTCCATCTGCGGCGCGACGGATTCGTGACTCCCTTCCTGGAGGCGATCGATGGCGTATCGTTGCCGCCCTCGAATTATGTGGCCGAGGATGGCAAGCGTACCTGGCTTACGGTAAGCACCCGCCAGCAGCCGCGTGCCATGGCGTACCGCGGTGATATCGCCGACGGCTTTGTCGCCGTCATCGACGAGCGTGGCGCGCGCATCGTGGCCGACGGGCTGTGTTACACCAACGAGGCGGTGCCGAGTTCGGATGGGACATGGCTTTACGTCAACGAGACCTTTGCCCGCCGCTTGACGCGTTTCCGGATCGGCGCTGACGGCGCGCTCACCGGCCGCGAAACCGTCACCACATTCGGCCACGGAACCTATCCGGACGGCCTGACCTTCGATACCGAGGGCGGCATCTGGATCACGTCCATTGTCTCCAACCGCGTCATCCGGGTCTTGCCCGATGGAAGCCAGGTATTGATGCTCGAAGACTGCGATCCACTGCACGTGGACTGGGTCGAACGGGCATTCCATAAAGGGTCGATGGGTCGTCCTCATCTGGACAAGGCGAGTGGCCGGATATTAAAGAATATTTCCAGTCTGGCTTTTGGCGGGCCCGACCGCCGCACCGCCTATCTTGGCTGCCTACTGGATGACCGAATTGCCTGTTTCGATGCGCCGGTGGCCGGTCATCCGCCCTATCACTGGAGTTTCTGATGCCCCGAGGGCGGCCATACCAACAAGGATTCGCACCATCATGACCCAACATATTTTCAAGATCGCGGTTTTGCCGGGAGACGGGATCGGCGCGGAAATAATGGATGTCTGCATCGAGGTGCTGCAGCATCTACTGGCGGATCAGCGGTCTTTCGGCCTCACCTATACCCCGGGTCCGGGCGGCGCGCAGCATTATGCCGACACCGGCATCGCGCTGCCCGATAGCACAATGCGCGTTTGCGAAGAAGCGGATGCGATTCTCTTCGGCTCCATGGGATTGCCGCATATCCGTTACCCGGACGGAACGGAAATCAACCCGCAACTCGGCCTGCGCAAGGATTTCGACCTGTATGCCGGGGTCCGGCCGATTCGCGCCATCCCCGGCGTGCCCTCGGTATTGGCCGACCCGCGTGCCGCGCAAATTGATTTCGTGCTGATTCGCGAGCAGTCCGAGGGTCTGTTTTATGGCCGGCTGTATCCGGACAAGCAACCTCGCGCAACCGACGACGAAGCTTTCGATCTCGGCCGCATTTCGCGCAAAGGCTCCGAGCGCCTGTTCGATTTTGCCTTCCGCCTGGCGCGGCAGCGGCATGCCGCCAACCCTGCCAAGGGCCGGGTGACCTGTGTTGACAAGGCCAACGTGCTCAACAGCATGGCCTTCTTTCACAAGATTTACTGGGAGCGCGCCAAGCTCAACCCGGACATTCCCGCGGATCACTGTTATGTCGATGCCATGGCCCTGAACCTGGTGAAACGACCCTGGGACTTCGATGTGGTTCCCACCGAAAATCAATTCGGCGACATTCTTTCGGATCTTGCGGCGGGATTGATCGGCGGTCTGGGCATGTCGCCGTCCGCTGACGTCGGCGACAAATACGGCCTGTTTCAGCCCAGCCACGGCACGGCGCCGGACATTGCCGGTCAGGGCAAGGCCAATCCGACGGCGATGATACTCTCGGCGGCAATGATGCTCGAATGGCTCGGGGAAAAGCATGGTCTGCCCGAGGCCATCGAGCACGCCACCAGGCTCAGCGGTGCGGTGGACGCTGCATTCAGTACCGGCGCGATTCATTCATTCGAGTTGGGCGGCAAGGACGGGACGCGCGCGATTACCGATGCGATCATCAAAGCAGTGATGCGACAGCCAGTGTTGGCATGACGTCGATGAATCAAAGGCTCAAGGTCGCGGCGGTCGGCGCCGGTTACTTCAGTCAGTTCCAGTATCAGGGCTGGCGCAATATGGACCAGGTCGAACTGGTTGCACTGACCAATCGCGACGTTGCCAAGGGGCAGGCGCTGGCTGCGCGCCATGGCGTGCCCAAAACGTATGGGCATGTCGAGCAGATGCTGGATGCCGAGCAGCCCGACCTGCTGGACATAATTACCACGCCGACGACCTATCGCGACTATATCTCTCTCGCGGCCGCCCGCGGCATCGCGGTGATCTGCCAGAAGCCGTTTGGGCGCAGTTTCGGCGAAGCGCTGGAGCTGACCGAAATGGCCGAAAAGGCCGGCATCCCGCTAATCGTGCACGAAAACTTTCGCTGGCAACCCTGGTACCGGGAGGCCAGACGCTTGATTGGCTGTGGGCAACTCGGCGTCCTGCATAGCGTCGCGTTTCGTCTGCGCCCGGGCGATGGCCAGGGCCCGCATGCCTATCTCGATCGCCAGCCGTATTTCCAGAAGATGCCTCGCCTGCTGGTGTATGAAACCGCGATCCACTGGATCGATACCTTCCGCTTCCTGATGGGCGAGGTCAGTGCCGTTTATGCGAGGTTGCGCAAAGTCAATCCGGTAATCGCCGGCGAGGACGCCGGCTACATTGTCTTCGAGTACGACTCGGGCGCGACAGGCCTGTTCGACGGCAATCGCCTCAATGACCACGTCGCCGGCAATCCGCGGCGAACCATGGGCGAGATGTGGCTGGAGGGCAGCGGTGGCGTCCTCCGACTCGATGGTGAGGCCCGGCTATGGTGGAAGCCGCATCATGGCGACGAGGTAGAGCATACGTACGACAAGGGTCAGACCGACAGCTTCGGCGGTGGCGCCTGTGAATGGTTGCAGCGCCATGTCGTCGGCCATCTGCTGGATGGCGGGCCGCTGGAAAATACTGCGCGCGAGTACCTCGTCAATCTCAGGATTCAGGAAGCGGTATATCGCTCCCACCAGGAAGGCAGACGGATCGAACTGGCCGGCTTCGATCCCGCAGAATGCCAGGCGCTGCAAACGATTGGCGGCCATTAACCGATTCAACCCAGGAGGAAACACCATGAAACGCAGTACATTCATCGCACGTACCCTGATTTCCGCAAGCCTTGCGGCGGCTTTCGTCCTGCCGCTGTCTGCGAGCGCCGTCACCACGCTCAAGTTCAGCCATACCGACCAGCCGGGCGGCGCGCGCCAAAAGGCGGCAGAACTTTTCGCCAAGAAGATCGGCGAATACACCCAGGGACGATATGAGGTCAAAGTGTATCCGGCCGGCCAACTCGCCAATGACCCGAAGGCGATCGAGCAGTTGCAACTCGGCGGCATCGATTTTACGGTATCCAGCACCGGCTCCTATGCGACCCACCTGGCGACGCTCAACCTCTCGCTGCTGCCGTATCTGGTGGAGAATTACGAGCAGGGTTGGAAGCTTTATGACGAATCGAAGTGGCTGCATGCGCAGTTTGACAAGGCGCCGGCCAAAGGCTTCCGCTTTATTGCCACCTGGGAGGCAGGCTTTCGGGATATGACGACGAAGGAACCGCTGGGTTCGCCGGCTGACGCCAGCGGCAAGAAATTGCGCAGCTTTCCCAATGAGATGATGCGTTGGTCCCTCGAGGCGATCGGCTTCAATGTCGTGATCCTGCCGTTGCCCGAGGTCTATCTTTCCATCCAGCAGGGTGTGGTCAGCGGCCAGGAAAATCCGATTGATACGATCTACGCGAACAAATTCTATGAAGTCGCACCCAATGTGACATTGACCCACCACGTGTACAGTCCGATCCCTCTGACGGTGTCCGAGAAGACCTGGCAGAAGTTATCCCCGGCCGATCAGGCCGCCGTAATGAAGGCAGGTGCCGAGTCGGCCGCGTGGAGCCGCAACGAGATCCGCAGCAATGATGACCGGCAGCTGGCGGAAATGCAGGCCAAAGGTGCCAAGATCGCGCGTCCCGCCCTCGCGCCGTTCCGCGACGCGGTGAAGCCGGTCTACGCCAAGGCAAGGGAAAAATACGGCGCCGACGTGGACGCCTTCATCGCCGACGCAGAAGCGGTGCGCAAGGCGCTTCCGGCCAAGTAAATGGAGCAGACTGCGGCAATTCAGGAACCAGTTGGGGTACCGCCGGGACTTTTGCCGGCGGGGCCACCCGCACCGTTGCCGATTCGCTGGCTCGCCGCGACGGTCGACTGGAGCGTCGTGTTGATCGGGGCGACGATGGCTACGCTGGTGTTCTCCAACGTGATCGTGCATAACGTGTTCAGCGGGGACATCGCCTGGACCACGGAACTCAGCGAGTTGCTGATGGTCTGGGTAACGTTTCTCGGGGGCGCGGCGGCGACACGACGCGGGGCGCACATGGTGATCGGAGAGTTGCTGAATCACCTCCCTTCCATGGCGCGACAAGTAGCAGATGCAGCAATCCAGATCCTGGTACTGGCGGCTCTCGGCATGCTCGTCTGGTATGGGATCGGCATTGCCGACGCCGGGCGGTTGAGCGTGTTGACCGTGCTCGGCTGGCCGATGGCGACGCAATACGCCGCGCTGCCGGTGGCCTCGGCGATCACGATGGTGTTCGTGGCCTGGGACCTAATCGAAATCTTGCGCGGCCGGCTACACAAGCAGCGTTACGGCGAGGAACACCTGTGATTCTTTTCGAGACATTCGGATTGTTCGTTGTCGCCTCCTTGTTTGGCGTGCCGCTGGTCTATGGGCTGCTGCTATCGACGGCGGCGATGATCTGGTGGAACGATCTGGGTCATCCGCTGACCTCGGTTTTCCTGAGCTATATCGGCGGCGTCGAGCCCTTCGTGCTGATCGCGGTACCGCTGTTCATGCTCGCCGGCGAGATCCTGTCCCGCGGCGGCGTCGGCATCCGCATTGTGACCTTCGCCATCAAGCTGCTGGGTTTCCTGCCCGGCGGCATGGGCATCGCCACGGTCGTCTCGTGCCTGATTTTCGGCGGCGTCTCCGGTTCGGCGATCGCCGACACCGCCGCGATAGGTTCGGTCATGACACCGGCGATGGTTCGCAAGGGCTACAAGCCGGCGTTCGCCGGCGCGCTGATGTCGACCGCAGGGACGCTCGCGATCGTCATGCCGCCGTCGATCCCGATGCTGGTCTATGCCTTCGTTTCCGGCGCTTCGGTGCGCGACCTGTTCCTTGCCGGAGTGGTCCCGGCGTTCGCCTTTGCCATCGGTCTATCCATCGATTGCGTGTGGACCGGCAAGCGCACCGGCTGTGACAGCGGTGGCGCGCGGGCGCCGGCAGGGGAGGTCTGGGCGGCGTTTCTCAAGGCTTTTCCGGCCCTGTTGATGCCGGTGATCATTCTCGGCGGTATCTGGACCGGCTATTTCACCCCGACCGAGGCCGCTGCCGTCGCCGCAGCCTATGGTTTGTTCGTCTCGATGGTGATCTATAAAGACCTGCGAGCGCGCGACTTGCCGTCCCTGCTGCTCAAGTCCTTCACCACCAGCGCCGTGGTCATGGTCGTCATCGGCGCGACGTCATGCCTGGCGTGGCTCATCACGGTCGAACAAGTTCCGGCGCAAATCGCCGGTTTGGTCGAGCAGTACGCACATTCACAGTGGACCTTTCTGCTGCTGGTCAACTTCGCGCTGCTGGTACTCGGCTGTTTCATCGAGCCGGTTCCCGCACTGCTCCTGGCGGCACCACTGCTGGTGCCCTTGTCTGTTCCCTTCCACATCGATCCCGTGCATCTGGGGCTGATCATGACCTGCAATCTGGCAATCGGCCTTTACACGCCACCGGTCGGCGGCACACTGATGGTCGGCGCGCGACTGGCCGGAGTCGGCATGGGCGCGGTAGTAAAGGCTCTGATTCCGCAGATGATGATCAGCGTTTGCATACTCATGCTCGTCACCTACGTGCCGTCGATCAGCATGGCGCTGGTTCACCTGGTCCGCTAACCATGCTTCTCGGGTGCATCGCCGACGACTTCACCGGCGCCACGGATCTCGCCAACATTCTGGTGCGAGGCGGCATGCGCACCGTCCAGACCATCGGCGTGCCGACAGTGGATACCGAACTGCCGGAATGCGATGCGGTGGTCGTCGCGCTCAAGTCCCGCACCGTCCCGGCCGCCGACGCGATATCGCAGTCGCTGGCGGCGCTTGAATGGCTGGAGGCACATGGCGCGCGACAATGCTTCTTTAAAGTCTGCTCCACCTTCGATTCCACGGATTCCGGCAACATCGGGCAGGTGGCGGATGCCTTGCTCGACGCGTTGGGAGAAAAGATCACGGTGGTCTGCCCGGCCTATCCGGCCAATCGGCGCACGGTCTACAACGGGCACCTATTCGTCGGCGATGCGTTGCTGTCTGATTCGCCAATGCGCAATCACCCGCTGACTCCGATGACCGACGCCAGCCTGGTGCGCGTGCTCGGCCGTCAAAGTCGCTATCCGGTGGGACTTGTGGCATGGCAAACAGTCGCCGCGGGTGACATGGCCATCAGCGACGCGCTGGCGACCCTGGCGGCGCATGGGATGCGACATGCGGTGGTCGACTCCCTGCGCGACGAGGACCTGCTTGCGCTAGGCGCCGCCTGCTGCGAATTGCGTTTGCTGGTTGGCGGTGCCGGACTGACACTCGGCCTGCCGCAAAATTTCCGCCTGGCCGGTCTGTTGCGCGAACACACCGATAGCGAGGTCTTCGTGAGACTGGGCGGGGCCGCCGCGGTCCTTGCCGGCAGTTGCTCCGAGGCTACCCGGGCGCAAGTGGCGAATATGGCCGCACGCCATCTGGCCGTGCTGGTCGATCCACTTGCCGCGGACGATCCGGCCCGACTGGCCGCGATCGCTCTTGATAAAGCCGCAGGCGCGCTTGGGCGCGGCGAATCCGTGCTTTTCTACTCCAGCGCTGACCCAACCGGCGTAGCCTCGGTACAATCGCGCCTTGGACCGGAGATCGCTGCCGCACGCGTCGAACAGACCTTCGCACATCTGGCCAGGGCGCTCGTCGCGCAAAACGTACGTCGGCTGATAGTGGCTGGCGGCGAGACTTCCGGTGCGGTGGTTGCCGCGTTGGGCGTGAAGGCGTTGGCTATAGGTCCGCAGATCGATCCAGGGGTGCCCTGGACTCGTGTGCTGGGCTCACAACCGCTAATGCTCGCGCTCAAGTCCGGAAACTTTGGCCGCACCGATTTCTTCAGTCGCGCCCTGGAGATGCTGTAATGAGCGCCGAATCGGTCGGGCGCGACGCGCTGTGCCGAACGGCTCGTTCACTATTTGAACGTGGCCTGACTCACGGCTCGACCGGTAATCTGAGCATTCGTCTCGACGACGGATGGCTGCTGACTCCCACCGGGGCATCGCTCGGCGAACTTGATCCGGGGCGGCTGTCGCGGCTCGGTGCCGATGGTCGGCATGTGTCCGGCGACAAACCGACCAAGGAGACCTTCCTGCACCTCGCGATGTATCAGCAACGGCCTGACAGTGGCGCGGTGGTACATCTGCATTCGACGCATTCGGTCGCGCTTTCGGTGATGGCCGACCTTGATCCCGCCGACCTGCTGCCGCCGCTAACCGCCTACTACATCATGCGCGTCGGCGCGCTGCCGCTGGTCCCCTACTTTCCGCCGGGAGATCCGGCCCTGGCCGACGTCGTCCGGGGTCTCGCAAGCAGGCACCACGCCCTGTTGCTGGCCAATCATGGCCCGGTTGTCGCCGGCAACTCGCTTTCCGCCGCGGTCGACGCCATCGAGGAGCTTGAAGCCACGGCGCGGCTCTACCTGCTGCTGCGGGGTGAGCGGCTACGTCCGCTGACGAATGAACAAGTTGCCGAGCTTCGGCGAAGCTACCATCTCTGAGGTCCCTTCGATGTATGTCATCGCCGTTGATTTAACGATATATGAGCAACATCTGATTGCATTCATGCCGCTCCTGCTTGAGAATGCGCGAAGCTCGCGCGAAACCGAATCAGCCTGCCGGCGCTTCGACGTGTGTTGCGACCCTCTCCGGCCGCAGCACATCTTTCTCTACGAGCTCTATGACAATCGCGCCGCGTTCGACGCACATGTTGCCTCTGCGCATTTCAAGGCCTTTGATGGCGCTGTGAATGGAATGGTGGCGACCAAGGTGGTCCATGCCTATGAACTGGCAAGCGGCTGACCCGGCCGTTGGCATACAATTTCATCCCTTGATCGATATGTCCAACCTGCGATGAAGTCAATTCCTCCGCGTGCGATCAGTAGGCCGCGCAATGCCAATAAGACTTCCACCAGACGGGGTGTGAAGCCGGTGTCCAGG
>Ga0163199_1001428_pt1 | contig 14896 bp, 11 predicted proteins | sample PL_2010_150m_FD_113537 | JGI IMG/M metagenome (GOLD analysis project Ga0163199, IMG submission 113537) | Freshwater microbial communities from Powell Lake, British Columbia, Canada to study Microbial Dark Matter (Phase II) - PL_2010_150m | ecosystem: Environmental > Aquatic > Freshwater > Lake ... | reverse complement strand
TGAAGCCATCGATATCCAGAACAACTCGCTGCTCGAAGCACTGGCAGGCACCCAGCCTCGGCCGCGGGACGGCGGCTCTGCCGATTTCGATGCCCTGCCCTTGACCCGGCTACGCGAACAGTTGGGTGAAAGTTTCGACCCGCGCCACGGTGGATTTGGCGCTGCGCCGAAATTCCCGCATCCGACAGATCTCGCCTTCCTGCTGCGTCGTGCCCTCGGCAGCGATGACGCGGAGGCCCGCAACATGGTCCTGACCACCTTGCGCCACATGGCCGAAGGCGGCATCTACGACCAGTTGGGCGGCGGCTTCTGCCGCTACAGTGTCGATGCCGAATGGAGCATTCCGCATTTCGAAAAGATGCTCTACGACAACGGTCCGCTATTGTCACTCTACGCCGACGCCTGGAGCCTCACCGGCGAAAAATTGTTCGAGCGCGTGGTCGAACAGACCGTGGCCTGGACGCTGCGCGAGATGCAATCCCCGCAAGGCGGCTATTTCTCGTCGCTGGACGCCGATTCGGAAGGCGAGGAGGGCAAGTTCCACGTGTGGACCCGGGAAGAGGCTCAGGCCGTGTTGTCGCCGCATGAATACGCTGCCGCAGCACACCATTGGGGTCTCGACGGTCCGCCCAATTTCGAAGGTTCGCATTGGCACCTGCGGATCGTCGCGCCGGCGCCCGATGATCAACTGGCGCACCTGGAATCGGCCCGCGCCAAGCTCTTCGCGGCGCGCGAGCAACGTATCCGCCCGGGTCGCGACGAAAAGATTCTCACCAGCTGGAATGCCCTGATGATCGAAGGCATGGCGCATGCCGCGCGGATTTTCGGGCGCGCCGAGTGGCTCGCGTCGGCGCGCGGAGCGCTGGATTTCGTGCGCAGCCGACTTTGGAACAATGGGCGGATGCTGGCAACCTGCAAGGACGGTCGCGCACATCTCGACGCCTATCTCGACGACCATGCCCTGCTCCTCTCGGCCTTGCTCGAACTGATGCAGGCCGAATACCGCAGCGAGGACATGGAATTTGCGCGCGAAATCGCGGATGCCCTGCTCCAGCATTTCGAAGACCCTGCGCAGGGCGGTTTCTTTTTCACCCGTCACGATCATGAGACCCTGATACACCGCCCCAAGCCCGGCCACGACAATGCCACCCCCGCCGGCAACGGGGTCGCCGCCTGGGCATTGCAACGCCTCGCGTTGCTGACCGGCGAGGCGCGTTACGGCGCGGCAGCGGAACGCACGTTGCGCTTGTTTCAGCCGCAATTCGAGCGCCAGCCGGTCGGCTTTGCTTCCATGCTTGCCGCGCTGGAGGAATGGCTGATTCCACCCCGGCTGGTGGTGCTGCGCGGCCCGGCCGAGGATCTCGCCGAATGGCGGACAAAGCTCAAGCGCTTGCGGCTTCCCGGCACGCTCACGATGGCCCTGTCGAGTTCCCTGACCGGCCTGCCGGCCGCGCTGGACAAGCCTGTCAGCGATCATGTCAACGCCTGGGTATGCAGCGGCGTTACTTGTCTTGAACCGGTCGCAATCTGGACGGAACTGGAGCGCATACTCATGGAACCCGCGCTCCAGAGTGCTGGTGCCCGAAGTTGATTCTAGGGTAACATCCGTTCCCCGAGAAATTAAACCAACCTGCTGAGGTATTTATGAACCATATCGTCACTTCCGCGCTGCTTGCCGCCGCAGTACTGGCTTCTGCACCCGCGATGGCCAACCTTGAACTGGCCAAGAAAAGCAACTGCATGGCCTGCCATCAGGTCGACAAGAAGCTGGTCGGCCCAGCGTACACGGAAGTCGCAAAGAAATATGCCACCGACAAGACGGCCGAAGCCAAGCTGGTCGAAAAGGTCAAGAAGGGTGGTTCCGGTGTCTGGGGTCCGGTACCGATGCCACCGAATCCGCAAGTAGCCGATGCCGACCTGAAGACCCTGGTTAAATGGGTACTGGCGGGCGCCAAATAATTTTCCCAGATGCCGTGCCAAAACCAGCCTGCGGGCTGGTTTTTTTATTCCGGCCGCGGACGGACCCCGGACTACCCTCGAATCCTATTGACATTGGCCAGGGCTGACGCAACAATCCGTGTGTTTAGATACCTAATTTCCTGTGGAGGATTCCGATGAAAGTGCCCGTCAAAACCCTGTCCTTGTCCGTTATCGCCGCGCTGACCTTGATCGCCTGCGGCAAGGAAGCGCCACCGCCCGCGCCCGCCGCGGCCCCCGCGCCTGCCCCGCTGCCGGTGGTCAAGATCGGTCACGTCGGTCCGCTGACCGGCGGCATTGCCCACCTTGGCAAGGACAACGAGAACGGTGCGCGCCTGGCAATCGAAGAAGCAAACGCCAAGGGCGTTGAGATCGGCGGCAAGAAAGTCAAGCTTGAGATGCTCGCCGAAGATGACCAGGCAGACCCCAAGGTGGGGACCACGGTCGCGCAAAAACTGATTGACGCCAAGGTAGTCGGCATCGTCGGCCACCTCAACTCCGGCACCACCATTCCGGCCTCGGCCCTGTACGAACAGGCCGGCATTCCGATGATTTCCGGATCGGCCACCAATCCTAAATTGACTGAGCAGGGCTTCAAGGTCACCTTCCGGGTGGTTGGCCGCGACGACCAGCAGGGCCCGGCGGTGGCCAACTACCTGATGGAAGTCAAGCCGAAAACCGTTGCCGTCATCGACGATGCGACCGCCTATGGCGAAGGCTTGGCAAACGAAGTGGAGAAAGCGCTCAAGGCTGCCGGGGTAAAAGTGCTGCCGCGCGAAAAGGGCACGGACAAGACCGCGGACTGGAAGGCAATCCTCACCAAGATCAAGGGCAAGAAGCCCGATGCGGTGTTCTACGGCGGCATGGACGCAACCGGCGGTCCGCTACTCAAGCAGGCCCGAGAACTGGGCATCAAGGCGACCTTCGCCTACGGGGATGGCGCATGTACCGACAAGATGGCCGAACTGGCGGGCGCTGCGGCCGACGGCCTGCTGTGTTCCCAGGCAGGTATTCCGGTGCAGGCGGCAAACAAGAAGTTCCTCGACTCCTACAAGGCCAGATTCAAGATCGATCCGATCCTGTACTCGCCGTTCACCTACGATGCGGCGAATCTCCTGATCGAGGCGATGAAGAAAGCCGGCTCGAGCGAACCGGCCAAGTACCTCCCGGAACTCGCGAAGATCAGCTATGAGGGCGCCAGCGGGAAGATCGAGTTCGATGCCAAGGGGGACCGCAAGGACGCCGAGATGACGATTTTCACCATGACGGGCGGCAAGATTACGCCTCTGGCCATCGTCAAGAGCGGCAAGACTGTGAAGTTTGAGGACTATGTCAAACAACAAGCGGAGGCTGCGGCACCGGCTCCTGCTGCCCCTGTGGCGGCTCCTGCTCCTGCTGCCCCTGTAGCGGCTCCTGCTGCCGCTGCTCCGGCTAGCGACAAGAAAGCCGAGCCCCACAAGTAATCCGGGACTCACTGCTCTACCCACGATAACGGCGCCTCCGGGCGCCGTTATCACACGAAGCAGGCCATCCTGACCCATGGACACCTTCCTCCAGCAAGTTGTCAACGGCCTGACCCTGGGCAGTTTGTATGCAGTCGTGGCCCTGGGTTACACCATGGTCTACGGCATCATCCAGCTGATCAATTTCGCCCACGGCGAGGTGGTGATGTTCGGCGCCATGATCTCTCTATCGGTGATCTCGGCGGCTGCCGGCAGCAACCTGCCGCCCCTGGCGATCGTCCTGGCCGGCATTCTGGTGGCGATCCCCGCCTGCATGGGCCTGGGTTATTTTCTCGAGCGCATCGCCTATCGACCGCTGCGCCGCGCGCCACGATTGGCGCCGCTGATCACCGCCATCGGCATGTCGATCGTGCTGCAACAGTTGGCCATGATGATCTGGAGCCGCAACATCCTGGCGTTTCCGCAGATACTCCCGATGGTCGTATATGAGGTCGCCGGCGCCAGCATCAGCGCGCTGCAGATCGCCATCATTGGGGTCTGCCTGGCGATGATGGGCGGTCTCGCGGTGTTGATCTATCGCACCCGGCTCGGCTCGGCCATGCGCGCCACCGCCGAGAATCCGGAAATCGCCCGGTTGATGGGCGTAGACGTGGATCGCGTCATCGCCGCCACCTTCATCATCGGTGCCGGTCTGGCAGCCGTGGCCGGGCTGATGGTCGGCATCTACTACGGTCTGGCCCATTACACCATGGGCGCGACACTGGGCATGAAAGCCTTCTCGGCCGCGGTGCTGGGCGGCATCGGCAATATTCCGGGAGCCATGGTGGGCGGTCTGCTGCTGGGCCTGGTGGAGGCGCTGGGGGCCGGCTACATCGGCGACCTCACCGACCTTTGCCACTACAAGATATTCGCCTCCGCGCTCGAAGAAAGATGCAGCGGCGGCGGATACTTCGTGCTGTTCGGCAGCAACTATCAGGACGTATTCGCGTTCGTCGTCCTGATTCTGGTGCTCGTCTTCCGTCCCTCGGGGTTGCTCGGCGAACGCGTCGCCGACCGGGCATGATTCGCCGTCGCACCCGCCTGGTCATCGGCGTCACCTTGGTAGCACTGGCGCTGCTGGCCTTGCCTTTCGCACTTTCGGCAGCCGGCACCGCCTGGGTACGGATTACCAACCTTGCCATCCTGTTCGTCTTTCTCTCGCTGGGACTCAACATCGTCGTCGGCTTTGCCGGCCTGCTCGACCTCGGCTACGTCGCCTTCTACGGGGTCGGCGCCTACGTCTATGCGCTGCTCGCCAGCCCGCACTTCGGCCTGCATCTGCCCTTCTGGGTAATTCTGCCGATCGGCGCCAGCGTGGCGGCAATTTTCGGCGTGCTGCTGGGAGCTCCGACGCTCAAGCTGCGCGGAGACTACCTGGCGATCGTCACGCTCGGGTTCGGCGAGATCGTGCGGATTTTTCTCAACAACCTTTCGCGGCCGATCAATATCACCAACGGACCGCAGGGAATTGCCCAGATCGACCCAGTCAGCATCGGCGGCGTCAGCTTCGGCGACACCGACGTGCTGCTCGGCCTCACCGTGAGCGGTCCGATGAAACATTACTATCTCTTGCTGCTGCTGTTGCTGCTGGTGATCGTGGTGAATCTGCGCCTGCAGAACTCGCGCATCGGTCGCGCCTGGGAAGCGATCCGAGAGGACGAGATTGCGGCGCGCGCCATCGGCATCGACACCACCCGCGTGAAATTGCTGGCCTTCGCCATGGGCGCCACCTTCGGCGGCATCGCCGGCGGCATGTTCTCGTCCATTCAGGGCTTCATCAGTCCGGAGAGCTTTGTCCTGACCGAATCCGTGATGATCCTGGCGATGGTGGTGCTCGGCGGCATGGGCAACATCTGGGGGGTGGTCGTCGGCGCACTGCTACTGTCCTTCGTCCCGGAAATGCTCCGATACACGGTGGTGCCGGTGCAGCTGGCGTTGTTCGGCAAGCTGCTGGTCGAGCCGGAAGTGATCCGGATGCTGCTGTTCGGCATGGCCCTGGTATTGATGATGCGTTTCCGTCCGGCGGGCCTGTGGCCTTCGAGCGCGCGCCAGCGCGAGTTCAGCATCGAGAAGATGAAGTCATGAGCGGCCTGCTCCTCGAGGCCCACGACATCGGCAAGCGTTTCGGCGGCGTGCGCGCTCTGCATCAGGTATCGCTGACCATCGCCGAGGGAGAGATCTATGGCCTGATCGGCCCCAATGGTGCAGGCAAGACCACCTTGTTCAATGTGTTGACCGGGCTTTACGGCGCGGATGGCGGCAACTTCACTTTTTGCGGAACAGTGCTGGATAATTCGGCGCCGCATCTGGTGGCGCGGGCGGGCATTGCGCGCACTTTCCAGAACATCCGTCTCTTCGCCAACATGACGGCGCTGGAAAACGTCATGGTCGGACGCCATCTGCGCACCCATGCGGGCGTCATCGGCGCGGTGCTGCGTGGCGCCGGCACGCGCGCAGAGGAAGTTGCGATCGAGCGGCGCGCCGTCGAATTGCTGCATTACGTCGGCATCGCGGACCGCGCCAACGACCTGGCACGTCAGCTTCCCTACGGCGACCAGCGGCGCCTCGAAATTGCCCGTGCGCTGGCGACCGACCCCAAGCTGTTGGCGCTCGACGAGCCGGCCGCCGGCATGAACGCCACGGAGACGACGGAACTGCGCACGCTGATCGAAGGACTGCGTGCCGACGGATTGACCGTGCTGCTGATAGAACACGACGTCAAGCTGGTGATGGGCCTCTGCGACCGCGTCGCGGTGCTCGACTACGGCGAGAAGATCGCCGAGGACGTGCCGGAAAAAGTCCAGCGCGATCCGAAAGTGATCGAGGCTTACCTTGGCGCATAAGCCCGAACTCACGAGCGCAGCGAGCCGGAATAGTCACCCCCGTCCACGGGAAGGGGGCCGGGGGGAAGGCGGTCACCTGACCCCGGGGGAACACCCCGCGGAAGGCTCACCAATGCTTGCCGTAATGGACCTCGAGGTCCATTACGGCGGCATAGCCGCCGTCAAGGGCATCAGCTTCAGCGTGGAAAAGGGCGAAACCGTGGCATTGATCGGCGCCAATGGCGCCGGCAAGACCAGCACCCTGAAAGCCCTGGCACGACTGCTGGCGGGTTATGTCACCAAGGGCAGCATGCGCCTCGATGGCGAGGAAATTTCGGCATTGGCGCCGCACCAGCTGATCGGCAGGGGCCTGGCGCTGGTGCCCGAAGGCCGCGGGGTATTCGCCAGGCTCAGCGTTGCCGAGAATCTGGCGATGGGTGCCTACAGCCGCCATGACAAGAGCGAGATCGCCGCCGACCTGGCGCATATCCACGCCCTGCTGCCGCGCCTCAAGGAACGCGAACGGCAACTCGCCGGCACCCTCTCGGGCGGCGAACAGCAAATGCTGGCGCTCGGCCGGGCGCTGATGGGCCGTCCCAGCCTGCTCTTGCTGGATGAACCCTCGATGGGCCTGGCGCCGCTGATGGTGCAGAAAGTATTCGAAACCATCCGTGCGGTCTCGGCCACCGGCGTCACCATCCTGCTGGTCGAGCAAAACGCCAAGTTGGCTCTCGAAACCGCCAGCCGTGGCTATGTCATGGAGAGCGGTCGCATCACCCTCGCCGACAGCTCCGCCGGGCTGCTCGCGGATACACGCGTCAGGCAGGCCTATCTCGGCGAATAAGTCATTGTCGGGGCCGGGCGGATGCCGGCCAAACAAGGCGAAACAACGGGCCCAGACAAGACATTCTTCGCTTGGCCGCCATCACCTCATCTTGAAGTCATGTGGGTGGTCGTTTCCGAATGAATTGGCGCGCCGATAGGCACAGAATGACCAGCAGGATAGCGAAGAAGCTTCCGAGCTGCAGCACGATGGAAAACGCAAACGCGTCGGCCGCTCCGATACCGAAAATGTTCAACGCGATCACACAGGCCAACTGGTGAATCCCGATTCCGGCCGGCGCGGATGGGAGCGCGGCGCCCATCCCGATAACAACCCAGACGACAACGGGGGCCAGCAGCGGCAGTTCCCAGCCAAACGCCTGAAAAAGCCAAAAGATTGAAAAATAGTCTGCCGCTATGACCAGTGACGAAACGCCTACCACCCTCATTCGGCGCGATCCATCGGCCATTTCCGCTCTAAACGTCAAGAATCCTTCGATGGCCTTGTGGCCTAGCCTCCGCCAACCGGTCGTCAATCGCCCGTCGCCAAGCAGGCGTTCGACGAGGGCGACAAATCGCTCGCCGGCAGGAGAAAGTGCCGCGAACATCAAGACAACCAGCGCTGCCAACGCGATATGGAAAAACGTCTTGCCCGCACCCGTCGATGGGACCGTCGAGACCAGCAGAGTCAAACCGACGAGCAAGACCAGCATGTCGATCATCCGATCCATCACCGCGCTCACGCCAAGCCGGGTCAAACCCAATTGCGTGGAGCCCTTCAAGCTGACGATCTTGATGACGTCGCCAGCCCGCGCCGGGTAGACGTAATTGAAGAAAAACCCGATGGCGGTCGCCCATTGGACGGAATTTCTGCCAAGCGGCCGGGAGATGATAATGCGCCACCGTTCAGCCCGCATGAAAATGCCGGACACCAGAAAAATCACGGCGATGGTCAACTCGTAGGCATTGACTGCGCGTATCGCATTGGCCGCATGGTCCCATTCAATGTTCCGCGCGGCCAGCCACAGGGAGACCAGGCTGATCGCCACACCCAGAGCGATGCTGAGAGGATGACGCAACCGCTTCACCGATCGCCTCCGTCAAGCCCGTTCAAGCACGATCAGGGCGAACATGCCGGAATATCTTTCGGCACCGGGAATCAGGCGCTCCAGGCCGCGAATCAACCGGTAGCCCCACGCCGGCATCAAGGCTCGCAGGGATACGCCGCCCGCCAGCAGATAGGCCAACGGCATCATCGGTATCACTCGGACAATCGCCCACTCCGGCCAGCGCTGTCGAAACAATTCCCGGTCGCGCTCGAAGAGTATCCAGGGCAAGGCGCCGTTTGCGGCGGACAAGGGTCCGCCGGAAGGGACGGACCATCCGCCATCCGGATTGAACGGTTCATGATGCAGATTCTGGTAAACCCAGCGTCCCCATGCCGTATTCCAGGGTTCGACAAACAGGCAGCGTCCGCCGCTTTTCACGCAGCGCGCCGCTTCGCCGAAGAATAGCGCCACGTCAGGGATGTGGTGCAGGACATCGACCATCAGTATGGCGCCCAGGGAGTCCGTCTTGAACGGCAGCGCCATCGCGTTGCAAACCAGATCAACACCCGGGGTCAGAAACGTTTCCGCGGTAATGACATCCTGCTGCAGATCCTTCAGGAACCCGCCGCCGGCACCGACCTCGAGGACGGCGCCGGGAACATCGGGAAGGTGTCCGAGCAGCAGTCGATACCACGTCAGATAGATTTGTCTGAGAAAGCCTTTTTCCCGAATGATCCGGCCGCGCAACGCGGTCGTTCGTGGATCGTCGAGCGGCATGCCCCGAGTCAGCGGATGCGCCAGCATTCTTGATAGCAAGGACATCGGCGGCCTAGCGGAACTTGAGTCGCCGCGCAGCAAACACCACCATCTTCAGGAGCAGCCAGCCATGCGCCCAACGATGAATATTGGTTTCACCGTAGCGTCGCGCCCGATAGCGGAGCGGAACTTCAATGATTTTCAGGCTTTGCCGGACGGCGCCGAACAGCAGGTCAAAATCACCAAAGGGATCGAAGTCGCCGAAGTAACTTCTGCCCCGCGCGATCCGCCGATAATCGCTGGCCCACAGCGCCTTGGTGCCGCACAAGGTATCGCGGATCGGCTGGCCCATCAACCAGCTGAACGCCCAGCTGAAAAACTTGTTGCCCAGCATGTTGGGGAAGCGCATCGCGTCGTCTTCCATCGGATAGACCAGGCGCACGCCGTTGGCAAATTCACCGAGACCGGACTCGAGCACCTCGAAAAAGCGCGGCAGATCCTCTGGCGGAACCGTGATATCAGCATCCAGTATCATCAGGATGTCCCCTCGCGCGATCTCGAATCCGGCGCGCACCGCATCGCCCTTGCCGTGGCCCGGCTGCTTGAGCAGTTTGCAATCCCGCCCGGACTCGGCGATGGCACGCTCGATTGCCGCATAAGTGTCGTCGCTGGAGTGGCCTTCCACGAAAATGATTTCCGTGTGCGAACCCATCTCGGGGATGCGCTGCATCAATTCGTCGATATGTCCCGACTCGTTTCTCGCGGCGATGACAACCGAGACGGAGGGCGCCTCCGGCCTGCCTCTGGCTCCGGAGAGGGGACGCATCGCGTAGAAATTGGTGAGCGCCGCAATCCTGAAGAGTGGCAGCTTGACCAGCACGCGATTGCAAAACGGCGCCAACAGGGGCACCGGCAGCGGGCAGAGGACTTCTTCCCAGCGCCTTAACAGGTCAAAGCCGGCCAACTCGATCAGATTATGCACGTCGATCGGCGTGAGCCAGTTCTGCAGAAGCGTCGGCGTCACCCATCCGCAGGCCTCGGCAACCCGGCGCGGCCCGGCCCAGGCATGGCTATGCACGTTGAACACGACCCGCGTGTGTTGATTGCAATAGCGGCGCAGGTGCGCGAACATCGCCTGCACATCCCACAAATCGTTCAGCAGATCGGAAAAAATGATCACGTCAAATTCGCGCTCGCCCAGGTCAAAGCTCTGGGCATCCGCGCAGACGAACTGAAATCGCGGGTAACGGATTCGCGCCTGGCCGATCCTCGGCAGGGAGAAATCGATTCCCGTGCCGTCGGCCGGATTCAGTGCGTCGAGCAAATCGCCGCTGCCGCAGCCGATCTCGAGGACGCTGTTGAATTCGCCCAGGGCGTGCCGGAAGATCTCGGTCAGACGGCGTCGGTAGAACCGGGTCATGAAACCCGCTCGCCGATTCGCGAGTCCGTCCCAGTGTTCCCGGCGGCGCGCGGTGTAATCCGCATGCTCATTCGCGAAGTGGTCGGCGAGCCGCCGAGTACCCTTCTCGGAGTTCGGATTCATTTCAGCGCTTCCCGTCCGCGGCCGTATCGGAGCGCTCGCCGTCGATTCGGCTGAGCGGTATCCGCACCCGTTTGCCTTGCCAGTCTGTCCGCCCTTTGTCGGCTGCGAGCATGTCCCCGTCATGCTGGTAAATGCCGAATGCGAACGCCGTTGCCTTCTTCTCCGGAGTCGATGCGGTGAATGTCACCTCTCCGTGTTTCCATCCCTGACGCGCGCCAAATGACTGTTCGGGCGCCAGCACGATCTGCCGGTCCAGCAGGATCGCACCAGAAGCATCGACCAGATGCATGAACAAGTACCATGGCGCGTGACCTTCCTGGTGTTTGAGAGCTTCCCACCATACGTCAATTTTCAACTGCTCGCCGACGGGCTTGATCCACAGCGCATGAAGCACGTATAGGTCACCGAAGCGGATTTCCTGTGCCGCCAGATCCGATGACTGCGCCACCATGGTTCTGGCAACAAGCTCAACGGCCTTGTTGGCCTCGATGAATTCCGGCCGCCATAAGCGATCGGCAACGAATCCTTGAATCGCCTGTTCGAACGCGCCGCGGTCGCTGACGCGCAGCAAACGCAAGGCACGCCCGTCGGATGCGATCTCCACGCCCGACATGGGATTCAATGTCCATAGCCATGCCTCGAAAGCCGTTTGCTCCAGTTCAAAGGTACCCAGCGTCCTGGTGTTCAACAAAACGGTTGCGTCAGCATCCTTCGGTTTCCCGATCAGGATGTATTCGCGTGCGTTTAGGTCGGCGATGCGGATGGCGAATCCACGCGCCCAGTCAAACGGAAGTGTGGGGTGAAAAGACGCCAGTTCCGGCCTGACCAGGGCCTCATACATTCCAACGCATTCAAAGACCCCGGTCACGACGCTGCCGGAAAACGAATACAGATCTACACTTCGTTTGGTCTTCCGGATGTCTTCCAGAAATTCCGTCGCCTGTTCGACTTCTTCGCGATTGACGCCGACGGTGACACTGACTCCAGTCAGTTCCTGCCACCAGTTTGGCGGGTTGTCTCCGGCTGCCAGCAGCCCGGCGATATTCAAGGCGGGCAGCCAACACAGCGCCAGAATCAGCGCCCGCAATTGTCGATTCGCCTGCGACCAGACCGTCTGCGCGGCCGGGACCATGCAAATCGCGCCCATCAACAGGAACGGAAAGAAATACCGCACTTCCTTCCCGCCGGCTTGCACCACCAGCCAGTACCATGCCCCCAGGCACAGGATAAACAGGCTGCCGGCCAGCAAGCCCAGTGCTCTTCTTGAATCCGTATCCCGTCGCTCTGTGATGGCGGCCCGGCCGGCAATGAACAATGCGGCTGTTCCCGCTAGCCACACCATCAATGCCTCACCCAGGCTCTGGTGCAGCGCAAGGAAAAGCGTCACGGCCGACATCGCCAGCACCTCGCGCATGACGACCAATGCCTGTCGCGCATAGGCGAAGTTGGATTGCGACAGGTAGCCCGAGAAAACACACAACAGTCCGACGGAAACGTAGACCAGCGAGAAATTGACAACGCCACTCAACAGGTAGCCGCGCAGGTAGTCGGGCACGCGGGGGCCATCCGATTGCAGTCTTCCGGCCTGCCACCACTCGAACGAAATAGCCAGCATCCAGGTCGCGGCCAACAGCAACATGACCATCAGCCCGGACGGCTTGACCAGCAACGTGAATGCCGCCAGCAATGCGGAGCAGAATAGCCAGCCCTGCGACCTGCTCACCAGACTTCTGATCATTGTCGCCGCTGCCAGGGCGGCAATCCCGGCCTGAAATCCGTCGACCATGGCCCATCGGTAGATGGTCAGGTTCGCCTCGACAGTATCGAAATGGTAGAACATCGGGAGTGCCGAAAGCAGCAACGCGATGGCCGCAACGGACCAGCCGGCTTTGCGTGCCTGATCGAGTCCGGCCGCTATATAGACGGCCAGCACGACACAGAAAATGCCGACGAATACTGAGCGGAACAGAAACCCGCGAATATCGAGCGTGAATCCGAATGGATAGGTCAACAGAATCGTGCCCGGTGGCCGCGTGGTCGGCTCGATGTTCAGCGGATTGGCGAACACGCCTTGTTCGACCGCCCGCCAGAAATTCATGGCCTTCTGAATGTAGCTGAGGGGATCGTACAACGGAGGTTGCACGCTGTGCGCTACGTGTTGCCAGATGGTGATCGCCAAATACATCAGCCAGAACACCACCAGGGCGTGTGGCAGCCAGATCCACCATTTCCGGGTCAGACCCGCAGGCATGGTTCAGCGAAAGTAATCGTGGCAAAGCGCTGCGGAAGATTCCCTTGCGCCGCGTCGATATCCGCCCCCACCGCATTGACGAGGCATCTGCCGGCCCATGGTCGATCTGTAACGGATCATCACTTGAGCATCGTCGCGTCGGTCAAGCCCGGCTTTCGCAAGAGTGGCAATCTGGCACCGCGCATACCAAGGAGAGGGCAGCGAGGGCGCCGCCCGGGTGCAGGTCATTCTAGGGGACATTGAATTGGCGGTCCAGAGGCGGTGCTGCGCAAGATACCAATTCGCTTCGAATTCGGACGCGCAAATCCGGCAAAGACCGCCCACGCGATCTCGACGCCATGCTGCGGCCCCCCGGGGAAATGGTTTGGCCGGGCGGTCCGCATGTCCGCGGTGTCGGCGTAAGCGACCTATAATGTCCCAACCATCCGAGGGGGTTCCAACCTATACCGATGAACCGCGATGCGCCCACCCTCCGTCGCGCTCCCGTTGACTCGGCAGGCGTCTCCAGCGCGTTTCTTCAGCGCGCCAATGCACTTTCGGGCGCTTTGATGCGGCGCCGCGGCGCCGTTCTCGGATTTTCACTGATAGCGCTGGTGGCGATCGCACTGGCAGATCTTTCGACGGGCTACGAACTCGCCCTGTCGCTACTCTATGTCGGTCCGGTTGTGGCCTCGACCTGGGCATTCGGCTACCGCGCAGGCCTGGTGTTGTCCGTACTTGCGACCGCGGCCTGGCTGGTTACAGACACATTCGCCGAACACCGTTACTCACTTTCGATCTACCGGTACTGGGAAGGGTTCATCCGGCTTGCCACGTTCGCCCTGTTCGCCATCATCGTGGATCAACTCAAGCGCTCGCTCGAGCGCTCCGACGAGCGCTTGATCAAGGTGCTCGAGGGCCTGGATACTGCCGTCTGCGTAATCGATCCGGCGACGGGCGTCATCCTGTATCGCAATCAGCCCTTTGACGCGGCTTTCCCCGGAGAAGCGCGGGACCAAGCCGCACAGAGCCTGCTTGAAGCGGCCGTCATGTTCGAATCGGGCAAGGAGACCGGCGAGGAACTGGAGATCGAGGGTCGCTGGTACCTGGTTCACGGCAGGTGGCTGAACTGGACCGACGAGCGACCGGTCCTGCTTCTGAGCGCAACCGATGTCACCACCCGGCGCCGTACCGAACGGCTGAACCGCGAACAGGAGGCACGGCTGCAGGCCACGGCGCGACTGGTCACCGTGGGCGAGATCGCGAGTTCGATTGCGCATGAGCTGAACCAGCCGCTCGCCGCGATTGCGAGCTACGTAACGGGTTCCCTGCGACGGCTGCGCGCGGGCAGCGCGGATCCCCAGGCGCTCATGGGGGCGCTTGAGCAGGCGGGTGAGCAGGCGGAGCGCGCGGGTCAGATCATTCACCGGGTACGCGACTTCGTGCAATTACGCCAGCCGGTGCTGGCGGTGCTGGACCTGAATGCGCTGGTTACGCGCGCTGCTGCGGTGGCGGCGCACGAGGCCGAGCGCCGCGGATTGCACCTCGTGCTGCGCCTGGCGCCGAACCTGCCGCCGGCTCAGGCGGATGGCGTAATGTTGGAGCAGGTTATCCTGAACCTGGTGCGCAATGCCCTCGATGCGATGCACGAGCGTGGCGGCTCGGGACAGCCGGTCGATCTGATCACGTCCCTCGGGGAGCCAGAAATGCTGATGGTTACCATTGCGGACCGCGGCCCAGGCGTCGCGGAGGAGGTCGCCGGCCGGCTCTTCGAGCCTTTCTTTACCAGCAAGGCCGAGGGCATGGGATTAGGGCTCAATATCTGCCGCTCAATCGTCGAGTTCCACGCTGGTCGCCTGTGGACGACGGCACGCGCAGGCGGCGGCGCAGAGTTTCACTTCACCGTGCGCGCGGCGCCGCTGCGCATATGAAGACTACGCCGAACCTTGTTCATGTTGTCGATGATGATTCGGCCGTCCGTGACGCGTTGCGCTGGTTATTCGAAGGCGAAGACCTCGACGTAGAGACTTACGCGAGCGCCGAGGAATTCCTCGCCAAATTTGCCAACGAGCGCCCGGGCTGCGCGGTCGTCGATCTGCGCATGCCCGGCATGTCGGGACTGGATCTACAGGAGACGCTGGTGCGACACCACGTGCGCCTGCCACTGGTGTTCGTGACGGCGCACGGCGATGTAT
>Ga0163199_1001426_pt1 | contig 14901 bp, 11 predicted proteins | sample PL_2010_150m_FD_113537 | JGI IMG/M metagenome (GOLD analysis project Ga0163199, IMG submission 113537) | Freshwater microbial communities from Powell Lake, British Columbia, Canada to study Microbial Dark Matter (Phase II) - PL_2010_150m | ecosystem: Environmental > Aquatic > Freshwater > Lake ... | reverse complement strand
GTCCTGTCTTGGCTGATTCAGAAAAAAGACGACCACCTCTTCCGGCCGCGCTTTCGAGAAGGCGGCGACCAGACGCGGATTCAAAAGCTGAACCTCCTGCGTGGTAAAGACAGGTTCAGGCTTGGGATCTTGTCGTAAGACATAGTAGCGGACCGAACTCATCTCTCTCTGGGCGACGACGGACTGAAGGACGGCGGCCATTTCTTGCTTGGTGAATTGGACAGGATGGCGATAGGGCGTGATTCGCGCAGTCCCGCCACCCAGTGGGCTTTCAAGGCTGACAAACCCGGAGGGGTCCTGGTGCACCACGCGAGTGAACACAGAAGGGCTGCTGCAGCCGAACAGCATCAGGCCGGCCAGAGCCGCCGGCCATGTCTTATAGAGAGTGAGAAACGACATCGAAGGCTGTCATTATAGACAGGATGCCCAGCGCGAGCAACCAAGGTAAAAGCTGAGGATAAAAGAAGAAGCGTTCCGTGGAGGTCTGACATGAACTCGTTGTGGCACACGCTCACACAAGACGTGCTGGCGGAAGAACTGCGGTCGAGTCCGGAGACTGGGCTCGCTGAGCATGAGGCCCGGCGGCGTCTTGCCGAGTACGGTCCGAATGAGCTTCCCAGAGACCCGCCCATCTCTCCGCTGAAACTCTTCCTGGACCAGTTCTCCAGCATGATCGTCTGGGTGCTCATCGGCGCGGCGGTCGTCTCCGGCCTGCTCCAGGAATGGGTGGACGCGGCGGCGATCATTGCGATCGTAGTCCTGAACGCGATTCTCGGGTTCGTGCAGGAGTTCCGGGCTGAGCGCTCGCTTGAGGCGCTGAAGCAGATGGTTGTGGTGACGGCCCGGGTCTTTCGCGATGGCTCGCTCGTTTCGCTCCCGGCCAGAGACCTGGTGCCGGGCGATCTTATCCAGGTCGAGGCCGGCGACCGGGTTCCGGCCGACGCCCGCCTCGTGTACGCCACTAGCCTTCAGACCCAGGAAGCCTCGCTGACCGGCGAATCCACGCCGGTCACCAAGTCAACCGATCTGATTTCCGCAGCAGATGTTCCGCTGGGAGATCGCCATAACATGCTTTACATGGGGACCGTCGTGGCCTCGGGGAAGGGGCGAGCGCTCGTCGTGGGCACGGGATTACACACTGAATTGGGACGGATCGCCGCGATGATTCAGGAAGCGACGCAGGCCGAGCGAGAGGAGACTCCGCTCCAACGCCGGCTTGAGCAATTGGGCCATACGCTGTTGTGGCTCTGTCTGGGCATCGTGGGGGTGGTGTTCGCGCTCGGTACGCTGCGCGGCATCCCGGCCGTCACGATGTTCCTGACGTCGGTCAGCCTGGCGGTGGCGGCGATTCCTGAAGGCCTGCCGGCCGTGGTGACCATCACGCTGGCCCTGGGTGTGACCCGGATGGTCAGGCGCCATGCATTGATTCGCCGTCTCCCCGCCGTCGAGACACTGGGCTCCACCACCGTGATCTGTTCCGACAAGACCGGCACACTGACGAAGAACGAGATGACCGTGACCACGCTCTACCAAGGCGGCCAGGTATTTACTGTGACCGGCGACGGCTATGTTCCGACTGGAGAGATTCTTTCATTCGACCAACCCGTGACGCTCGACGTGCGCCCTGGACTGAACGCGTTGTTGCGTGCCTCCGTGCTTTGCAACGGGGCCGAGCTACGGGAAGAAGAGGGGCGGTGGACGATCCTGGGAGACCCCACTGAGGGCGCCTTGCTGGTAGCGGCCGCCAAGACCGGCATTCGGAAGGAGGAGATTGAGAGGGACGCGCCGTTCCTGGGCGAGGTCCCCTTCGACTCCGAACGAAAGAAGATGACCATCGTGCGCCGGACGGCATCCGGCCCTGTCGCCTTCGTCAAAGGCGCCCCGGATGTGTTGCTGCGTGACTGCCGGGCTTGGATTGCGAAGGACGGCAGGACGGAAGCACTGACGGATAAAATCCGGCAGGAGATACTGGCCGCGAATCAAGACTTCGCCTCACAGTCGCTCCGGGTGCTGGGCGTGGCCATGCGCCCACTGGATCGCGCACCCGAGGCCTTCGATGCCGCCACTCTTGAGCGAGACCTGATCTTCCTGGGCTTAATGGGTATGAAGGACCCGATCAGGTCCGAAGCGAAAGTCGCTGTGGAGGCCTGCCGCCGTGCCGGGATTCGGACCGTCATGATCACCGGCGACCACAAGGATACTGCCGTCGCCATTGCGCGGGAGTTGGGCATTTTGAACGGGAAGGAGCAAGCGGTATCGGGCGCCGAGCTCGACCGACTGACCGATGCCGAGTTGGCTCAGCAGGTTGAGCGCATCGCTGTCTATGCTCGCGTCTCGGCCGAGCACAAGCTCCGCGTGGTGCGCGCGTGGAAATCCCGGGGCGCGGACGTGGCGCTGACCGGCGACGGGGTCAACGACGCGCCGGCGGTCAAGGCGGCGGATATCGGCGTGGCGATGGGAATCACCGGCACGGACGTGACCAAGGAAGCCTCGGACATGGTGGTCACCGACGACAATTTCGCCTCCATCGCGGCGGCGGTTGAAGAAGGCCGTGCCATTTTTGACAACATCCGAAAATCCATCCACTACCTTCTGTCCTGCAACATCAGCGAAATCCTGGTCATGCTGTTCGCGGCGCTGTTGGGTCTTCCGCTGCCGCTTCTGCCGGTGCAGATCCTCTGGATCAACCTCGTCACAGACGGTCTGCCGGCGCTGGCATTGGCGGTGGACCCCAAGGCTTCGGCCCTTATGCAGCGCCCCCCGCGCCGCCCCGAGGCACGGATCCTGGACCGGGATCGGATTCTCCTGATGTTCGGGCAGGGGCTGTTTATGGCGCTGATCACGATCCTGGCCTTTGTGTACTGTCTATACAGCATGGAACAGGACCTCGATCGGGCCAGGACCGTGACGTTCGTGGTGCTGGTCGGCGCGCAGCTTGCGCACTCTTTCAACTGCCGGAGTGACCGGTTGTCGCTTTTCAAGATAGGGATCTTGACGAACAAGCCGCTCTTGTGGACAGTGGCCGGCTCATTGGTGTTGCAAGTCGGACTTCTGCTCAATCCCTGGACGCGGGAAGTGTTCAAGGTGGCCACATTCAATCCGGAGCATTGGCTGATGGTGTTCACGGTCGGCTCGCTGATGCTGGTCGCGGTGGAGCTCTGGAAGGCGGCGCGGGCGCCGTCGTCCTAGCGGGTTTGCTTGAGGTGATCAAGAAATGCGCCGACGGAAACGATGCGGACCGATTCGACGCGGCCGAGATCGAGGAGATCGCTGTCGCCGCTGACGATCCAGGGCACAGCGGCGGCGAGAGCGCACTCGATGAATTTGGCGTCGTCCGGATCGCGTGCCAGCTCGACCGGGGCTCCCTTGCTACGGGTGGTTTCGATAAACGGAAGCAACTCTTCCTCAAGCAGGCCGGTGATGTCTTCCGCGGTCAGGCGAAACTTCGGATAGGCGAGTACTCGAAGGTACTCATCCAGGATCGGCGTTGAGACGACAGGATGAAAGCGGGCGGCTTGCCAGGCAGGCACTAACTGTGAGGGCGGGCCGCCGAATAAAAGGGCTGATACCAGAACGTTGGTGTCCAGGACCGCACGGATCACGCCCGCCGCCCGCGAGGGGCGCGGGCCCACCGGATGGCTCCTTCAATATCTTTGGCGCTCAGGCCCAGTTCCCGGATCTTACGCCGGACGGTCGCGAGACGCGCGCCGGGTTCCGCAACAGTCACCGGACGCAAGACTACGGCTCCTTCGCGAATGGTTACGTCGAAGTACTCGGTATCCGGAAGTTCTGCGATGATTCGCTTGGGCAGCGTGACCTGATTCTTCGACGTCTTTTTGGCCAGCATGTTCCTTACCTCCTTGTTGTAAGGATACCGTACTTGGTCCAGGAATACAACGGAACGGCAGAAGTCCTATTTCGCATCACACTGCTTCTATGCTGCTGTAGATTTTCGCCCCAGTTCATTGCTAGCCTTGGGTGTTTCAGGCACATGGCTTTGCTAACGTCTTCAATTCGTAGCTGATTTACGCATGGTCTTGCACATGATCCCATGGCATTATCGTTGCTGTCTCTAGGGATTATCTACAAAGGCGGTGAGGTGCCATGAGCCGAATCACCGGTATCCTGAAGCGAACGGAAGGATGCCAGCCGAACATCCTGAAGACCCTGCTTGCGATTCAGTCCGAACTGGGCCATGTCCCTCCGGCGTCGGTCCCTGAGATCGCCCGGGCGCTGGGTGTGACTGACGCAGAAGTGGCGGGGGTGCTCTCCGGCTATCCCGATCTGCGGACGGAAGCGCCCGGCCGGCACGTGGTCCGGGTCTGCCAGGGAGAATCCTGCGTGGCGAACCATTGCGGGCGGGTGCTGAAGGAGATCGAAAAGAAACTCGGCGTCGGTCTCGGCGAGACGACGAGGGACGGCCGGTTCACGCTGGAGAAGGTGTACTGCGTGGGCAACTGCGCCGCGTCGCCGACCGTCATGATCGGCGAGGACGTGTACGGCCGCGTGGCGCCGGAGACGGTGGGGACGCTGTTGAAGGATTGCCGATGATGCGCCGCCTGTACGTTTCGCAGGACACCACGGCGCGCGCGGTCGGCGCCGACCGGCTGGCCAAGGCATGGGAGAAGGAGCGCGATGTCGAGATCGTCCGGACCTCCAGCCGCGGAGCGTTCTACCTGGAGCCGTTGGTCGAAACGGACGGACCGCATGGCCGGATCGGATGGCCCAACGCCGCCGAGCCTGACCTCCCTCGGATACTGCGCGGCGAGGGTGGAACTCCCATCGACAAGATTCCATTTCTCGCCAGACAGACGCGCGTGACCTTTGCCAATGCCGGGGTGACGCGGCCGCTCTCCCTGGAGGACTACCGCAGCCACGGCGGCTTTGCAGGGCTCGATGCCGCGTTGCGCCTGGCTCCGGAGAAAATCATCGAGGAGATGTTGGTGTCGAAACTGCGCGGGCGGGGGGGCGCGGCCTTCCCCGTCGGACGCAAGTGGCAGGCCGCGTATGAGACCCACGCCGACCGGAAGTATGTGGTGGCCAACGCGGACGAGGGTGACGCGGGAACCTACTGCGACCGGATGGTCATGGAGGGCGAGCCCTTTCGTCTCATCGAAGGGATGCTGATCGCCGCATACGCCATCGGCGCGACCAGGGGATACATCTACTGCCGTTATGAGTATCCGGCGGCGGCGCGCGCGCTGTGGGAGGCGATCACGATCCTGACCGAGGCCGGCTACCTGGGCGAAGGCGCGCTGGGCCGCAATGCCCGGGCCGGCGGCGGATTCACGCTGGAGGTGTTCGTTGGCGCCGGCTCCTACGTCTGTGGCGAGGAGACGGCGCTGCTGCAATCCCTGGAAGGCAAGCGCGGCATGGTACAGCCGAAGCCGCCCTATCCCGCCGTCAGCGGCCTCTATGGCAAGCCGACCCTGATCAGCAACGTGCTCACGTTCGCTACTGTCCCGTCGATCCTCGCGCGCGGCGGGGCCTGGCATGCCTCGCTGGGCACGGAGCATTCCAAGGGGACCATCGCGCTGCAGATCGGCGGGCGGGTCAAACAGCCGGGGCTGGCGGAGGTTCCCTTCGGGCTGACCCTGGAAGAGGCGATCGAGGAGTTCGGCGGCGGCATGGCGACGGGCGCGCGGTTCAAGGCCGTGCAGGTGGGCGGCCCCCTGGGAAGCCTGTTCACCAAGGCCGGTCTCAAAACCAGGATCTGCTACGACGAGTTCGCGCGTGCCGGCGCGATCCTGGGGCACGGGGGCATTGTCGTGTTCGATCAGGAGACCGACATGGTCGAACTGGCGCGCCACTTCATGGCCTTCACCGCCGACGAGTCGTGCGGGGCGTGCACGCCCTGTCGTGTGGGGTCGGTCCGCGCGCGTGAGATACTGGACGGGTTTGCGCAGGGGCGCGGGCGGCCGGGCGATCTGGATCTGCTGGCCGATCTTGGAGAGACGATGAAGCAGGCGAGCCTCTGCGGCTTGGGCCAGCGGGCGCCCTATCCGGTCCTGACCGCGATCGAGCATTTCCGGAAGGAATTCAAGTGATGGCGTTGCTGACGATCAACGGACGGGCCGTGTTCGCCGACGCCGGCGACACTGTGCTGGTCGCGGCGCGGAAGGCCGGCATCCTGATCCCGACACTCTGCGCATCGCCGCACCTCAAGCCGTATGGCGGGTGCCGCCTGTGCCTGTGCCACGTCGAAGGGCAGAGTACGCTTGCGGCTTCGTGCACGACGCCTGTCAGGGACGGCATGGTGGTCCGGAGCGATTCCGAGATCCTGAACCGGCATCGTCGCAATCTCATCGAGCTGTACCTGTCAGAGCAGCCGGAGCGCCCCCTCGCCGCGTCCGAGCCGCTGCTGCGTCTCGCCCGGCAGTTCGGCCTCCACGAGGTCCGCTACCGGGCGCCGGAGAAGCGCGCGGGCGCGGTGGATGCGTCGAACCCGTACTTCGCCTTCGATCCCTCCAAGTGCATCGCCTGCGCCAGGTGCGTGCGGGTCTGCGACGAGGTGCAGGGCACCGTCGCGCTGGCCCTGTCCGGCCGGGGATTCGGCACGCGCGTGATCGCCGGCAACGACGCGGGCTTTGCCGCGTCGAACTGCGTGTCGTGCGGCGCCTGCGTGAAAGAGTGTCCGACCGAGGCGCTCTTAGAGAAAACGGTGGCGGAGTTCGGCCGTCCCGACCAGGCGACGAGGACGACGTGCACCTACTGCGGCGTCGGCTGTCAGTTCGACGCCGGCCTGCGCGCCGGCCGGATCGTGCAAATGCTCCCGGTCGACGCGAGCCCGGTTAATCAAGGCCACGCGTGTCTGAAAGGACGATTCGCGTTCGAGTATCTCGACGCGCCGGACCGTCTGACCAGGCCGCTGCTCAGGCAGGGCGGGAAGCTGGTCGAAATCTCCTGGGACGAGGCGTTCGGCGTGATGGCCGATCATTTCAGCCGGATACGGGATTCCTACGGCCCGGAGGCGCTGGCGGCCATCTCGTCCAGCCGGGGCACGAACGAAGAGAACTATCTGATCTCCAAGTTCGTGCGCTGCGTGCTCGGCACCAACAACATCGATAATTGCGCGCGGGTCTGTCACAGCGCCACCGTGACCGGTATGATGGAGGTCTTCGGGGCGTCGGCGGCGACCAATTCCATGGATTCGATCGAGCAGGCGAAGCTGATCATGGTGGTGGGCGCCAACCCGACGGAGGCGCACCCGGTCGCGGGCGCGCGGATCAAGCGGGCGGCGCGGCGCGGCACGCCGCTGATCGTGATCGACCCGCGCCGGATCGAGCTGGCGCAGTACGCGACGCTCCATCTCCGGCTACGGCCGGGCACCAACGTGGCGCTCCTGAACGGCCTGGGCCATGTGATCGTCACGGAAAAGCTGATTGACCAGGCGTTCATCGAGGCGCGCACTGAGCAGTACGCTGACTGGGTTGAGACCGTCCTGCCCTGCACGCCGGAGAAGACCGAACAGATCACCGGCGTCCCGGCGGACGATATCCGCAAGGCCGCCCGCCTGTATGCCGGGAGCGGCGCCTCGATGTGCATCCACGGCCTGGGTGTGACAGAGCACAAGTTCGGCAGCCACGGCGTGATCGCGCTCTGCAACCTGGCGTTGGCGACTGGCAACATCGGGCGGCTCGGCACCGGCATCAATCCACTCCGTGGCCAGAACAACGTCCAGGGCGCCTGCGACGTCGGGTCGCTGCCCACCGCGTTCTCCGGCTACCAGCACTTCGACGATCCGGACTTACGCGCGCTGCACGAGTCGGTCACCGGCAAGCCGCTCCCGCAGAAGCGCGGCCTCAAGATCCCCGACATGTGGGACGCCGCATTGGAGGGCACGCTCAAGGGGCTCTGGATCATCGGCTATGACGTGGCGCAGACCGATCCCAATCTCAAGAAGGTCCGCGCTGCGCTGGAGAAGCTCCAGTTTCTGGTTGTGCAGGATCTCTTCATGAGTCAGACCGCGAAGTACGCGACGCTGATCCTGCCCGGCGCGGCATTTGTCGAGAAGGATGGGACCTACACCAATCTTGAGCGGCGTGTGCAGCGGGTCCGCAAGGTGATGGACCCGCCCGCCGGCATCCCGCCGGACTGGCAGGTGGTCTGCGAGGTCGCAAGCCGGATGGGCTATCCGATGCGGTACAATCACCCGTCGCAGGTCATGGACGAGATCGCCCGGCTGACGCCGGCGATGCGAGGGATCTCCTACGAGCGGCTGGACCGTGAGCCCGGCCTGCAGTGGCCGGTTCCGGACGCGGGCCACCCCGGCACGGCGATCATGCATCAGCAGACCTTCCCGAAGGGCAGGGCCCAGTTCGTCGGCGTGGACTATCTGCCGCCGGGAGAGGAGCCGAGCGACGACTATCCGTTCGTGCTCGTGACCGGCCGCATCCTGGAGCATTACTGCTCCGGCGCCCAGACGCGCCGGACGCACATGATGGAACTCGTCGATCATGACGCGCTGGAGATCCATCCGGACGACGCCCGCAGGCTTGCCGTCCGCAGCGGACAGTCGGTCAGGGTCATCAGCGGCCGGAGCGAGATCGTGATGCCGGTCGAGGTCAGCGAGCGGGTGGCCCTCGGCCAGTTGTTCGCCAGCTTCCATTTCCCGGAGAACAACCTCAACACGCTCCTGTCGTCGAGCGCCGACGAGGCTTCGCGGTGCCCGGAATACAAGGTGTCCACCGTGCGCCTGGAGAAGCTGAAGCGATGATCTATACCGTCACGCTGAATCCCGCGCTGGATCATTTCATCGAGGTGGACGGCCTTGTCGTGGATGACGCCAACCGGGTGAAGGGCGAATGTCTCTACGCGGGCGGGAAGGGGATCGACGTATCCCGCGCGTTGCGCCACCTCGGCGGAGGCAGCATGGCGCTGGGGTTCATCGGGGGGCATAACGGCCGGACCATGGTGGATTTGCTCAAGGCCGAGGGCGTGACCTGTTACTTCACGCCCATCACCCGGGAGACCAGACGGGACATCATCGTCTGCACCGGGAAGCCGCGAACCCAGACCATGCTCAACGCACCGGGACCCGCGGTCACGCCTATGGAATGGCGCGCCTTTCTGACCCATTTGCGGCTGCTGGATTTGCGCGAGGCCTACGTCGTGGTATCCGGAAGCCTGCCGCGCGGCGTCCACGCCGACGCCTACTATCAGATCATCACCCTGGTCCAGAAGCTGGGCGCCAGGGCGATCCTCGATGCCGATGGCCCGTGCCTGCGCGAGGGCCTGAAAGCGAAACCCTTCGCGATCAAGCCGAACCTCAACGAGCTGCGCCGGGCCCTCGGGCGGCCGCTCCGGACCGAGGCGGAGATCGTGGCGGCCGCCGCGGCGCTGAACCGCTCAGGCGTGAAGATCGTGCTGGTTTCGCGCGGTCGCCGGGGGCTCCTTGTGGTGAGCGACGGCGCGCGCATCCGCGCTGTCCCGCCTCCCGTGAAGGTCAAAAGCACCGTCGGAGCCGGGGATTCCGCGGTCGCCGGGTTCGTTTTCGGGCACGCGGGCGGGAAGTCACTGGAGGAATGCGCGCGCTTCGCGGCGGCGGCGGGAACCGCGGCCACGCTGGCGCCTGGCAATCAATTGTGCAGTCTGAAAGATACGCTGCGGCTCATGCCGCATATCAAGGTTCACATCGTGAAAGGAGCGAGCCGATGAAAGTCGTTGTGGCGGTGGATGGATCGAAGTACGGACGGTGGGCGGTGCAATGGATCGGCGGGATGCCTTTGGTAAAGAGGCCGGCGGTCACGGCCCTGCATGTCGTGGACCTGGCCGCGCTGCGGGCGCCGTTCGTGTCGCAGCCGGCGATGATCGGCTACGAAGTGTACCTACAGGCCGAGAAAAAGCGGCTGGAGAATCGGGCGAAAAAAGCCGTGACCGAAACCACGGCGCTGCTCAAGGCGCTCAAGCTCCGCGGGACGGCGACCATGGAGAAAGGGCATGTGGCGCCGGCGATCCTCGCGCATGCCGGCGGGCGCGGTGGCCTGGTGGCGCTCGGCAACCGGGGGCTGGGCAACTTCGACCGGCTCTTTCTGGGGAGCGTCTCCGCGCAGGTGACGCTGCATGCGCCGTGCTCGGTCCTGGTGGTCAAGCAGCCGCCGCGCCCGATCAGGCGGGTACTGCTGGCAGTGGACGGCTCCAAGGCGTCCGACCGCGCGCTGCTCTTCCTGCTGCGCGAAGTGAAGCCGGCGAAGAAGGGCGGGATCGAGGTGACGGTCCTGTATGTCCTGCCGCCGTTCGCCTATTCGGAAGTCGCGGTTGCAGGGATCAATCTGGCTCACCGGTATGCGGACAAGCTGGCCGCCGCCGGGTATTGTGTGAAAGAGGCGTACATGCCGGGCGATCCGGCGGACGAGATCGTCGCGGCCGCGAAGAGCCGGCGGGCGGACCTGGTTGTGGCCGGCGCCAAGGGCTTGAGCGCGGTGGGGCGTTTCTTCCTCGGGAGCGTATCGACCAAGCTGGTGCGGCATTGTCCCTGCTCGATCCTGGTCGTCCGATGACGAGCCTTCTCACCCTTGAATGGTAAGAGTACAATCGTGCGGGGCAAGGAATAAGATGGACACCACTGCCAACCAGATTCTGATCGTCGATGACGAGCCGGAGATGTGCTCGGTGCTGTCCGATATCCTGAAGGATGAAGGGTACGAAACGGAGACGACCACCTCGGGCGAGAAGGCGCTTGCCAGGATGGGGGAGCGGGACTTCGCCGTAGTCATCACCGATCTCAACATGAAGGGCATGCCGGGGATGGCGCTTTTGAAGCACATCAAGCAGCGCCACCTGGATACCAACGTCATCATCATGACGGGTTTCGGCTCCATCGAATCCGCGATCGAGGCGATGAAAGACGGCGCCTATGATTATGTCACCAAGCCTGTCAAAGCAGAGCACTTGACGGTGATCACCCGAAAAGCCGTGCGGGAGGTGTCGCTGCGCCGGGAGCTGGTCAGGCTCCGTCGGGAAGTCGAGAAGGAATACAGCTTCAGTCAGATTCTGGGCAAGAGCAAGCCCATACAGGCCATTTTTGAGCTGATCCGGCGCATCACGCCGAGCCCCAGCAGTGTGCTCATCACCGGCGAGAGCGGCACCGGCAAGGAGCTGGTGGCCCGGGCCGTCCACTACAACAGCCCGCGCGCCCATGGGCCTTTTATCCCCGTCAACTGCGCCGCCATCCCGGAGAACCTGCTGGAGTCCGAGATGTTCGGCCACATGAAGGGCTCCTTCACCGACGCCAAGGCGGACCGCAAGGGGCTGTTCGAAGAGGCGCAGGGCGGCACGCTCTTTCTTGATGAGATCAGCGAGCTGCCGATCAGCCTCCAGGCCAAGCTTCTGCGCGTCTTGCAGGAGAAAGAGATCCGGCGGGTCGGCGGCACGCGCTCCCTTCCGGTGGACGCCCGGGTGATTGCCGCGACGAATCTCGACCTGGCCGGCGAGGTCAAGGCCAAGCGGTTCCGCGAGGACCTCTACTACCGGATGAACGTCATCGAGGTCCACATGCCCGCGCTCAGGGAACGGACGGAGGACATCCCGCTTCTGGCGGTGCACTTCGTCAAGAAGTACGCCGAGCCGATGAAGAAGCCCATCGCCGGCCTGACCGAAGGGGCGCTGGCCCTACTGATGGACTACCCCTGGCCCGGGAACGTGCGGGAGCTGGAGAACGTGATCGAGCGGGGCGTCACTCTGACGCGCGAGGAGAAAATCGGCTCGGAGGACCTCCCGCAGGCGGTGCGCGGCGACTCGGGCGACCGGCACATGATCGAGGAAGCCGCCGAGAAGACCCGTACGCTCGCCGAGGTGGAGCGTGCGTATATCTTGAGAGTCATGGAGAAGACCGCCGGTAACAAGTACCAGGCGGCGCAGGTCCTCGGGATCGACCGCAAGACTCTGTACCGGAAGCTGGACGAGATCGAGAAGCAGCGGACCCGATCCTGACGTGGACCCCAAGACCAGCAGAGAGCAACTCGCGGGCATCCTGCAGTCGGCAATGGATGCCATTATTACGGTTGACGCCGGACAGCGGATCGTCCTGTTCAATCCCGCAGCCGAGCAGATGTTCCGCTGCACGGCTGAGGACGCGCTGGGACAGCCGATCGAGCGGTTCATCCCGGAGCGGTTCCGCGGGGGGCATCGCGGGCATGTCGAGACGTTCGGCCATACGAACACGACCAACCGCCGGATGGGAGGGGTGGGGGCCGTCAGCGGGCTCCGCGCCGATGGCGAGGAGTTTCCGGCCGAGGCGGCGATCTCGCAGGTCGAAGCGGGAGGCCGGAAGCTGTACACCGTCATCCTTCGCGACATCAGCCTGCGGAAGAAGCTGGAGGAGCAGCTCCGCCAGACCGAGCGGCTGGCCGAACTGGGTACCCTGGCCTCCGGCATGGCGCACGAAATCGGGACGCCGATGAACGTGATTCTTGGCCGGGCCGAGTTTCTTCAGCGGAAGACGAAGGACCCCGACACCGCCAAGGGCCTGCAGACCATCATTGATCAGGTCGAACGCATCACCAGGATCATGAATCAGTTGCTGGTGTTCGCCCGCCGTCGCCCCATCGAACGGCGGCCGATGAACCTCAATACGGTCGTGGATGAGACGCTGGAGATGCTGCAGGAGCGGTGCAAGCGTCACCGCATTGAAGTTGTGACGGAGTTGTCTCCCGCATTGCCGCAGGCCGATGCGGACCCCGTTCAGATCAGCCAGGTGATGCTCAATCTGGTCATGAACGCGCTCCATGCCATCGGAGACGGCGGGACCTTGCGCATCCGGACCGTCGTCGTTCCCGCGAAAAGCCAGACCAGCAACCATTCGGCCGACATGATCGAGATTGCCGTGTCCGACACCGGCCATGGCATTGCTCCTGAAGACCTGGACAAGATTTTCATCCCGTTCTTCACCACCAAGGAGGCGGGCAAGGGCACCGGCCTCGGTCTCACCGTAGTCCATGGCATCGTGCAGGAACACGGCGGGCAGATCAAAGTGGAGAGCGAAGTCCTAACGGGGACCACCTTCCGCATCCTCCTCCCGATTGCGTCCCCACATCCGTAGTTTCGGCGCTGTCGCATCTCGCCCCAGCAGCCACCCCGTCCTGTAGAAATTCTCGCCAGTTCTGAAAGTCATGCGGTCCTACGTCTGTTCTTAACCAGTTGATTATTTGGCCGTTTTTTCTCATGCCGGGCTGGCCCCCATCTTGCTGAGTCATAGGAGATGGTGAGCCAGTCTGATGGGCAGGAGACGGATATGTCGAGTGACGGTGACAGCAAGAAGCCGAAGGAGGAAGGCGTGAGCATTCTGGTAGCCGATGACGATCCTGCCATGCGGAATCTGGTGAGCGACGAGCTCAAGGAGGCAGGGTATCGCGTCATCCAGGTATCCGACGGGCTCGAAGTATTGCACTGCGTGAACGAAGCCTCGCCGGATCTGGTCATCACCGACCTCCGGATGCCGCATGGGGGCATGTCCGTGGTCGCCGGAATCAAGGCAGCGGCGCCGAAAACGCCCGTGATCCTGATGACGGCATTCGGGGACAAGGAGACCGAGTCCCTGGCCTACAAATGGGGGGCGTCGGCGTATTTCAACAAGCCGGTGCGGATGGCGGAGTTGAAGGAGGCGGTCAGACATCTCCTAGATGACGATGGACACGCGAAACCGACGGAGGAAGGAAAGGACGATCATGGTGGATGAGAACCGGTTGGGCCAGCAATGCGGTGCGTCGTGGGAGGGCTTTACTGAAGCAGGCAAGCGTTCGTGGTTGATGGAATCTGTGCTGGACGTGCTTCCCCAAAGCCTGCGGGTGGTCGATCGGGACTTGAACCTGATCTACGCGAACCGGGCGGGCCGGGGGGACGGCGCTGTGTCGACGTTGGAAGCCAATGCCAAGTGCTACGCGGTCATGGGGCAGAATGAGCCCTGCGAGAGCTGTCCGGTCATCGAACGGGGGCCTTCTGCCCAGCGCCAGTACGCTCTCATGACGCAGGTCTCCGCGCAGGAACAGCCCGCCGATGGCGCGCCATCGTGCTCGTTGCTTTCATCCATTCCCGCTCCCCCCGACGCCGATCCGGCGGTCGAGCAGGCCGGGGTTATTCCGGTACCGCCTGCCGATGCGAAAGAGGAACGGCTGGGGCGTCTCATCGGCCGCAGCGATGCGATGCGGCAGCTATTTGAGATGATCCGTGTGGTGGCGCCCAGCGATGCGACCGTGCTGCTGGAGGGGGAGAGCGGCACCGGCAAGGAGATGGTGGCGCGGACCGTGCATGAGCTCAGCCGGCGGCGGGACCACCCGTTCGTCGTGATCGACTGTGGCGCGCTTCCGGAAACGCTGCTGGAGAGCGAGCTCTTCGGGCATGTCCGCGGGGCGTTCACCGGCGCGGTGGCCGCCAAGCCCGGGCTGTTCGAGGAAGCGGACGGCGGGACGATCTTCCTGGATGAGATCGCCGACATGAGCCCGGCCCTCCAAGCGAAGCTGCTCCGGGTCATTCAGGAGGGCGAGATCAAACCGGTCGGCGGGACCCGGCGCGTGAAAGTGGATGCGCGGATCATTGCCGCGAGCAACCGGCCGATGGGTCCCCTGGTTGCCGCGAAGGCCTTTCGCGAGGACCTCTATTACCGCCTCGCGGTGATCCCCATGGCCATCCCTCCTCTGCGCCGGCGCAGGGAGGATGTCCCTCTGTTGATCGAGGTCTTTGTGGCGGAGTTCTGCGCGCGGTACGGACGGAACCCTTTGGCCGTTCCGCCCGAAGCGACACGTCTCCTGACGACCCATGCCTGGCCGGGAAACGTCCGTGAGTTGCGGCATGTGATCGAACGGGCGGTCGTCACGGCGCCGGGCGGAGAACTGGCGGCCGACCGGCTTTTCGCCGACCTTGTCGGCATGCCGGCCGCCGTGCGGAACGACTCCTCGCTGTCGAGCG
>Ga0163199_1001425_pt1 | contig 14904 bp, 15 predicted proteins | sample PL_2010_150m_FD_113537 | JGI IMG/M metagenome (GOLD analysis project Ga0163199, IMG submission 113537) | Freshwater microbial communities from Powell Lake, British Columbia, Canada to study Microbial Dark Matter (Phase II) - PL_2010_150m | ecosystem: Environmental > Aquatic > Freshwater > Lake ... | reverse complement strand
GTTTCTTGTAGTCAGCCAGCAGGCTGTCCAGTAGTTCGTTGCTTACGGTCATTACAGCTCCTTCGTCTAAGACGGCAGTTTCCTGCCTTATGACCGTTTACACAAAATTTCTGACACCCTCCAAATGGGCGCCTACCTTATCAAGCACAACTTGGGGCGTCTGACCTACCTTGACCATTATATTCGCTGCGTATCGAGAGCCACGTCGCTCAGCGAATTGAGACCGCAAGAAAATCTCGGCCTCGAGTTCGTCTCAAAATTCGGATCGCATTACTTTGGCGCCCGTATCGCAGCCTCTAGCACGTCCAACTTAGAAAACCTCGATGGTTCCTTTAACATTTTCGCGCATGTGATTTCGTGGACACTTGCGGCGTTGGAAGCCGCACGCAAACAGTTCTGGTCGGATCGCAACATCGACAATCTGGCCTCGGAGGCATTCGCGGTGATCGACGTGTTCCTCGTGAGCGCTGCATCCACTTGCGGCCTGCTAGCGAGTAAAAATGCTGCCCTGCCTGCCAACTCTTCAGCGGGTGACTTACTTATGCGTAATGGTCTTTGGGACTGGTATAGACTTTTTGAACGTGACCTCCGGCGACATTTCAAAACTCGATGTCGATGGAAGTCTATGAAGGAAGTTCTGGAGCTTGCTGATCATGCAAACAGGATGCTTTGGCATTTCGGGATATTCGTGTCTGAAACCCCCGAGGGTCAACTTTGGATTGATGTTTGTGATGATGTTAAATTGCAGGCGATCACCCAATCGTTGCGCAACTAAGACTCCTACGTAGTTAAGAGTCGGTGCTCTGCATTGCCCAGCTTTCTGTAGATTTTTCCGAACTGCCGTTTAGCAACTCAAAGCGGATATACACTTGATGCTCGGTAGATGGAAGCTTAGGCCGAGAAAACGACATTCAGGGCTTCATCCTCGACCATCCATTGGCGCCTCGCACTGACCCGATCACGTCCGAATTTCTATAGGTTCTATAGGCAATTCGATTCCGGATTTCTGCTTGGTAATGACCGGGAGGCTGCATGAAACAAAATCATGCCAACGGCGCCGGCACCACCCGCACCGGCTCCCCCAGCGCTTCCATCAGCCGACGGCGCACGCCGCCCAGGGTCTGGCCGGCCAGGCTACAGGTGGTGCAGGCGCCGCTCAGCCGGACGAATATCCTGTCGCCCTCCACCGCCACCAGTTCGAGGTCGCCGCCGTCCTGCTGTACGGCAGGGCGTGATTTCTCGATGACGGCAGCGATGGCGGCAAGCCGTTGTGGGTCGTTGGCGGGTATGCGGGGGGCAGCCAGGAGTGCGGGAATTTCTTCGAGATCGGATGGCATGGCGTGTTCCTTTGTTTAGGCGGGATTCAGGGAGGCGCCGTTCGCGGCTTGAGCCTGGCGCCTTAAATGGAGGGCCAGGTTGTCCTGGCGCAAGTAGTATCGCTCCAGGAAACGGGCGGTCTCGGCCAAGGCCTTTAGCGGCTCGGCGGCGACGCGCTGTTGGACAGATACCCAGCCGCCGTAGCCGCTTGCCGACAGATGGCGACGCATGGCAGCGTGATCCACGCGCTCCGATTCGCCCAAGGGTACGCGCCCCGGCTCGTTGATGGTGAAATGTTCCAGCCGTCCGTAGATAGCGGAGAAGATGGCGTGGCCGGACTCGCCGTTTTCGGTCAGTGCGCTGGAATTCAATTGCAGGCCGAATGCGGGATGATCGACGGCGGTCGCCATGATGCGGCATTCCCTGGCGGTATGGCAGAACCCGGCCTCGGCGGAACAGAGCGGTTCAAAACACAGCATCGTGCCGTGATCTTCGATGCGGGGCAGCAGCCGTTCGAGAAAGGCATGGCATTTGAGCCACGCCTGGTCGTGCGGAACGCCGCAAAGTTGTCTGCCGCCGTCCAGAACGAGTGTCCGCCCGCCCAGGTCGCGGCAAACCGCCGAAATATGTACCAGAAAATCTTCGATGCGTTGAGCGGTTCCCGCATCCTGAAAAATACTCATGCCCGGCTGGCCGTCCAGCAGCGCGTGCAATCCGACGATTTCCAGTCCGGCTGCCTGTGCGGCGCGGCGGTAGGCCGCGACGGACGCGCCATCGGGGTCGCGCCAGGTGTCCGTCCATATTCGCGCCGGCGCCACTTCCAGGCCGGTAAAGCCCATATCGCCCAAGCGAGGCAACAACTCGACATGGTTCAGGGCGGGCAGTGCGGTATTCGAGAGGGCGAATTTCATGGGTTCTCCTGTTAATGCGTTCCGTAAGCCCTATGCCGACGGGGCGGCCAAACGGGGCGTGTTCGTGTTGTCTTGTCCCCACCCCTCGCTTTCCATAACGTCGAAGCGGTCTGGCGCCTTGGCTTTGGCGAGTGCGCGATCGACCCAGGACATCTTGCCGCGCTGCCCCATCGCCTGGCTGACTTCGCCCAACAGTTCGACGATGTCGCGGCCGTTTTCGACGATGATCGGCTGGATGCCCGCCCCCATCAGGCGCTTGATGGAGGATTGCCCGATGGAGGCGGCATATGCCGCTACGCAGTCTTTGAGAAATTCCAGTTTCTCGCCGACCTTGTCCGCGGGAATGATCTCGCCGTTCGGCCCGATGGTGCTAGGCGCACCCCATTCAGATTCGGGGATGGGTACGTAGCCCTCGGGCAGCGCTTTGTCGCGGTTGACGCCCTTCATTTCCGAGCGGACGAATTCGCCGATGCCGACCAGTTCCGCCTGTCCCGGCGATACGTCGTAAATCACGAAACGTTCGGCCGCGCCGAAGTGCAGGTTGACGTGGGTCTGGTCGCTGGATGCAAAAGCCACTCGGATCATGTTTCAGCCTTTCTTGCTTACAATCGGGCAGTTCGCCCTTGATTAAATGGGGCGGGGCGCTGCCGCACCGGGAATTTCGGCGGCGCGCGGCGTGTCCTGCCAATACAGGGAACGGTAGGGCGGAATTTCCTTGCGTTGACTCGCCAGCAGGTTGGACAGGTCGAACAGGGTATGGCGCGCCCCCCGGTAGCCGACCCAGTTGCGCGCGTAGGCACCCACGATGTCGTACAGCGGAAAGCCGGCGCGCATCAGGGGCACGTCCAGCCGGGCGGCCGCTTCCGCGCCGTGGGAGTTGGTGACGAGCAGCTGGGCGTGGTGGTGTCTGGCCTGATTCTCAAGGTCTTCCAAATCGCCGACGATCACCTTGTCCAGCGGCAGCCCGGCCAGCGAGGGGACGTTGGCCGAAGCCACGGCGGCAACCACCTCCACGCCCATGCCGACCAGGAAGCGCGTCAACATGCCGAGCAAATCCCCGTCCGCCGCCACGGCCACGGGAATGGCGCCGAGGTGAAAGTGGCAGTCGACCATGGCGTCCTGCAACTGGGCGCGCTGGCGCTCAATGGATGCCGGAACCGGACGCCCTGAAATGTCGCTGAGTATCTGGGTGAAGGCGTCGCAGTCTTCCAGCCCCATGAGGCCGTCGAAACGGTAATCGGGCACGCCGGTGCGGGCCTTCAGCAAGTCGGCGGCGCGCTGGAGCGAGGGGCCGATCACCAGCGTGGCGGCGGACTCCCCCATGCTGGCGATGACCGAACGGGGCGTGCCGCCATAGGTCAGGGTGGAGTAGCCGGCCTCGATCAGATGCCCGTCCAGGGAATCGCCGATGTCTGGCAGTACCAGCGGATGCAGTCCGAAAGCGGCCACCCATTCCTTGACGGCTTCGATGTCGCCAGGCGTCAGCATGGGCGATGCCAGCACGTTCACCTGCCGGGGGCAGAGGCCGGCGTTTCGGGATTCCGGGATCAGATGGGCGATGATGGCTTGCACCGCCAGGGCAAACCCGGTTTCCAGGCAGCCGAGGGTATCGGTAGCGTTTACCGGCACGATGACCAGGTCGTCGTATTGGGGGTAGGTTTCCCTGAACAGTTTGAGGGTGCTGGGGATGTCCGCCCCCTGGGTTTCGGACAGGCCGGTGGTAATCAGCCCGATGATTTCCGGCCGGTTCTTTTCCGCGATGGTGCGCAGAGCCTCGATGACGTTACCGTCGGCGCCGATGACGGTGGTGACCTGATCCATAGCCGTGGTCTGCAAGGGAATCGGTTCGCGGAAATGGCGCATGAAGAACAGCTTGTTGAACGAGGTGCAGCCCCGCGCGCCGTGTTCCAGCGGCATGGTGCGCGCCAAGCCGAGAAAGGCCAGAGAGGCACCGACCGGCTGGCTGACCTTGAGCGGGTTGACGGCTAGCGCTTTATTGGTAAGGACGATTTTAGCCATGGTTCTGCCTCTCACGCCGCCATGGCGTCGCGCTTGGAAACGCGAGCGTGCCACGGTGCGGCGAGGCGCACTTGCCGCCACACCGGGCTGTCGATGGCGGCTACCAACTGGCGCGCCAGTTCCACCATGCCGACGTAGCCCGCATAACCGATGTCGCGCACATGGTCGATGTCGAGGAAGGGAATGCGCGATTTGAGGGTCGGGTAGATGTAGCGGTCGCCGGCAATCAGGATGTCCGCCCGGCATTCGTGGAAGGTGCGGATCAGGGCCGTCTGGTCGTTATCCGAGATCATCCGTGCTTCCGCCCCCATCAGGGCGAGGATGCGCGCCTTGTCCTCCTCGGTGGATTTTTCGGTACCGGTAGCGACCACCGTCATGCCTAAATCCTGCATCGCCGAAACGACGGACCAGGACTTGTAGCCGCCGGTGAAAATCAGCACGCGCCGACCTTTCAGGCGTTCCCGCAGGGGAGCGAGTGCCGCTTCCACCTTGGCCTCCTCCCGTGCGATCAGCGCTTCGGTGCGGTTTGTCAGGGCGAGGTCGCCGAGCAGACGGGCGAAGTTGCGTAGCGCTTGGGAGGTGTCTTCCACGCCGTAGAAGCTGCCCTCGAAAAACGGCGTACCGTAGCTTTCCTGGAGCTTGCGCGCGACGTGGATCATCGCCTTGGAGCACACCACCATATTCGCTGCGGCGCGGTGCATGGTCTGAATTTCGCGGAAGCGCGAGTCGCCGGACAGGGTACACAGGATACGTAGCCCCAGTTCATCAAACAGCGGAGCGACGTTCCAGAATTCGCCGCCCACGTTCCATTCGCCGATCAGATTGATGTCGTGGGTGACGATGCCAAGGCGTTGCGCCGCCGCCGGCACGGGCTCGGGTTCGCGGGTGCCGATAACGTGCTTGAAGACGATATCGCCGGCGATGCGGTTGCCGAGATTCTTGTTGCCGTAGAAGCCGGCGCTGTCCACCGGAATCACGGGTACGCCCCAGCGCTGGGTAGCTGCTTTCGCCACGGCTTCAACATCGTCCCCATGCAGGGCCGGGACGCAGGTGGCGTAGATAAATACGGCTGCCGGCTGGTAACTGTCGATGGCCTGCTTGATGGCATGGAACAGGCGCTTTTCGCCCAGCCCCATGATGACGTCGAGATCGGAAAGGTCGGTGGTCATGCCGATGCGGTACAGGTTCGCGCCGCTGGAACGGGTGCCGCGCGCATCCCAGGAACTGCCGGCGCAGCCGATAGGGCCGTGGACGATGTGGGCCACGTCGGCGATCGGCAGCAAGGCGTTACGCGCGCCGTCGAAAGCGCAGCCGCCTTGGGTGGCTCCCGGCTGCGGCTTGGCGCAGCCGGATTTCGACTTGTGGTTATGGCTACATGCCGGCTCGTTGAGTAGAGCCTGTATTTCGTGCTGTTTCATGGAACCTCCCGAAATCCCGGTGTGTGTCAACGCATCAGCAAGGCCCGTGCCAATACGGGTGAAATGGTTCGACGATTAGGGATTGAAATCCGGGTCGGCGGCCCGCTTAGCCAACGCCCGCGCATCTTCCAGCTCTTGCGGGGTGAGCAGCGCATTGCGCGCGCGGTTGAACAGCGGGTTGAGGAAGCCGTCGAGCCAGCAAAAGAGCAGGGAACGTTCTTTCAGGATGTTTTTCCTGAAGCGCAGGCAGCGGTGGCACATCGTCCAGCGGGCCGGATGCCGGGCCGGGTCGATGTTGTAGGCGATGGAGAACAGGCGAATGCCGCTGGCCAGGATTTCCCGAAAGGCACGAAACCACCATGCCCGTTGGTAGCACAATTGTTCCAGGCGGATTGTGCAGATTTTGCAACTCGAATCGTTTTCCAATTCCGTTTTCTCCATGGCGCCGTACAAATCCGTACTGATGAATCCGTCGTGTACATTTATGTACGTGACGAGATTAACGGTAGTCCTTGTAATTGAGCTTGTATGCGGCCATCCGCAGCCCGAGTATCCGGCGCGTCAATCCCAACTGGGCCGCCGCTTCCGTCATGTTGCCCTGGTGCAGGTTGAGGGACTCGACGATCATTTCGTATTCGACCGCCGCCAGCTTGGCTTCCAGACTGCCTTCGCGCGGCATTTCCGAAATCACCGGGGTTTGCATGGAGGGCGGCAGGTTATAGCCGTGGATGACCCCTTCCTCGGCAAGCAGCACGGCTCTTTCCAGCACATTCTCCAGTTCCCTGACGTTGCCCGGCCAATGGTGGCAGAGCAGCATGTTCAGAGCCGGGGTGGATATCCGTTTTACCTCGATCCCCATTTCCTTGGAGAAGTGGGAGACGAAATAGTCCGCCAGCGTCACGATGTCGTTGCCGCGGTCGCGCAAGGGCGGAATCGTGATGGGAAAAACGTTCAGCCGATAATACAGGTCTTCCCGGAAGGTTCCCTTGGACACCATGTCGGCAAGGTCGCGGTTGGTCGCGGCGAGTATGCGCAAATCGACCTTGATGGGGAGATTCCCCCCCACCCGCTCGAAAGTCTTTTCCTGGAGGACACGCAGCAGCTTCGCCTGCATCGGCAACGACAGTTCCCCTACTTCGTCAAGAAATACAGTACCGTTGTTGGCCTCCTCGAAGCGTCCCTTGCGAAGGGCGCTCGCGCCGGTAAACGAGCCCTTTTCATGGCCGAACAGTTCGCTCTCGATCACGCTTTCCGGCAGCGCGGCACAGTTGAACTTGATGAACGGACCCGATGCATTGGGGCTGTTGTAATGGATGGCGCTGGCGACGAGTTCTTTGCCGACGCCGCTTTCGCCGAGAATAAGTACGGTGGTCTTGGAATGGGTGACTTTCTCGATGAGCCGATAGACTTCCTGCATCGACTTGGAATTGCCGATGATGTTCGACGGCTTGAACTTTTCCCCAAGCGCGTTTCTAAGCCGCCTGTTCTCGTCTTCCAGCGCCGCCTTCTGGATGTTTTCGACGAGGTATAGCTCGACGGCCTGGGCCACCGTCGCAGCCAGGATGGAGAGTATTTCCACATCGAGGTTGAGCAGGCGGTTGTTATCGTAGATGCGTTCCGCGCTGATCGTCCCCATGACTTTCTTGCCGCGCATGATCGGCACACACAGGAAGGAAAGCTTCGAATCGGTGATGTCGTTGCGGCTTCCGGTCCGGTTCAGGAACTTCGGCTCGTCGCTAAGGCGCGGAACGACAATGGTCTGTCCCGTCTCCACGACTCTGCCGGTAATGCCCTCGCCCAGGAAATAAATCCCTCTGGCGGCTTCCTCCTCGGTCAGGCCCAGACATTCATGGATGAAAATCTTTCCCGAATCCGGGTGGTACAGGCTGACCATCCCGCGGACGACCTTCAGATGCCGTTTCATCAGGCGCAGGAGAATGCTGAGGGTGGACGACAGATCGCCGCTTTCGGTAACCACCTGGCTCATCTCGTAGAGGAGCGGCAATAGGTCGGTCCGGCATTCTCCGAGATCGCATTCGCAATAATGAGGGAGGCTAGACATGCACAATTACTCCAACGGTTATATCGGTTTAACGGGCCGATGAGCGATTTTCGCCGGCACTCGACCTGCCATGCGCGCTATTCGTGCAACACCGGCAAGACGATGCACCAAGATGATCGGCTCATTCGTTATGCACATAAGAATATAACGAATGGCGAAATAATCCTAATTGCAAAATCAACGACATACCCGATGAGGCAAGCACCTTATGGACAACTCGGCGGTGTTTCATCTGACTAAAAGCAAGAGCCATACCATTCGGAACGGATAGTTTCCTGTCTGGTATTGGAACGGCGAAAGGATTATGGAGGTGTGATGCGAAGGTACTATCCCCGCAGCAACCCGCGGGGATAGGTCGATACGGATGATTACGCCGCGTTGGCAGCCTTGCCGATGATGGACTCGTCTTCCTTCTGCATGATGCCGAATTCGAGCAGCAGGTCTTCCAGCTCTTCCATCGTAATCGGCGTCGGAATCGTCCCGTTGCCGGCGTTGGCGTGGATCTTCTGGGCCAGTTGGCGATACTCTTCGGCCTGCTTGGAGGCCGGATCGTATTCCAACACCGTCATGCGGCGCAGTTCGGCGTGCTGCACCACGTTGTCGCGCGGCACGAAGTGGATCAGCTTGGTACCCAGGCGGGTAGCCAGTGCATCGGCCAATTCGTATTCCTTGTCGGTCTGGCGCTCGTTGCAGATCAGCCCGCCGAGGCGCACGCCGCCGGCATTGGCGTACTTCAGAATGCCCTTGGAGATGTTGTTGGCGGCATACATCGCCATCATTTCGCCGGACATCACAATGTAGATTTCCTGCGCCTTGTTTTCGCGAATCGGCATCGCGAAACCGCCGCACACCACGTCGCCGAGCACGTCGTAGGAAACGTAATCCACGCCTTCGTAAGCGCCATTTTCTTCAAGGAAGTTAATGGCGGTAATCACGCCGCGACCTGCACAACCCACTCCCGGCTCCGGGCCACCGGATTCGACGCAGCGAATATCGCGATAACCGACACGCAGCACGTCTTCCAGTTCCAGGTCTTCCACGCTGCCGGCTTCGGCAGCCAGCGACAGCACAGTGTCCTGTGCCTTGGCGTGCAGGATCAGGCGGGTCGAGTCGGCCTTGGGATCGCAACCGACGATGAGGATTTTCTGCCCCATCTCGGCCAGCGCAGCCAGGGTGTTTTGCGAGGTGGTGGACTTGCCGATCCCACCTTTGCCGTAGAAGGCGATTTGTCTTAATTTGCCCATATCAATCTCCTTAAGTTTGGGTTTGAAAACTGTGACCAAATCACTTTGGTTGCATTTACCCTCTGCAACGAGTGTGCCAGGCTGGAAACAACCCATCAAAAATGGCTTAAGGCTTGGATAAAACAGGTGTTTTGTGGAAATGCTGGAATGTTCCGCACGGTACATTCGTAAATGGATCGTGCAAAAGCGTACTGGATTGTTCGAGCGTTGTTTCGGTGAACCCTTTGCAGTATGGCGTTTCATTTGGGGAGTGTGGCGCGAGTATTACCGTGCGCATGTTTTTTGCTGTGGATATGTTCGTGTGTATATAACGTTGGATTGCCGACAGGCAAGCGCCATCCAATTCATACAGCTATCGGCGAGGCGGAAAATGCGTATTGCGACAAACCATCTGGACAAGGCGAACGACGAAGCCATCGTTTCGTTCGAAATCGGCAGGATACTCGGCCAATGCAGCGAGGCATCGGAGGCATTCCCGAAAGTGCTCGGGGTGTTGCGCGCGCATCTGGGAATTCAACGTGTTGTGCTGATGTTGAAAAACAACGACGGGCGGCTGGTTCCGCACAGCATCGTGGGTTTGGATCGCGCCCAGTTGTCCCGTGCCTGTTATACGAGCAGCGAGGGCATCGTCGGCAAGGTTTTTTCATCGGGAAAACCAATCGTCATTCCCGATATCAATCACGACGTGGCCCTCCTCAGGGGGGATGGATTGGCGGAATTCACGGCGGTACCCGTAATGAGCGGCGACGAGGTTCTCGGTATTCTGGCTTGCGACCACACGACCGATCTCGACTGCATGAGCAGAAGCGACAGCTTGCGCATATTCGGTCATGTCGCGAACTTCATCGGCTGGAAGATCGCCCGTTCCCATGGCCGCGATAGCGCTGTGCAATACCCGCCGCTACTGCAAGACCATCCCGATGACGCGACGATGCGTGAACCATCCGCTGTGATGGTCGGTTTTTCCCCAAAGATGCGCCGGGTGATGGTCGAAGCCAAACAGGCTGCTGCCACGCGTTCCCCGATTCTGCTGCGCGGCGAACTGGGAACCGGCAAGGAATATTTAGCACGAGAAATCCACCGGCTTTCTCCAAGGTGGAATAAAGCGTTCGTCAGAATCGATTGCGGCATGTTCCCGAAAGCCAGACTTGAGAATACGCTGTTCGGAAGCGGCGAGGGGCGGGAGGGCGAGCCTCCCGGTTCCGTGGCAAGCGCGCTGATCCAGGCGCACGAAGGCACCTTGTTTCTTGAGGAAATCGGCGACATGCCGTCCGACCTGCAAGTGAAATTGCAGCATTTCCTGAAAGAGAAAAAGCTCGGAAAACGAGACGGCAAGCCGCTATTGCTCGACATCCGGCTAGTCTGCTCCACCAGCCGCGATCTGGGAAAGATGGTTGAGTACGGCGATTTCCTCCCGGAATTGTATTGCCAGGTCAATGTCGTTTCGATTGTCCTGCCCCCATTGCGCGAACGCCGCGAGGATATTCCGGCGTTGGCAAGCCAGGTATTGGAGCGCTACGCTTTGGAAAACGGACGCAAACTCACTATCGGGCAGCGTGCGATGCACCGCCTTTGCAGTTGCAAATGGATGGGAAACATAAAGGAACTGGAAAACTGTCTCGAACATGCCGCAACGATGGCCGGCGGCGAGACCATCGACGACCTGCCCTGTGAATCCAGGCAATGTTTGGCGCGTATCCCGAATTTTTCCGGCGACATCCGCAAGGCGGAAAAGAACGAAAGCGTTGTCATCCCGTTCGAGTTCGAGGCGCTCGGCCTGCAAATTTACGACAACGGCAGGTTAATCCCCTCGTCGGATGACGGAAAACTGGTGAAACGCCAGCAACTCGTTCAAGCGCTCGAACAAGCCGGCTGGGTGATGGCGAAGGCCGCACGCCAGCTCGACATCACGCCCCGGCAGGTCGCCTACGCGGTGAGGAAGTACCGGATCGAGATCAAGAAATTCTAGGCATGGCGCGGTTCAGAGCGGGGTAATTCCGTATTCCTTGTAGATTTCCTCCTGCGCCAGCTTGAATTCCTGGAGCGTGAACTCATAGCCGTTGGCCTTGAGGAAAGCCCAATTGGCCTGCTCGTCCTCGGATTCGTTCACGGTCTGGCGGAAGTCCTGATCCTGGCGCATCCGGGTGATATAGGACTTGGCTGATTCGATGCTCATTCGGGATTCTCCGGTTTGTTAAAAGCTGATGGGATAGACTGCCGCGCTGCCGCTCCTCTTGATGTCGGACGGCGTTATCGGCGGCCACGGCAACGACGACGGTTTCAATTTGACTTGCAGGATGGTTTCCATCCATTGGCGCACCCGGTCGACATCCGGGTCTACGGCAGGGATGAACGATTCGGCGCGGAACACGCCGAGTGCCGCACGGTCGTCGAGGCGGATGAAGGCATTGCGGATTTCCGCGCGTAGCTGTGGCGATAACCCCTCCCGAAAAGTCCACATGTACTCCGGGATGGGCTGGGACACCGCCAGTATCCGCACCAGGCCAGGGTCGATTTTTTCCTCGCGGACAAGGCGCTGGAACACCGGCAGGCTCAAGCCGCCGGCAGCGACCTCACGGGCTGCGACGGCAGCGGCGACGGCATCGTGGGCGCCAAGTATGCGGCGCACGTAATCGCGGTCCGCGACCAGCCCGACTTCGAGTAATTGATAGCGGGGAACCCACGAGCCGGAGGTCGAAGCAAGGTCGCCGAAGGCTACTTCCTTTCCTTTCAGGTCGGAGAGAGATAGCGCAAAACTGTCGCGCGGAACGATGATGGCCGCCTGGAAGGTCGGGCCGACATCGGGATGGGTCGGGCGGGCGAAGGGTTCCAGCCTGGCCGAACGACTTTGCAGGATATACGTTACCGGCCCCAGGTAGGCGATGTCGATGTCTCCGCGCCGCAACGCCTCCCCGGTTGCCGCATAGTTCGTGCCGACGACGAGTTCGACGGGCATTCTTAGCCGGGTCTCAAGATAGGCGCGCAAAGGCTCGTTCAGGCGCTTTACCACCGGCGTCGATTCGCCCGGCAGGATGCCGCATTTGAGGGATTTGAGGCTCATGGCATTAAGATCCCCGCGAATTTCCGGGCTCGATAAAGCGGCTGCGGATGCGCGCCCCGACGATGTTGATTATCGTCACCAGTCCAAGCAGGACGAGGATCAGCGCGAATGCCTCGCGGTACTCGAACAGATGGAACGCCGTGATGATTTCGAGACCGAGTCCGCCGGCGCCAACCACGCCAAGCGTCGTGGCGGCGCGCACGTTGTGCTCCCAGCGGTAAACCGTTACGTCGATCAGGCGCGGCAGAATCTGCGGCCAGACGCTGAAGCGCAAAACCCCCAACCCGGATACGCCGTGGCTGCGCAAGGCGTTGCCGGGGCCGGGGTCTACATGTTCGAGTATCTCGGCATAGAACTTACCCAACATGCCGGTCGAATGGCAGGCCAGTGCGAACGTGCCGGGTAGGGGGCCGAATCCGACCGCCGCCACGAAGATTACCCCCCACACCAGCCCCGGAATGGAACGCAGGGTGTTCAGCAACAGGCGCACCGGAGAACCCAGCCATAGCGGCCCGACATTACGGGCGGCTAGGGCGGACAACGGCAATGCGATCACGCCGCCGAGCGCCGTTCCCGAAACGCTCATCGAGAGCGTTTCGAGTAGCGGTATTCCCCATTTTCTCCAGCGTTCGAAGTCCGGCGGTAAGGAATCCCCAAGCAGCGTCAGGATCGTCGAAAAAGCGTCCCGATAGCGCGCCAGGTCGAACAGCCCGGCATAAGCGCAGGCGCCGCCGACCACCGCCGCGCCGAGCGCCAGCAGCATGGCGCTTTGCAGGGCGTTGCGGCGCTTGTCCGCCAGGACGGCTTCCACTGCCGATGGGGATTCTGGGGCGCTCATGGGGCGGGAACAGAATCCGGGTTGTGTTTGCGGATGTCTTCTATCCAGCGGCGCACGATGTTGACGTCGGCATCCACGGCTGGGACGAAAGCCTCGGCGCGAAACACTTTCAGCGCTTCCGGGTCGCTGACGCTCAGGAAGGCTTTCTTGATCTCTTCGCGGAAAGCGGGGTCCAGCCCATCGCGGAATGTCCACATATATTCGGGAATCGGCTCGGATTCGGCCAGCAGCCTGACCTTGGCGGCGTCAATCTTGCCTTCCTTGAGCAGCCGGTTATAGATCGGCATACTGATTCCACCTGCCGCCACCTTGTTACCCGCTACGGCCAGCGCCACCGAATCGTGTGCGCCGAGCACGCGAAGGATATAGTCGCGGCCTGAAACCAATCCCGATTCAAGCAACATGTGGCGCGGCACCCAGGTGCCGGAGGTGGAGGCGGGGTCGCCGAAGGCAATCTCCTTGCCTTTCAGGTCGGCCGGGGTCATCGCCGGGCTGTCGTTCGGCACGATCAAGGCGGCGGTAAAGGTCGGCCCCACGCCCGCGTGGGATGGTCGGGCGAAGGTTTCCAGCTTGGCGCGGCGGCTCTGGAGGATGTAGGTGATCGGGCCGAGATAGGCGATGTCGATGCGGCCAAATCTCAGCGCCTCGCCGGTGGCGGCATAATTGGCGCCGACAACCAGCTTGACGGGCATACCGAGGCGTTTTTCGAGATACGTGCGCAAGGGTTCGTTCAAACGCATCACGGTGGGGGCCGATTCCCCCGGCAACAGGCCGATCGTCAGATGATCCGGGCGTCCGCCGGCATGGACGGCAGGTGATAGAACGGCGCCGCAAAGCAGTAGCGCGATGAGGGAAAAGAGACGAGCGAAAATGTTGTGCATGGTGAATCCTCCTGGTTTAGATGGAACGAAAAGACGCTTTACGTCAATTTTCCCGCAGACGAAGGAGCGTGAAAATGCGCGATTGGGCGGCAGTATCGAATTCCGCCGCCGTACCGTCGAAAGCCACGCCGCCATCCGCCAGACCCACGATCCTGTCGGCAAAAGCCCGTGCGGTTTCGATCTGGTGCAGCACGATGACGACGGCAAGCCCGGTACGTAGCACGGCGTGGCGGAATCTTTCACTCAGTAGACTCACCAGCGTCGGATCGACGGAAGAAAACGGCTCGTCGCCCAGCAACAGGCGCGGTTGCCTGACCAAGGCGCGGGCGACGCCGACGCGCTGGCGTTCGCCGCCGCTAAGCTGCGAAGTGCGCGCCGTGGCGCGGTGAAGCAGGCCCAATTCTTCTAGCGCTTCCGCGGCGCGGCGCTGCATGGCTTGCGGCCACGGCAAGGGAGAAAGTGGATGGCGGGCATCGGCCAAACCCAGCAGGACATTGTCGATGGCCGAAAGGCGGTCGATCAGGGCATGATCCTGGAAAATGGTGGCGGTACGGCGGCGGTGTTCCCGCAACTCGCGGTCATTGCCGATGGAACCGATCCCGGATACCGAAATTGTGCCGGAGCGAGGCCGGATCAGCCCATTGAGCGCGCCGATCAGGGAGGTCTTGCCGACCCCGGAACGCCCCACGATGGCCGTTACTGAGCCGGGATAGAGGGTTAGCGAGATGTCGCGCAGGACATCCACATCTCCTCGCCGTATCGTCACACCGTCAAGGGTTATCATTCCGGCTCCGATATGTCGGCAAGATATTTCCCGATAATGCTTTTGTTGCTCATGATGGGCATCCTTAAGTCAGTGCATGGCGTCAGGGAAGCGTTGCGTTTAATTCTTGATCGCAGGGTATGCAGGTTCCGTGCCACAACCACCGACATGCGGATTAAAAACGATATTAATCAATTTATTACTGATTGTTTTTGTGCTGAATCCGGCGTGTTCGCTTATGGCTCTGAGTATCCAGCTTTTCACGGAATGTACGCCGAAGAACGAATGGAACAGCTGATGTACGAGAATGTTCCTGGAAGCCAAAGCGTCTGGAACGGAGCAACGGAATGGGGGGGCTATATGCGCCGAAACGTATCGCCGGATATAACG
>Ga0163199_1001424_pt1 | contig 14906 bp, 14 predicted proteins | sample PL_2010_150m_FD_113537 | JGI IMG/M metagenome (GOLD analysis project Ga0163199, IMG submission 113537) | Freshwater microbial communities from Powell Lake, British Columbia, Canada to study Microbial Dark Matter (Phase II) - PL_2010_150m | ecosystem: Environmental > Aquatic > Freshwater > Lake ... | reverse complement strand
GCGCTGTTGAATCATTTCTCGCGCTACATGATCGAAGTTAAATCTCATCTCGGCACGCAGTGGGAAGCGGAGATGTGGGATAAGGGCTGGACGAAAGTGTATGAGACGATCCCGCACGAGCCGTTTACCCACGACACGCTGGAGAGCGTTGCCAAACGGTTGGCGCGGGCGATGACGGTGTTGCAACCGATTTGGAATTTATACTTCGCAACAATACTCTAACGGTGCGATACTCTTGACTGCCCGCCTGATTGTCAAAGCGCCCACGCTTGCCGATCAACTTTTCGCCTCTACGGGTGTGAAGGCGGGGAACAGGCACAATCCTAACGCCAGCATACGTTCATCATAAAATTTACGTCTCCTTGAAAGAATTTTCAGGGAGACGCTTTTTATTCCATCCCTTATTTATACTCATCACAATTTCGTAAAGAAATTTGATGGTTTTTGGAAAAGGAAATCTCAAAGACTCATATACTGCTTTGGTAGTTGCAACACGATGAACCTTGAAAACTTCTTCCTTGTGATTCTCATCAGCCAAATGCTGATGTGTATCTTCTCCAAGTAGCACCTTCTGCCTTTGAGGCGTTGGGGCTACGACTCGCCGCAACCGATCTTAGATTGGTGGCGGCGTCGCGCACACCTTGATCGTGCGTTTACAAAATAGATCAAGGTCGCTTCACTTTTGACGGCTCTCCCGCAGTGAAGATGAAGTAGCAGGGAAACTCGGTTTGACCGAGTGCCGAAACTTTACGGTGGACATTTCCATCGGCGAGAACTCAACTAAACATCAGGTTCGTAAGAGCCTTTCATAAACCGGTTTTCGTCAGAGGTAACAGATTTTGAGATTAAAAAGCAGACGGGCGGATTGCGTCTGACGGCAAAACAACTGAAAGGTCGAAACAACGTGAGTAGAGCATCGTTACGTGGACAAGTTGAATACGCACTTCAAGCCATTGACTGCATCGGCGAATCCAAGCATGAGGCGAAACGGGCGCAAGGTTGGAAGCCGGGGCAAGCGGTGCATGGTATTTACAGCTACGGCACACGCAACACAGTTTTTGACCGCGCTATGACACTCGTTCATTGGGTCGAGGAACAATATCCCGACATCAAGTATCTCTGCGAACTTGATGAAGAGATCATCACCGAGTTTATTGGCGAAAAATTGGAAACCTGCCAACCGAATACAGTGAAAGCGTTACTGGCAGCATTACGAAAGTTGCAAGAGGGCTTATTTGCCAGGGGTTGGATTGAAGAACACATCGTTCCTGACGAATGGGATATTGAAGATAACAGCATCCCGCGCGGTGCATACTTGCTCGATGACGCAGAGCGAATCGCTGAATGGGTGGCTGAGCATAAGCCCGAATATGGTCAGGCGTTGCGTGTTATTCTTTCCTGCGCCGCGCGGATTGATGAACTCTATCACTTACGCGGCGACAAGATATTTCTTGATGAAGGCAAAGTGGAATTGTTGGGGAAAGGCGGCAAGACGCGGCGTATCCGATTTCTTGAGCGCGAAGTGTTTGAGGAGATAGATCACTCCAAACGTTTTATTTACCTGGCGCCCGAAAATGGGAAGACATGGAAAGATGGGCTTGAAAGAATTGTGCGGCGAGCGTGTGACGAATTAGGGATTCAACGACGGGGCGTGCATGGATTCCGTGCCACTGCTGCATGTGAGTTTATGCACATTAAAGAGTCGCTTGGTTACACGGAGATAGAAGCGCGGCGCGAGTTAGCGCAGTGGTTGGGGCATAACCCGCATCGCATTGAAGTGACATATGCTTATGTGTCATGCAATGATCTGATTCGCATCGAATGATACGATCAAGATTTAGTCCTGAGCTTTTAGAGCTAGTGAAACCTGTATGCGCCCTTCCCGATCCATTGCAAAACTTATCCGCCAAATTCATATTTCTCACTCCAACTACACCGCCCGCCGTCTTCAACTAGATCGCCACCGTCACACGCCGCGTCAAGTAACTCGTTGTACGCAGATGGATATCTATCGGTGTGCTAAACGTGTCCCTTCTGAAGTGTCTATTACATTCCAACCCAGAGCAGCAATGCGCTGACGCAAATTATCCGCTGTTACCCAATCGCGGCGATCACGAGCCGCTTGACGCTCTTCTGCCAAAACCATTACCTCGGGTGGAACCGCAGGTTCGGCGATTTCGGTTTGGGCTGCCAGCGTTTCTTCCCAGATTATTGAAGGAATGCCCAGAGTAGGTTAGGGCAACTTGAAGGAACCCAGTGCGGTAAGAGGAAAACTTTGTTGTGCAGCAAAGTGCAGCTCTTTTCCGGATTGGATCACTGTGACACTGACGTGTTTCGTTTACGAGCTGGGATGACGGTGATCTCCGGTTGATAGTTTTGCAAACGTTGGCGCAGAAAATTGGCGATACGCCCCGCGACTTGGGCTGAGTTCAATTCAAAGCCGGCTGGGATTTCCAAGATGACCGCTCGCAGATACCCAGCGAGTCGCTCCGCTACAGATTCGAAAATGCGGCCTCCATTAAGGGAGGTCTCGCCAGACCCAAATAGAACTACTAAACCCGGATGCAGTTCAGGCATTTCAGTATTCTTTGGCAGTGAACTCATACACGAAATATCTACCCTCGCTTCTCGCTGCTAAATAAACGCCTATGTATCTTCGACTTTCTGCCCACGAAAAATTAATGGTCGCGTCATGGTGTCTGCCTGGTTACTGAACCGAACTCCGGTTGCCATGCACAAACACAATTGGCCCATTATTCTTTGCTTGGTATAGCGACTGGTCAGCCATAGAGAGAAAGTTTTCGCTCGATGATCCTGCCCCCACTGCACAATGAGCTACGCCCAAACTGGCGGTGAGGCGATCCTGTGGGAAAGAATGTGACTCGATAGCGGCACGAATCTTCTCGGCGGCTGTACACGCCCCCGCAAGGTCGGTCTCCGGTAAAACGATAGCAAACTCTTCCCCGCCGTAACGAGCAACCACATCCACCCCACGCACGTTTTTGAGAATGAGTCTCACAACCTGACGAAGCACTTCATCCCCCGCCGGATGACCGTAAGCGTCGTTATACTCTTTGAAGTAATCGATGTCGAGCATAATCAGAGAAACACCATGACGATAGCGATTACAACGCTCGATCTCTTTTGGTAGAAACTCATCAAAATGACGACGGTTATAAGCGCCGGTCAGACTATCGGTCATGGCTTGTTGTTGAGTCGTTTGATAGAGTCGGGCATTCGCAATCGCCAAGCCGATCTGTTCACCCATCGCTTGATACAGAGTGATGTCATGTGACTCAAAGGCGCGGGGTCGTCGGCTGAGTACGCCTATGATGCCGCTGACTTCACCTTTCGCGGTCAACGGGACACACAGATAAGCGCCCCACTCTGGTTGTGATTTCAATAACCCTAATTCGACAAAGACCGGCACTTCGGCAATATCGTCGTACAAGCGAATACACGCTTCACGCACGACCACTTCATTATGAAAACCACTTACAGGGAAACGGCTAAAACGATCCTTGAGTGATTCGGGAAATCCGTAGGCGGCGGCAAGAGTCAAAATATCCGTTTCAGCTTCATACAAGAACAACCCACAAGCCGCCGCGCCCAGCGTCTCGACGGTGGTGCATGCCGCCTCACGCAGAATCTCATCAAGATTTAGAGATCCACTGACAGCTTTGATTAAACGATTGAGCGCCTCCAATTCAACTGATGAGGCGGAGGAAACAGGAAGTTCTGCCCATAGCGCGAGCGGTTGAGTCACCGCAGGTGAGGTGAGTGCTTCTGCGCGCAAACGCATGAATTCTAATTCGGGAATTTGTAAGAATATCTCCACCGCGCGCGGATCGAACTGCGTTCCACTTCCCGCTTCGATCTCGGCGCGGGCTATGGCATAAGATCGTCCGGCACGATACGGGCGATCAGAAGTGATGGCGTCATATGTATCGGCGACGGCAAAGACGCGCGCCCCCAGTGGAATCGCTTCACCTTTAAGTTGGCGTGGATAGCCGCCACCATCCCAACGTTCCTGATGCGTACACACGATCTCGGCAGCCGCTTCTAAAAATGGGATGCCCGACAGAATCCGCTGACCCCATTCAGGATGGCGGCGCATCACGGTACGCTCCTCTTCGGTTAGAGGCCCGGCTTTCAACAAGATGGCATCGGGTACGCCGATCTTGCCAATGTCGTGCAAGAGTGCGCCGCGGCGAATCGTGTCGAGTTCTTGTTGGGATAAATTCATTCGACGAGCGATGGCAAGTGTATAAGCGACGACACGACGAGAATGACCTTCTGTTTCTTTATCGCGGGCATCCAGCGCGGCGGCTAACGCATCCAGTGTGTGATCATTTGAAGCACTCAAATCACGAAAGAGGCGGGCATTTTCTACGGCAGGCGCTAACTGCGCGGCGAGCGTTTCAAGCAATAACACATCATCACGCTGGAATGCGTTGACGTGATCACTGCTGACGACCAATACACCCAGAAGTTTCTCTTCACGCAAAATGGGAATGGTTACTTCGGCGCGAATATCAAGACCCGCTAGCGGCACAAAATCAGGATATGCTGCCGTATCGTTGGCAAGCTGGGTTCGGCGCGTCAGCGCCGCTCGACCCATAAGCCCGCGACCGAGCGGTATATGCCCGCCAAGGGCAATCCGCTTCGCGCCGTGACCGGCAACAGAGTAAGTGACAAGCTCTTCAGATGTTTCATCGTATAACAGCAATCCACAAAGAAAATTATTGAAGCGCTCGGCGACATGTGTCACCACATGAGTGCTAATGGCACGCAGATCCAGAGTCGCGGCGATGTCGCGCCCCACTGCATTGAGGAGTTCGAGCTCCTTGGCGTGAGATTGAAGTTGGGCTTCACGATCACGCACCGCGACGATCATAGATTGAAACGAATTGGAGAGTTGACCGATTTCATCTGTGCGCCGACTACCGACGACAATCTCACCCTCAAAATTTCCGGCGGCGACAGATTGCGCCACCGTTACGAGGTGAGCGAGAGGTTGTGTCAGCGTGCGCGAGAGGATCACCGCGACCGCTACCGCCGCGATTAATATTAACGCTGTAATGATAAACACTTCGCGTGCCAGTTCAGCCACTGGCGCAAATGATTCTTCGCTATCACGTTTAGCAACAACCCCCCATTTCATTTGAGGGATCGCGCGGTAGGCTGCCAACACCGGCACACCGCGATAATCCAACGTTTGAATAATCCCTTCTTGCCCCGCCGCCGCCAGATGAGCCGGTTGAGCATTGGGTGAAGTCTTGGAAATATGAAGAGTGAGAGAAGCGTTTTCGTTGAATCGGAGAGGGTTGAGGAATAACGTATCCGCCTCTGCGTTTCGCACCAGCAACGTTTCACCCGTCACCCCTCTATCAGGCCAATTGCCGATAAGCGGATAAAGTGTTTCATCCATTCGCACGTAGAAAGGATTACTTTACCGCCAAAGTCCACGAACATGATCTCGCGGTAACCCGTTCGGGCTTTTTGCACGCCGTGTAAGTTGTCGATCAAAAAACCCGAGAAGGCAGTGCGGCGTTGGGGATCGGTTCGTGGGTCGAGAATTTCGGTGAAGTGTTCTTCGATAAGAAAATTGTCGGCGAGCAGACGAGCATCAGCCTTCCGATCATCCAGCCAGACATTGATCTGCTCTTTTTTGAGATCGACAATAGAGTTGAGTTGGGCGATCACTCGTTGTTCAATGGTTTGACGCGCATTGTAGTTAGCCAAACCACCGATCAGCAGTGCTGGCAACGCGGTCAAGCCAAGCAACACGATTAGCAAACGGCTGCGAAGGCTTTTAAAGGAAAAGCGGCTCACGCATTTATCCTGTCACTTTGGATTAAGCGATCATCAAACGGTGGAGATCAAAATCCTGCGGCAAACCATTGAGTCGGGCAGTTAACGGAGTGAGTTGGCCCAAACTTTCGGCGAAGGCGCAATGACTTGGGTCTTCTAATACGTCATGACTCAGAATCACATCGTCGCCTTGCGCTACCCCACTCAAGCGTGAGGCAATGTTTACGGTTTCACCGAAATAATCCAGCCGCTTGTTAAGCGTTACGACGATACACGGCCCGACATGCAATCCCACCTTGAGCATTAATCGTTCTTCCCCTTGAAGACCCAGCTGTTGATTAAGTGCCGCCATCCCGGTGAGCGAGTCGGCGATAGCGGCTAACGCATCCTTGGGTTCGGCAAATATCCCCATGACTCCATCGCCAATCGTTTTTACAGCAGTGCCGTTGTGCTTTGCTGCCGCCTCAAACAGAACTTTAAAGTGTTCGGAGACGCGACGGTAGGCTTCAGCATCACCCACTTGATGATAGAGAGCGGTCGAGCTACGTAGGTCTGAAAAGAAAATCGCTAAATTTTTAATTCCCAGCGATTGGCCCTCTGCTAAAGACTGATAGGCGAGGAATTCCTGAAAAGCGGGAATGGTAGTGAAGGTGAGGGCGGAGACCAGACCATGATGCGCGTTGACCCAATCGTGAAAGATCGGATCGTCGCGATCGGCAGCCGTCAGACGGCGAACACTGTCATTGACGGAGATGGTGACAAAAAGACCTTCGTCTAAGTTCGCCTCAAAGTCGTGGTTGCACTTTTCGCAATGATGCAGTTGAATGACTTGATCGAGAGAAGCCGCTGCCTTATCGTAAATTTTGCAGATCGGGCAAACGGTTTGCCAAGTGAGATCAAATAATCCTTCGACGACTCCGACGACGATTAGTTCAAGCGTCGTTCGTTCATCAAGTCCCAAACGTTCTGCCCAGTAGCGGGGATTGGCTCGATAGAGTTCACGCTCTTTGGCACTACGCACGAAGTCGCGCAGTTTCGCAATGGTCGTATCGCTAACACTATGTTTTTTAAGACGATCTAAGTTCGCCAAATTATTTTGGCGGCTCAGTGGTTGAAATAAATTCATCCTCTCTCCTTTAGGTAACGGCGGATCATCAACGCCGCTGTTGCCCCTTCGCCGGCGGCGGAGGCCGCCTGCCTTGTCGAATCGGCGCGCACATCACCGGCGGCGAACAATCCTGGCAAGGATGTCATCAATGTTTTATCAGTGACAACAAAATTATTCTTATCAATCTCGACTTTGTTTTTCACTAGATCGCTGTTAGGCGAGAGTCCGATGAACACAAACACGCCATCGTAATGCCACTCTTTTGATTCGCCTGTCGCCCGATCTTCTACAACAATCGCTTCAAGTTTGTTTTTGCCTTTGAAGGCTTTGACGGCGTGATTGACGATGACGGTCATGTTCGGTTGTTCGGCGACTTTCGTTTGCAGAATCTGACTGGCTGTTACCTCAGGCGAAGAGTGTACGATGTCCACTTGTGTGGCAAACTTCGTCAGGAATAATCCTTCTTCAAAACCGCTGTTGCCGCCGCCGAGGACAAGCACTTTCTTTCCTTTGTAAAACGCGCCATCACAAGTAGCACAGAAGTGGATATTGGTGCCGATCAAATCATCTTCGCCGGGCACATTTAACTTTCGATAACGCGCGCCGGTAGATAACAGCGCCGCTTTCGTTCCATACTCTGCCCCATCGCCCGTGCGGATGCACAGATAAGGACCATCGGTTGAGATGTCAGTCACTTCCTGCGCTTGAAGAATCTCTGCGCCGAAGCGTCGAGCTTGCCGCGCAAGTTTTTCGGCGAACTCTGCGCCGGAAATTCCTTCATCAAAGCCGGGGAAGTTATCTAGCGTTTGGGTGATGCCGACTTGACCCCCCACACTCGCTTTTTCAATGACCAACGTTTCGATTCCTTCGCGCGCCATATAGAGTGCAGCCGTGAGTCCCGCCGGTCCGCTACCGATGACAATGGCGTCGTAGAAAGTGCGCTGCGCTTTTGTTTGCAAACCGAGCTTCTCGGCAAGTTGTGCATTCGACGGCTCGACCAGCATCGAACCATCGGGGAAGACGATGGTCGGGATGATGTGTTTGCCGTTGTTAACTTTCTCGACGAAAGCCATCGCTTCGGCATCTTGTTCGATGTCAATGTTGATATAAGGCACGCGCTGCTCGCCAAAGAATTTTTTGGCGCGTTTGCAGTCGGGGCACCACACGGTGCTGTAGACGACAATGGACTTGGAGTTTGAAGTTGGGTTCATGTTAATTTCCTTTATTGAGATGACTTTAATTTTTCCAAGACTCTATTGGGGCGTGGCTCGACCATCACGGTGCCATCCGGGAAGATCACCGTCGGCACGGAGAGATAGCCTCGCGCTAACTTTCGTAGTTCGTTTTGAAAACGCGGTTCGCCGTTTTTTACATCGCGCCATTCGTGGTCAATGTGATTCTCGGCTAAGGCTTCCGCCAACATTTGCGAGAGTCCGCAATAGTCGTGACCGTAAACGATGAGTCGGGAATTGTTGTTGTCCATAAAGAATATTCCTGATAAAAAGACCAAGCCGAGAGGGGATCGCTCGGCTTGGCAAGACAAATTGATCGTGGTGTTGATTAGCGAACGAAGAAGCCGTAGGTCAACGCGACAACCAATCCGTAAACGACATGCCCCATCAACCCGCCGACAAAGGACATCATCCCGCCGTTGGCAGTCATATATAAACCCGGGGCGGGGACCGTTCCGGCTTTGACGCCGACGTGCATCAGCGGCACCATGCCAAACATTAAGCCAACGATGAGCCAATGCACCACACCAAAGATTACACCGTTGAGCCAGGTGGCAGAACCAACACCCGCCGACCATAGCAAGGCATAGAGGATGGCAAAGATCACGCCGTTCATCAAATGCATCACCCAACCGAGAGCGGTGTTACTCTCTTTGCTAAACATAGCCCCGAGCATCCCGACGATGTCCATTTTGGGCATACCCATCTTGGGAGCCATGAGCAATAACATACTCATGACGATAGTCCCAACCAGACCTGCGACAATTGCACCTACGATATTCATGATGTTCTCCTTTTTTTGAATAGTGAAAGTGTTACGTCTCTTCACCGATATAGACGCTTCGATCAACGCAAACCTTACTTGAAGAAGATTTAATTTGTTTTAGCTGGGGGTGGCGCCAAACGATATTTCAGATAAGCGATTATCTCTTGCCCAAGATGCGTTAGAGTTTCGCGCATGAAGAAGTCAGCCACTTTTAAGATGCCGCTCGAATAGGTAGGATAGGGATAGACCAGCCGATAAATTTTGTACAACGAAATTTTTTGGCTCATCGCTAACGTAAAAAAGGAAATCATTTCCGAGGCATGGGGAGCAACAATTGTGGCGTGTAGAATTTGCCCGGTCAGGCGGACGGCATCCACAATAATGAACCCATTCTCAACGCCATCGGTGTAACCACGATCGGTGTGAGTCTTTATATCCACGCGGATGCGGCGGATCACTTTGGGATGGCAATACGCGGTAAGTTGGGTGGGAGTCAAACCCACGCTGGCTACTTCGGGATCGCTGAAGGTGGCGCTGGGGTAAAGTGGTTCATCGCGCGAGATGGGCAAAAATGGAAAGGCAATACGTTGCACAACACGCCGCCCCTGCGCGTTAGCCGAATGGGTGAAGGCAGAGGTCGGCGTCACGTCGCCAATGGCGGCAACACCTTTGGCAGTTGTTTGTCCGACGTTATCTACTTGAATCCCATTACGATCAAATCTCACACCCGCCGCCTCTAATCCAAGTGAATCGATATTTCGCACCCGCCCGATGGCGATCAACACTTTGTCTATTTCTTTGAGTGTGATTTCCTGTTCACCATGATTTAAAATTAATGTTTGGGTGGACTCATCATAAAATTTTGCGGTCGTGTTGTAATAGGTGATGATGCCGCGCCTCTCCAGTTCAGCTTGAATGGCTTCAGACGCTTCAGGGATGGCGGTGAGTAAGGGACGAGAGTCGAGGGCGAACATCGTTACCTTCGCGCCCAGCTTGTGAAAGGCAAACGCCATCTCGAGGGCGATCACACCCGCGCCCACGATCACTAAATGTTTAGGAAGATGCGTCAGGTCAAAAAGATTCTCGTTGGTAAGCGTGCGCTCTTGGGGCAAGCCGGGAATATCTAACCAACGTGGACGCGCGCCGGTAGCGATGACGATGTGATCGGCGGTGAGGGTGCGCGTTTTTCCACCCAGAGTCACTTGAAGTTTTTTGGGTCCAATGAACTTCGCCCAACCTTGAATGAAGATCAAGTTCGCCATCTGTTTGACTTCTTTAGTTTCCTTTTCGCGCAAGGCATCGCGCTTGCGAGTCACTTCACGCACAATTTCATCGGCGCTCATGCCGGGCTTAAAATTTTTCGCTAGATGGATCAGGGTCTTGGATGGCACACAGCCGACGTTGGTGCAATCGCCGCCCACATGATGCCCTTCAATCAGCGCAACTTTCTTTCCGAGATTTGCCAGACCCACGGCGACAGTCATGCCCCCCGAACCAGAGCCGATCACAATAGTTGAAAAATGTTCAGCCGTCATTTGGAAATTCCTTCGCGTTTTTTAAAGACTCGGGAGAGGAGCAAACTGATGACGAAGATGACAAGAGACGCGGTGAGCGTGGTTGGATTGAGAGAAGGGATCGCGCCATCGAAGCGTTCGATAGAGGCGCCAAACCAGATGAAGGCGATGGTGCCGGGAATGGAACCGAGAGCGGTTGCCAAGATGAAAGGCAGCCACTTGATCCGCAGGAAGCCCGCCAGATAATTGATCAGGTCGTAGGGCATAAAAACAAATCGCATGATCAAGATCGTTTCAAAACTATTTTGGCGCAGGCGAATTGCATAGCGTTGCACAAAATTATCAGACTCACCTTCGGGCAACAGCCCCTGCCCAAAATAACGTCCGACAAAATAAGCGACCATCGCCGAGGAGTTGCTGGCGAGAACGGTGTAGAACACTCCCCAAACGGGACCGAAGATAAAACCGCCGACGAGGGTTAATGGCGTGGAGGGAAAGAGGATCAGAGGTCGTAGGGCATAGAGGAGGATATAAAGTAGTGGTCCCCAAAAACTATCGGTAAGAAACGCCAATAACTGTTGCACAACTTGCAATGGAGATAACTGATGACTGTAGGCGTACCATTGATAACTGCTAAACAGAATTACCCAGAAGAATAAGGCGATCAGCTTTTGAGCGTGAGTTTCATGCCAACGCTTTTGAGACGAGACAATCGTTGTGTTTTCCATGTAGTGACCTCAGGCTATAGATAGCTCAGCGAGCGTTTTTCTTACTTGCACTCTTGATTGAAACACTTCATCTCACAGGGCTTTAACAAAAACATCCTCTGGCAATATTGCCAGAGGATGTTTGGTCTGAAATAATTTTTGGGATCGGCTTACGTCGCGTGTTGCAAAACGAGCTTCAAAGATTCGTATTCCTCGCGGCAGTCGGCGCACATCTCAAGATGCTGTTGTATCAAGGGCATGAGGTGGGCAACGTCTACACCCTGCGCGGCGAGTTCCGTAAACTGATCGAGCATGGCAAAGACTTCATCGCACGTCAATTCAACTTCGTGTGTATGTGCCAGCATATCCATCATTTTTTGTATTGCTTCCGGCTGAACGCTTTGCCGCCCGGTTGGCGCGGGCTTGGGTGGTTGCTTCTTCGGGAAGAGTTGCTGCCAGAGATCATTTAATTTCATAGATCAATCCTCGTACTCATAGATGGGCTAACCTTCATTTTTCTTACCTTGCCTCTTGAGCAAAGGTCGCCAACACCTGTAAAGGAGTTAAACCATCTGCTTCAAGGCGGCGCTTAAGACGCAGGCGCGCATCATGTATAAGTTTATAAAGTGCATTGCGATTCATCCCCATGCGTCGCGCCGCCTCTTCCAATGGCATCCCTTTCATCGCCACCGCCATCAGGGCTTGGCGTTGTTTCTCTGTCAACTCTTCCATGATGATGCGGTTCACCTGTTGCATCAAATCCTGGCGTTCAACCATCGCTTCGGGTGACGGTTTATCGTCTGGCATTTCATTCGTCGGGGAATCCGACTCGTTATCCATTTCCATCTCTGGCAAAGGCACATCACGCCAACGCCGACGGCGTAGTTCTGTCAGCGCGCCGCGCACTGCAATTTTGTGAACCCAAGTTGTAAAAGCGCTGCGCCCCTCAAATGTATGTAAGTGATCTAATACACGCAGCAATGTTTCTTGAGCGACTTCATCAGCCAACGCTTCAAATTCCGGGCTGTTAGGCCAGAGTTTCCCGGCGAGTGCGTACGGCAAGCCGCGCAAAATAATGGCGCGCAGATCTTGCAGCGCTTGTGCCTGTCGCTCTCCTGCCGCGCGCAGATCATCTAACCACTCATCGTTTGTTCGTTGAACCATAAACTGATTATAGACCAAGAGGTAATAGATCAGACTCACACTGCGTCTAACTAGTGTGGCGAGAGATTTACAAGAAACCCTTTGAAAGCCTGTGTGTTTAAAAAATTACTTAATCAGGAGTCAGATGATGAACCAACCCATCCATATTAACGATGCTGAATTTGAAAACAAAGTTTTGAAATCAACCACACCCGTGGTCGTAGATTTCTGGGCGCCTTGGTGCGGACCGTGCAGGATGATTGCGCCCGTGCTCGAAAACATTGCTGCCGAGTACGCCGACAAAGTAATCATCGCTAAAGTTAACACCGATGAGAATTCGCAATGGGCGAGGAAATATGGCGTGCAGGGTATCCCGACTTTGCTATTCATTGCCCAAGGGCAAATTAAAGATCGTCTCGTCGGCGCGGCTCCTGCCCCAACCATCAAAGCTAAAGTGGACGGGTTATTGAAAGCAGTGCCCGGAGCGTAGTTGTATGGCAAACGAGCAGAAAAAATATGATGTGGCGATCATCGGCTCTGGCATGGGCGGCTCCACCTTGGCAACCGTGCTGGCGCGACAGGGTTTAGCGGTTGTCGTCTTTGAGGGCGGCGCACATCCCCGTTTTGCGATTGGCGAATCGATGATCTTGGAAACATCCGAAGTGATGCGGGCCTTGGCCGAGTTTTACGATGTGCCTGAACTCGCTTATTACAGTTCGGAAAATTTTTACAACTACATCGGCAACTCGCATGGCGTTAAGCGTCACTTCAGTTTTGTGCATCACACCATTGAGCAGAAGGTAGATGTAAACAGAAGCTTGCAAGCTGTCATTCCCAAAATGCCTTACGGACATGAGATTCACATCCATCGTCAGGACGCGGATTATTTTTTAACTTCAGTGGCGATTTCCTACGGCGCGACTGTTCTGCAAAATACACTCATTCAAGATATTAACGTTCAGTCGGATGGAGTGGAGATCATCACCAACAAAGGCAACACTTACCACGCCGAATACATCGTGGATGCGGGTGGTATGAAGTCACTACTCGCCAACAAATTCAATTGGCGGCATCGTGATTGCCTCACGCACTCGCGCACCATTTTCACGCATCTGGTGGATGTGCCTTGCTTCAATAATGTCGGTCCGTCACAGCAAAAATTTGGACACCCTTATCGGCTCTCGGAAGGCACGCTGCATCACATCTTCAAAGGCGGCTGGTTGTGGATCATCCCCTTCAATAATCACGCCGACTCTACCAATCCACTTTGCAGCGTGGGCTTGCAACTCGACCCGCGCCTCTACCCTCAACGCAACGACCTGACTCCCGAAGAGGAATTTTTTGAATGCCTCAAACAATTTCCAGATATGTGCGCCCAACTCAAAGACTCGCGCCCCGTCCGCGATTGGATGCGTATTGAACGTTTGCAGTATTCCGCTCACCACATTGTGGCAGATCGTTTTGCGTTATTGGCGCACGCCGCCGGTTTCATTGATCCGCTTTACTCCAAAGGGCTGTACGTTACTCACGCCAGCATTTTTCTGTTAGCCGATTTGTTACTCAAAGCCAAACAGACTGGCAATTATTCCGCCGAAGCTTTTGCGCCGTTGGAGACGATGACTCTCAATTACATTAAGATGCACGATCGGCTGGTGGCAAGTTCTTTCAAGTCGTGGCACAACTTCAAACTGTGGAACGTATACGAAGTGCTGTGGTTGTTGGGCGCGTATCTCGAATATCTGCGATTGATCACCAATCGCTATCGCGCCAAGACTCGCGCCGAATATCTGGAACTGATGCACCCGCACCGTTTAGCGGGTGGCGGCTTCCCCTTGTTCTTTGAGATTCAGGAAAAAGTTGACGCGCTGCTGGACGCCGTCAACCCTGACGATGAAGCTGACGTGGATCGCGCCGTCGCCGGAATCAAATCCCAGTTCGCCCGCTTCCCGTGGATGCCCACCGCCTTCAAAGATTTACTCAACGGCAAGAATCATTTGCCGGATAACAAACTGCGTTTGAATCTGCTTAACCGCCGCGTGGGCTTTATGGGTGATGGCGTTTATCGCCAACATTTCTTTGGTGATAAATCTATACTGGAACTTTTGCAGAAAGCCATCGGCGACCAATTACGTTACTCGCCCCTCGCTTTAAATCGGCAACGACGCGCGCGCGCCCGCTTGTCGTGGCAAATTGCCGCCAAGGATGATCGCCATGCTTGATTCATCCATGCGTCGCGCTAAAGATCGACTCGGCGAGCCGTTGGCGGCGCGACTGCCGCATCTCTCGCCTAATGCAATCTCGTTAGCATCTTTCGCGATTGGACTTCTAACCATCTTGCTCACCGCAAGAGGCTTGTATGTTTGGGCATTGGTGTTGTGGTTGTTCAGCCGCGCCCTCGATGGCTTGGACGGACTGCTGGCGCGCGTTCACCAAAAACAAAGTGACTTCGGTGGTTATCTCGATATCTTGTTAGACTTTTTTCTTTACGCCGCGCTGCCCATCGCGCTGGTGATGAGTGCGCCCAGTTATGAACGCTACTTGGCGTTGGCGTTCATGTTGGCTTCGTTTTACATTAACAGTGCGTCGTGGATGTATCTCGCCGCCGTTCTGGAAAAACACAAT
>Ga0163199_1001423_pt1 | contig 14911 bp, 7 predicted proteins | sample PL_2010_150m_FD_113537 | JGI IMG/M metagenome (GOLD analysis project Ga0163199, IMG submission 113537) | Freshwater microbial communities from Powell Lake, British Columbia, Canada to study Microbial Dark Matter (Phase II) - PL_2010_150m | ecosystem: Environmental > Aquatic > Freshwater > Lake ... | reverse complement strand
GATGTCCGAGGTGTTTCAAGTGGACGCGGATCTGATGGGTTCGTCCGGTGTGCGGGCGGCATTCCACCAGGGACTTCCCTTCTGAGGAGGCCAGCAGGCGGTATTTTGTGATCGAGTGTCTTCCCCGATCAACGACGGCCATTTTTTGGCGGTGCACGGCATGCCTGCCGATCGGGGCTTCAATCGTCCCGTGAGGCATGCGCAGGATCCCCTCCACAAGGGCGAGATAGGTTTTTTCCACATGCCGCTCAGCAAACTCTGCGGAGAGGTGGCGGTGTGCAGATTCGGTCTTCGCGATGAGCAGGCATCCGCTGGTTTCCTTGTCGAGACGGTGAACGATGCCCGGGCGGTCCTCGCCGCCGACAATGCGGATCCCGGAGCAGTGGTGGAGAATCGCATTGACCACCGTGCCGTCGGCGTTTCCCGCTCCCGGGTGGACGACCAAGCCCGCCGGTTTGTTCAAGACCAGAAATTCCGCGCTCTCGTGAAGGATGTCGAGCGGGATATCCTGCGCGGGAGCGGGGGCCGGGGTGGATTCCTCCGGGATCCCGATTTCGACACAATCCCCGGCCCGGAGGAGTTGGGAGGGTCGTGACGGGGCGCCATTTAAGAGAACATGGCCGTCTTTCACAAAACCCTGAAGCCGCACGCGGGAAAACCCGGTGATCCATGTGCCAAGAAAGTGATCCAGCCGCACGCCAGCCTCCCCGCTGGAGAGAATTCGGGACTCGCGAGGCTTTTGCATTGCGGCTTGCATCGCGAAAGGGTAAACCATTGGAAAGCTTTTTCTTAACGCTGCCGAGCATGTTGGCAAACGATCCCCCCCAGACCCCAGGCGCCGAGGACTCTTCGGAAATCGATGTTTCAACGCCTGTGGAATCCGGGGCCGAAAATGTTTTCGAGGCCTGTCCGTCGTGCAAGACGCTGATGGACATGTCGGATGTCATGCCGTTCACCGAGGTGACCTGTCCGGGCTGCGGACATACCCTGCGTGCCCGCATCCATTTCAACCATTTCACGCTCGTCGATAAAGTTGGTGAGGGCGGGATGGGTTCGGTTTACAAGGCCCTCGACAACAATCTGAACCGGTATGTGGCCCTGAAAATCCTGAAAAAGGAAATCAGTGCGAATTCGGAGGAGCAGGCCAAGCTGGCTAAGGAGGCCCGGATCACTGCGGCTGTGAACCATCCGCATGTCGTAAAAGTTTATCATTTCGGACGCGATCACGGGCAGTTCTACCTGGCGATGGAACTCGTGGAGAAAGGGTCGCTCGATGACCTGATGGCCATTCAAAAACGCATCCCGGAGGCGCAGGTGCTTGAAGTCGGCACCCAGATCGCCATGGGCCTTGCAGCGGCTCTGGAGATGGAACTCATTCACCGCGATATCAAGCCCGGCAACATTCTTTTCAAGGACGGCCACACCGCAAAGCTCGTGGATTTCGGCCTGGCGATCGTCATGGACGAGGAGGCGTCCGTGCGCGGGGAGATCTGGGGAACTCCGTATTACATCGCGCCCGAAAAGCTCGACAACCAGCCGGAGGATTTTCGCAGCGACATTTACAGCCTTGGTGGGACGCTCTTCCACGCGCTAGCGGGACGCCCTCCCTACGAGGCCGAGTCCTCGTCCATGGTCGCTCTCAAGCAGCTCAAGAGCCAGCAGGTGAGCCTGCAAGCCTTCGCACCTGATGTGTCGAGCGAGACGGCGTATGTCATCAACCGCATGATGGCCAAGAATCCGGAAGACCGGTATCAGTCCTACGAAGAACTCATCGGGCATCTGAATTATGCCAGGGAAAAATTACTGGAGCGATCCCGCAAGCCGCTCCAGCCGAAGCAGCGGGTCGTCATGGAGACGGAACAAACCCGCAAAGTTTCCGCCATCATTTCCCTGGTCCTCATCGCATTTGTGCTTCTGGCCGGCGGCGGGGTCTACCTGATGAGGGATCGAATTTTTCCAGCCGCGACCGGCGACTCCGGCCCCAGGCAGATGAGCTCCCAGGAGGCCGAATCCGCATTTCTTTCCGGTGTCTCGACCCTTGCGGGAGGAGACTTTGAGGGGGCAAGGGGCGAGTTCAAGAAGATAGCCGCCAACCCGGGGATGCCGCAGCCTCAGAAGAACTGGGCCACTCTGAATGCCGCTCTCGCGAGTCTGTTTCTGGGCGAGGCCCAGCCGGCGTTGGAACTCCTCAAGCCGCTCCGTAAAGATGGTCCGTATTCCGTTGAGCCAGCCGACCAGACACTCGCAAACATGTTCGTCGAGGTCAGCCGGACACTGTTGGAAAACAAGCCGGTTTCGGGGTCGATCCGAAGTCTCTACTCCGACAAGCAGGAGGTCTTTGCGATGCTGCTGTTCGGGATCTGGGACTGGGAGGTGAAATCCGCATTTTCCGACGCCGGAACTCTTCTCGCTTCGTTTCAACAGCGGGTCAACGGAAAGTCGTGGGAATCTCAATACAAGCCGCTGGCGGAAAAATATCTGGCCGACTGGAAGCTGCTTGAACCGCTGGTCAGCGGGGTGGACAAGGCAAACACTCCTGCGGAGGCCACCGATCTGCTGAAAATGCTCAGGTCGGCGAGATCCCAGTTGCAGACGGGAACCAAGGCGAGCGAGCGGCTCGATGCCATTGAAAAAACTCTGGTGGAGAAGGGAGCCAAGCCGTGATCGCCACCTTCTCCGCTTGCCCTTCGATGGCGGCAAGAGTTAAAAATTGATTCCTGTGCGTGACTTGCGGGATGATCCCTCTACAATCAAAGGTTTGGGGCTGCCAACATCTGCAGGCTCGGGCGCGAGGAGTGACCTTCCTCCGCGTTTCAAGCCGGCGGTTTAAGCGGTCCTTTTTGCGAGAAACATGAGATATCTCAAAGCCACCATCCTGATCGGCACGGTTTCGGCCGCCGTCGTGCTTGTCCTGTTTGCCACCGGCTGGCTGACAAACACATTGGACCTCGTCCTCCTGCAGGCATACAAGCTCAAGAAGCCGTTTGTGACGCAGCAGGGCGTGCATGTCCTGCTGATTGCTCTGCTCGCGTTTGCATCGGCATGGACGACCGTGGACATCACGCGCCCGATTCTTAAGACCATCGTCGCGTTGGGGGCGGTGCTCCTGCTGCTGACCGGTTCGATGGTTCTGGCTCTCTACAATGTTTTCTTTTCCCCGTTTCCCTCGGTGATCGCTGTCTTTACAAGTTTCTTCATCGGGCTGGCCTACGGACGGACCGGAAGCGGATCGAGGAAAAAACTCATGGAACGCCTTTTTGGTCAACGGCTGTCCAGGGGTGCGTTCAATCAGCTCGTCAATTCCGACGTTCCGCTGGATTTTCCGGGGGCTCTGCAGGAGGGGACGGTGCTTGTAGTGGCGGTCCACAACCATTCCGAGTTGATGGAGCTTCTGACTCCGGAAAACTATGCGGCGATGACAAACCTGTATCTGCGCACGGCCTCGGACTATCTCGTCGAGGTCGGCGGATATCTTGACGAGTGCGGCGGGGAGAGCGTCCGGGTCGTTTTCGGTGCTCCTGTGCCCGACGAGAAGCATGCCGCGAAAGCCTGCCGTGCCGCGCTCGATCTTGCCTCCCGGCTCGATGATCTCAACAAGGAATGCGACACCGTCTGGCAGCGTAGGCTCGATTTCCGGATCGGAATCAACTCCGGCGAAATGATTGCGGCGGCCTACGGCGGTTCGCGGCTGGGAAGCTTCAGCGTGGCGGGTCCGGTGGTGGATTTTGCCCGCCGCCTCTGCTCGGCCTGCGCGACCTACGGGTGCCGGATCCTGATCGGGCCGGACACCTATGAGCCCGCCGCGGAGACGCTTGAGGTTCGCCCGATCGAGGTGATCAAGACGGCGGGCGAGCGCCGCCGCGTCGAGCTGTATGAAATTCTGGCCCCCAAGCACGGGCTCTCACCCGAGCGCGAGCGCAGCCGCAACCACTATTGGACCGGCGTGCTGCACTACCGCGAGCGCCAGTGGGACAAGGCGATCGAGGAGTTGTCAAAGGCCCGAATCACCGGGATTCCGGACCAGGTTCTCGACTACTACATCCGCCGCGTCGAACGCAGCCGGCGCGGTGAGGAAGAGGTCAACAAGGAGCAGATGATGCTCTTCAACGCGGCTTGAGGCCGACCTGTTCTTTTCCCCTTGCCCGTCGTGCGGGGACTAACCGAATCTTTCCCGCTTTGCCATGCTGACAGTTTCACGGGTTACAAAATCATTCGGCGGACGCGTTCTTTTCGAAGATGCGTCGTTGCAGATCAATACCGGCGATCGGATCGGGCTGATCGGGCCGAACGGAGCCGGGAAGACCACGCTGTTCTCACTGCTTTTGCGGACCGACGAACCCGATGACGGGGACATCAGCCTCCAGCGCGGCGTGCGTTGCGGATTTCTTCCGCAGGAGACGGCGACGGCAACGGAGGCGACGGTGATCGAACTTGCTTCCGGCGAGGAGCCGGACGGGCGCGCCGAGGCATCCGCGAAAAGGATCCTCTCCGGGCTGGCATTCCGCGAGCAGGATTTTCACCGTCCGGTCCGGGAGATGAGCGGCGGGTGGATCATGCGGGCGCACCTTGCGCGCCTGCTGGTCGAGGAGCCGGACCTCCTCCTGCTCGATGAGCCGACGAATCACCTGGATCTCGAAACCCTCGGCTGGTTCCAGAACCACCTGCTCGGGTATCCGGGAGCGATCCTTGCCATCTCGCACGACCGCGAATTTCTGAACACCCTTTGCAAGGGGATCGTTGAGATCCGGCATCGCAAGCTGATCCGCTACAACGGAAATTTTGATTCTTGTCTTGAGCAGAAGCGGGCGCGCGAGGAGCAGCAGCTTGCGGCCTACCGCAACCAGCAGAAGGATATCGAACATCTGGAGCAGTTCATCTCCCGCTTCCGCGCGAAGGCTAGCAAAGCCGCGCAGGCGCAGGACCGGATCAAGCAGCTCGCCCGGATGGAGAGGATCGAGGCGCCGGAGTCCGACGAGCCGACGGTGCATTTCAAGTTTCCGCAGCCTCCGCGCAGCGGGCAGAGGGTGATGAGCCTTGAGCATGTGAAGCAGGCCTATGGCGATCACGTCGTTTACGAGAACCTTCACCTTCGCATCGAACGCGGGCAGCGGATCGTTCTCGTGGGGCCGAACGGTGCTGGCAAATCCACGCTTTTGAAAATCCTCGCCGGGCAGTTGCCCCTCGCAGCGGGGGAATTCACTCCCGGGCACAACGTCACCACCGGCTACTTCGCGCAGCATCGCGCGGATTCACTCGACCTGAAAAAGACCGTCCTTGAGGAGGTGCAGGGTATCTCGCGTCCGGTTCCCGAGCAGGCGGCGCGCAATGTGCTCGGGGCATTTCTTTTCCGCGGCGACGATGTGTTCAAGCCGGTCAGCGTTCTCAGCGGCGGAGAAAAGAGCCGCCTAGCCCTCGTGAAGCTGCTCCTCGATCCTCCGAATCTTTTGCTCCTCGACGAGCCGACGACCCACTTGGACATGCCGAGCATCGATGCCTTGATCCGAGCGCTCGGTCCCTATGAGGGAACGATCGTCTTTGTGAGCCACGATGTGCATTTCATCCGTGCCGTCGCGACATCGGTCATCCACGTGCAGGCCGGGCACCTCACGCCTTATGCCGGCGACTATGCCTACTACCTCGACAAATCCCGCGCCTCAGGTGCGCGTGCCGGGACGGTTGCATCGCTCGGCAACCACCAACCCGAAGCCGCTCCGGCACCCCGCGCGGAATCCGGTCCCGGGCTCAAGGAGATCCGGGCGCAGCGCAGGGCGGAAGCCGATGCGCGTGCGGCGGCGAACAAAGAACGGCGCGAGCGCGAGAAACGCGCCGCCGCGCTCGAGGCGGAGATCGCCGCCCTCGAAGCCCGGCAACGCGAGCTGACAGCCGTTCTCGAGGACCCCTCCACCTACGACAACCCGTCCCTCGCGATGGAGACCAACCGTCAGCTTTCCGGTGTGGCCGATGCCCTCGAGAAGGCCACCAACGCGTGGATCAACTCCTGACCCCCAAAGAAATGCTTCCCTCCGAAATTGCCACGCTCTTCGATGTGCCTGGTCGCCTCGTCACCGTGCAGCCGCTCGGACATGGAAACGTGAATGATACCTACCGCGTCATCTGTCGCACGACCTTCGATGAAAATCAGTTCGTTCTACAGCGGATCAGCACAGCGGTGTTTCCCTCGCCGGAGAAAGTCATGGCCAACATCAAGGCCATCACCGAGCATGCTCACGGAAAAATCGAGGCGGAATCGGATCGCTCGGACCGGATCTGGCAGCTGCCACGGATCATCAAGACCCGGGACGGTCAGGATTTCCATTTAACGAAAGACGGGCAGCCCTGGCGCGCTCTTACGCTGATTTCCTCGGCCAGAAGCCACGAGAAGATCGAGGTTCCGGAGCTGGCTTTCGAGGCCGGGCAGGTCCTCGGCCATTTCCAGCGGATCATTTCCGATTTTCCGGTGGATCAACTGGAGGATACTCTTCCCGGTTTTCACTGCACGCCCGGTTACCTCCGGAACTACGATGCCGTTCTGCAATCCCCCGGTGCGCAGGCCCGACTCACCGCTTCGCCGGAAGCCAGGCGCATCGCGCGGTTTATTGAGGATCGCCGCGCTTTCACATCCGTCCTGGAAGACGCCTCCGTCGCCGGGAAACTCCGGATCCGCCCGATCCACGGCGATCCTAAGATTTCCAATGTGATGATCGATGACTTTTCCGGCAAGGGCACCTCCATCGTGGATCTCGACACCGTCAAGCCCGGCCTCATTCATTACGATTTCGGGGACGCCGTTCGCAGTACATGCAATCGCGCTGGCGAGGAAGCCGACGATCTGGATGAGGTCGTCCTAGATCTGGATCTTCTCACCGCCTTTGTCCGGGGCTATCTCCGCGAGGCCGGCTCCTTTCTCACGGACAACGATCACGCCTTCCTTTTCGAGTCCGTCCGGCTCATCGGGTTTGAACTGGGACTGCGCTTTTACACCGATTACCTCGCCGGCAATGTTTACTTCAAGGTGAAGGACGACCTGCAGAACCTGAACCGTGCCCGTGTCCAGATGCGGCTCTGCGAAAGCATAGAAGCGCGCGAACCCGCCATCCGCCGCATCCTCGAATCCGCTTCTGCGGTTTGAGATCGTAAGGGCCGAGGGATGACTGCTCAGATGCCGGTGAGCAAGGCGCTTGAGGCATTATTCACCGAGTGACTATTCGCCTTATGGCGGCTGGCTGGCCAGTTGCACCAACGCTTCCTTGACCCGTGCGGTTTGACCTTCGTTCAGGATCAGGTAACGGTCGCGCCCATCAGCAGCGGGAGTGAATCGCGTGAAGCCATCGGCCTCCACATCCACGCGGCCGGGCGGTGACAATTCAAAATAGCCACGGTCGGGGAATACCGCGTAGAGCACGCTCGTCAGGTCCCATGTCGGACGGTTGTGCGGCGGCGGTAGATACAAACGATAGGCTTCTGCCGCCGGATGGTGTGCGACATAGCCGTAGTCGCGCTCGATGCTGACCGCCGGATACGGCGCGGCGACACCGATTTCAAACCCGCTCCAGACAATCGGCGTCGGCCATTCCCGCGCGAGTTTTTTGGCGGAAGGCAAATCGTTGATGACATTGAATTCTAAGGAGCGTTTCCTGTTGCCAACCACCTGGAATTCTCCGGCCATCACCGAAAGAAGCCTTACCTTTTGCTTTATCAATTCGCGACCGGTGAGCGGTGAACTGGTGTCGCCTGGCGTGTCGAGTAGCGCGGCTAGATTGGAAAACCAGCCGACCTGCACCAGAATCACCGAGTTGTCCGGCTGCCGGCTCAAAATGGAACGCAACAACCCCGTGGCTTCTGGCGCGTCCGAGCTTCGCTCCAACTTGTGAGGATAGCGAGGCAGACCGCCGTCCTGCGCATTGGCGAGCGCAAGAAATTTGCTCGGTTTGTTCGTCAACGCCGCATGAGTGAAGCCGATCGGGATGCCAGGCCGACCGTAAAAAGTGTTCATTGCATCCACGAATGGTCCTGCGAGTTCGTCCGGCTTGGTGATGGTCACGCCGAGCAATTCGCAAACGCCGCGCGTTTGAAGCGCGTGCAACACTGACAACGCTAGCACGTCGTCCACATCGTTGCCGATGTCCGTGTCAAAAATGATTTTTACCGGCGAGGAAAGCACATCACCTGCATGGCTGCACAGGCACACAAGGAATGCCAAAACGGAAAGAATGGGTTTCATTGGGTGGATTTCTCCACGGGGGAATGACGGCTCAGTGTCCGATGAGCGAGGCGAGGCGCTTGACGGCGGGGAACGAGAGCATTTCCGCCCAGTTGCATTTTACCTGCTCGATCTCCGCATGCGGGAGCGTGCCGAGCCAGAGTTGGGCGGCGTCCGCTGGAAAGTCCGCGGGGATGATGATCCGCGCACGGATATCGGTGGGAATAAACCGGTAGCGTGTCCATGCGGCTTCGTGCGTGCGTGCGGCTTCTCCCATGGCTGCAAACGGCTCGACGCGCGACACGGTGTTGAGGCGCTTGAAGGTGTTCTTCATCGAGGAAAGCCACCCGGGAGCGGCGTTGGATTGTGGAGCCGGGGCGCCGATCAGGATGAGACCCGGCACGGGGCGTTTTGCCGCCGCGAGTTGGCGTGCCATTTCGAGGGCGGCAATTGCGCCAAATCCGAAACCACAGAGATCGAAAGCGGCCGTGGGATCCTCCTCAAGGAGCGCGTCGAGCCACGCGGCGGAGGCGCTTTCGATTGTGGTGTGGCAGGATTCCGGATGGGTAGCACCCCTGGCGGTCAGCCCGAGGATCTTCCGGGTCGTTCCCAGTGCGGCAACGAGGTCGCGATAGGTTTCCGGAAGACCCGAAGCCGGAGGAACAAGAACCAGCGGCGAGGGATTGCCCTCCGGTTGCAGCACCCTCACGGGAACCCATGGGATCGAGTTTTCCACTGGACGAAGGGCTTCCGGCGCGACCGCTTTTGCGACGGGCTTCGGCTGGTGGATGTGAGGGCGTGGCAGGAGGGATTGGTCGATCCAGCCGCCCCGCGTTAGCGGCCATTCCGGGAGAGAGATTGCACCGGGGACATCCTCGTTTGTCAGCGCCCAAACGTGATCGCCTTCGACGGCATCAAATACGCCCTTTTTGTCCAGCAGTTCGGTGATACAGCGGTGTATTCCGGGTGCCGCAGCGCCCTCGACCTGGATGTCTCCAGCGGGATTGCGCCATGCGCGAAGCCCGGTCTCGATCCCCCGGCGTCCGCGTTTCTCAGAGTGTGATTTCCACCCGGGGAATTTCATCCAGAGCTGACCCGAGAATCCGGGTGGCAGATCGTGCAAGTCCTCATCTGTGATGGAGGACTCGGTTCCGGCGACCGGTTTTCCAATTGTCAGAAGGGGCCCATCCGGGCTCGCCGAGCCGGCCAGGCCAAGCCCGCAGAGTCCGGCAGGGCTGAAGAACGTAACGGTTTTGACCCGTCCGTCTGTTTTTTCGTTCCAGACATCGAGAGCGGAGGTTGAGGCGGTTCCCATTTCGACGAAAACAACCTGTAGTGGAGTTTCTGTCGCGGGTTCTCCGCGTGCCCACCGCGCCGCCTGGTTGCACCATTCCGGAGCGCTGAGGCGGAGATGGGTGACCGGCGCATGCGCGGGATCGAGCACGTCGTCATCGGCGACGCGAACGGTTCCCCCGGAAAGAAGCGGGACGAGCCATTCGTCGAAGAAAGCCCCGCCTCCAGCAGCGGAGTGGGCGAGGAGTGAGCAGCCATGACCGAAGCCGATCAAGTTCGCACCTTCGCGGGCGGCTGACGCAATCATTTCATGGGTGAGCGCGCGGACCAACGGGGCTGCGCCGTCGGAGTGTCCCGGGAGGATGGCCGCGGGGGAATCCGCCTCGCAGACTGTTGCGGGGACTTCCGCCAGTTCCAGGGAATCCCATTCCTGATCGAGAATAATGCGCTTCCGCGTGGAGGTGTCCAGCAGCGGGGCGCTGGCCGCATCACAGAGGACGACCCCGGCATCATGCGACGCCAGCATGGACTCTATCCACTCTGGCGGAGCCGAAGGATCCAGGGCGAGACAGGCATTCCCCGCTTTCCAGGATCCGATCAGGGCGATGGCAATCCATGAGGAATGGGAAAGGAAAAGAGCGACATGCCAACCGCCGGCAAGAGCGGCATGTGACAGGTGTGCGGCCAGACGGTCGGAAAGGGAATCAAGCTCCCTGTAGGTCAGTTCGTAGTCCCCGTCCCGCACGGCAACAGCGTCGGGAAAACTGGTGGCGGCATTTCGGAATGCCTGAAGCGCATGGGACGGACCTTCTGAGGGTTCCGGTCCGCGGGAGCATTCCTTGAGAATGCGCGATTCCTGCGGAGTCAGGAGCGGGATCTGGGCCGGCGGCTTACTTTCAAAAGACTCGAAATTCTCGATCAGGCCCGAGAGGTGAGCGAGGAGTTCGCGGGATGCCGATTCACTGCCGAGGGGGCCTTCCAGTGTGAGAGTGAGCCCCGGTCTCGCCTCCAGGACAAGAAGGTCGCCGCTGCTCCTCCGGATGCGGGCGTCGAAATTGATCCATCGCGGGAATGCGGTGTGGATGATGTCGTTGACCTCCGGTCCGCTCCAGATGTAGGCGGTCCGGATGTCGGAGAACTTGATGGCTCCCGCGCCGGCGGCGAGGGCGCTTCCGGGAGAGATCCACGCATTCTCCGCCGCGGTCTCCGCCTGCTTCCGGGCGTCGGCAAGCCATTGCTTCGAGTCCCATGCATGCACGACCGGCAGCCAGTTTTCAAAATAGCCGACATCCCCCCGCGAGCGCCGCGCATCGAACCGGCGCAGTAAGACATTTCCGGTCGCGCCGAGGCGGCGGAGTGCCAGCGCCCAGAGGGATTCGATCACGCTGCCCGGATCGACATCCTTGCATGCCGCGAGAAAACGCTTTGTTTCCTCGCGTCCGATTTTCTTGGTCGCGGTGACCGTGCCGGAAGCGGCAGGACGCCTGTGCAGGGCGAGGGGGGCTTCCGCATGTTTAAGGAGTTCGGCCCACACTGACGGAGAGGCGGTGGTGGCGGGAATCTCCTCAGGAGCGGCCGGTGTTCGCTCGAGGGCGGTCAGCCAATCCAGGAGAATCCGCGCGATCGACGGCTCGTCGAGCAAATAGGGGGGGGCGGTGAGCAGGTAATGAGTGCCCCCGCCGGGCAGCAGAATCTCGGTGATCCGGACCGGGGTGCGGGGGTCGCATAGGGTGATCGCATCCGAGTTTTGCTGGGCCGACCACTGGTCCGGAATGGAATCCGCGGTGTGTTCCTGCCAGTCAATTTCCTTCCAGACCGTTCCGCCGGAATCCGCAACAATTGCCTCCACCTCGCCGGTTTGCGAGCGTGAGAACGAGGTGCGCAGGATGGCATGCGCGGCGGCGACACTTTCCCATGCTTTGCGAAGCTCCGCGCGGTCCATCTTTTCACCGAAGCTGATGGAGACCTGGGTTTGGTGCGCGGCGTTTTCCTCACGGAGGAACGCCGCCGCCTGCATGGGATTGGCGTCTTTCATGGAAGGATTTTAAAATCCGAAGTCGGTCACGGCTCCCTTGGAGGCTGTCGAGACATGGGAGGCATATTTCGCAAGGACTCCGCGGCGGTAGCGGGGCTTCGGCTTCTTCCACTTCGCGAGGCGCGCCGCAATTTCCTTTTGCGGGATGCCGAGAGTGAGCTTGCGGGAGACGGAATCGATTGTGATCGGATCGCCGTCGCGGACGATGGCGAGCGCCCCGCCCTCAAAGGCCTCGGGCGTGATGTGACCGACGACGAACCCGTGCGTGCCGCCGGAGAAACGTCCGTCGGTGATGAGCGCGACATCCTTGCCGAGCCCGCATCCCATGACCGCGCTGGTGGGTGAGAGCATCTCGCGCATGCCCGGTCCCCCGCGGGGCCCCTCGTAGCGGATCACGATGACATCGCCCTTTTTGATTCTTCCGGAGAGAATGGCCTGAAGGGCTTTTTCCTCGGATTCAAAAACACGGGCTTTTCCGTCAAATCGTTCACCCTCCTTGCCTGAGATTTTTGCGACCGCTCCCTCGGGGGCGAGGTTGCCGCGCAGGATGACCAGGTGGCTGTCCTTTTTCAGCGGTTTGTCGAGCGGTGCGATGATCTTCTGGCTCTTGGGATACGACTTGAACGGCGCAAGGTTTTGTTTGAGGGATTTTCCGGTGACGGTGAGGCAGCCGCCGTGGAGGAGTCCGGCCGAGAGGAGATCCTTCATCATCGGCACGATGCCGCCGATGCCGACGAGATCCGACATGAGGAAACGACCGCTCGGCTTCAGATCCGCCAGAACGGGGACGCGCTTTCCGATCGTTGTGAAGTCATCGATCGTCAGCTTCACTCCCGCCGAGTGTGCGATCGCAAGAAGGTGGAGGACCGAGTTTGTCGAGCCGCCGAGCGCGATCGTGACGGTGATGGCATTTTCAAATGCCTCCCTGCTGAAGATGTCCGACGGGCGGATGCCCTTTTTCAGCATGGCGATGACCGCCGCTCCGGCCGCCCGGCAATCCTGCACCTTGTGCTTTGAGATTGCGGCCTGAGCCGAGCTGTTCGGAAGGCTGAACCCGAGTGCCTCGATCGCCGAGGCCATCGTGTTTGCCGTATACATTCCGCCGCACGAGCCCGGACCCGGGATCGCACACGACTCGACGTCGTGAAGGGCCTGACCGGAAATCTTTTTGGCCGCCCGCTGGCCGACCGCCTCGAAGACCGAGACGACATCGAGGTTTTTTCCCGAGAGGCATCCGGGAAGGATCGTTCCGCCATAGACGAAGACCGCCGCGCGGTTCATCCGGGCGATCGCCATCATGCAGCCCGGCATGTTTTTGTCGCATCCGCCGATCGCGACGAACCCGTCGAAGCCCTGGCATCCGACCACGGTTTCGATCGAATCGGCGATGACCTCGCGCGAGACGAGCGAATATTTCATCCCCTCGGTTCCCATCGAGATGCCGTCCGAGATTGTGATGGTGTTGAAGATCGTCGCCTTGCCGCCCGCCGCATCGATGCCGAGCGCGGATTCCCGGGCGAGCTGGTCGATGTGCATGTTGCACGGCGTGACCATGCTCCACGTCGAGGCCACCCCGATCTGAGGCTTGGAAAAATCGCTCTCCTTGTATCCCACCGGATAAAGCATCGCCCGGCTGGGCGCCCGGCTCAGGCCGTCTAGAACAATGGAGGAATACGGGCGCATGCGTGCGGAGGACTTCATAAGCCCTTTACTCTAGCAGAATGCGGGGCGGGTCCATCAAGGAAATCCCGCAGAGTAAACTGGTCAATCCTCGTGCGCGAGGCAGGCGGCGGTGAATCCCTTGAAGAGCGGGTGGGGGGAATTCGGCTTCGACTGGAATTCCGGATGGTATTGGCAGGCGAGGAACCACGGGTGGGTCGAGAGTTCGATGAGTTCGACGAGATCGCCCTCGGGCGAGGTGCCGGCGATGACAAAGCCGCGTTTCTCCATGGCCTCGCGATAGGCCATGTTGAATTCGTATCGGTGACGGTGGCGCTCGGTGATTTCGGATCGGCCATAGACCTGATGGGCGAGGCTGCTTTTTGCGAGGACGGTCGGGCAGGTGCCAAGGCGCATCGACGCGCCCTTGTCGGTGACGTCTTTCTGCTCCTCGAGGATGCAAATGACTGGGTGCGGTGTGGCGGGATCGAACTCCGTGCTGTTCGCCCCCTCGAGCCCGCAGACATGGCGGGCGAATTCGATCGTGGCGACCTGCATGCCGAGGCAGAGACCGAGGAACGGGGTCCGGGATTCTCGCGAGTATCGGACCGCCTCGATTTTGCCCTCGACTCCACGGTCGCCGAAGCCGCCCGGGACGAGGACCCCGGCAACGCCGCGCAGGTATTTGTCCGCACCCTCGGCCTCAATGTCCTCGGCGTCCACGAGAACCAGGTCGATGCCGCAATCGTGCGACGCGCCGGCGTGTGTCAGGGATTCGTAAATGCTCTTGTAGGCATCCTGCAGCTCGATGTATTTGCCGACGATCGCGATGCGGACGCGCTTTTTCGGGGCGATCACGCGCTGGACGAATTTCTTCCAATCCGTCATGTCCGGCTGCGGGGTGTCGAGGTGGAGGATCCTGCAGATGATGCTGTCGAGCCCCTCGGCCTGGAGGTTGAGCGGGGATTCGTAGATCGTGTGCTCGACGTCTCCGGCCTCGATGACCGCCTCCAGCGGCACGTTGCAGTAGAGTGAGAGTTTCTGGCGGACCTCCTTGTCGAGGGGCATCTCCGTGCGGCAGATGAGCACCTGGGGCTGAAGGCCGATCTCGCGGAGTTTCGCGACGCTCTGCTGGGTAGGCTTGGTTTTGAGCTCCCCGGCCGCCTTGATGAACGGGACGAGGGTCACGTGCATGATGATAGCGTTCTCGGATCCGACCTCGAGGATGAACTGGCGGATGGCTTCCAGAAACGGGAGCCCCTCGATGTCGCCTGTGGTCCCACCGATTTCGGTGATTACGATGTCGCCGCCGGAGGTTTCTCCGAGCTCCCGGATTTTTCCTTTGATCTCGTCGGTGATGTGGGGGATGACCTGAACGGTCTTGCCGAGGTAGTCGCCGCGGCGTTCCTTGCCGAGGACGGTTTCGTAGACCTGCCCGCTCGTGAGATTGTTCGCGCGTGTGAGGACGCAGTTCGTGAACCTCTCGTAGTGGCCGAGGTCGAGGTCGGTTTCCGCGCCATCGGCGAGCACATAGACCTCGCCGTGCTGGAAGGGGTTCATCGTGCCGGGATCGACGTTGAGGTAGGGGTCCAGTTTTTGGAGGACGACCTTGAGTCCGCGCCGCTCGAGGAGAGTTCCGAGAGATGCTGCGGCCAGGCCTTTTCCGAGAGAACTCACCACGCCGCCGGTCACGAATATATACTTCATGGGCCGGAATACTACGG
>Ga0163199_1001422_pt1 | contig 14912 bp, 14 predicted proteins | sample PL_2010_150m_FD_113537 | JGI IMG/M metagenome (GOLD analysis project Ga0163199, IMG submission 113537) | Freshwater microbial communities from Powell Lake, British Columbia, Canada to study Microbial Dark Matter (Phase II) - PL_2010_150m | ecosystem: Environmental > Aquatic > Freshwater > Lake ... | reverse complement strand
GGTCTGATCCCAGCGTGGAATGGTCTTGAGTTGCTATTGAATTCGCGTCGAATGGTGCAGGTCGAGCGTTATGGCCATTTCGGGCCTGGTTCTGTTCCGGGCTGCCCGAAGTGATGCTCAGATCCATCCCGGATGCGGATGTCTTGCCTTCTTGCGCTGGGTTCGGTGGCCACGTCAATGGTGAAACTATCGGTGATCAGTTGGGCCGCACCAGTTGCGCCCACACCACCAATTCATCTGGAAGTTGGATGTCTCAGTTGCAGCGTTGGAGCGAACGCTCCAGCGCGGCCCATTGGGCTATAGTCTGCCGAGTCGAGGCGACGGAAAAGCGAACGCGGAGCTGAGCGAATTTCGCCAAAATAGGAGACAAGGTTTTTCGGGACGGAAATGACTTCAAGTTCTTGGGGAATTGGCAACGAGCCAAGGCAGCATTGGCCTTATCCTTGTACGGCAAATGCTCATTCTGGAATTCAAATCGTGGGCACCCTTCAATCGTTAAAGACCCGCATCAGTACGGGCGTTTCAGCCTGTGCTACTCAATTTAGCCGGACACTATTGATGTGGGTGTGGTATATTGAAGCGGTGGTCCAATGACCATCAAAATAACTAGCAAGGAGGAGAAAGTCATGTTCCGCAATTCCGCAAAGTTTCTCTGTGCCGGTGCGCTCGCCGCGCTCTTTGCCGGCTCCCCCGCAATCGCGCAGCAGAAGCTTAAGATCGGCTTCATCACCACGCTCTCCGGTCCGGCGGGCATCATCGGCAAGCACATGAAGGACTCGGTCGAACTGGCGCTGGATCATCTAGGCCGCAAGGTCGGCGGTCTCGAAACCGAGGTGATTTACGGCGACGACCAGTTCAAACCCGATGTCGGCCTGCAGGTCGCCGAGGAAATGATGAAGAAGGACCAGGTGGACTTCGTGTCGGGCATCATTTGGTCGCACGTAATGATGGCGGTGGTGCCGGCGGTAACAGCCACCGGCCGGATCATGGTCGGCACCAACGCCGGCGCGAGTCCGCTCGCCGGGAGCCAGTGCAACGAGAGATACTTTACGACATCCTGGAACAACGACCAAACGCCGGAAGCGATGGGCAAGTTCATGCAGGACCAAAACATCAACGACGTGTACTTGCTCGCGCCGAACTACCAGGCCGGCAAGGACATGATTGCCGGCTTTAAACGTTACTACAAGGGGCACATCGTCGATGAGGTCTACACCAAGCCCGGACAGCAGGATTACCAGGCCGAGATCACGCAGTTACGCTCGAAGAACCCGAAAGCGATCTTCGCCTTCTACCCGGGCGGCATGGGCGTGCAGTTCGTGAAACAGTACAACCAGGCCGGCTTGCGGAGCCAGATCCCGCTCTACACCGCCTTCACCGTCGACGAAACCACGCTCCCGGCTCTCAAAGACGACGCGATCGGCCAGTGGGAAGCGAGTTTCTGGAATCCCAATTTAAAGAATCCGGCGAACCAGAAGTATGTCGCCGATTTCCGCAAGAAATTTGGCTACACGCCCTCCTATTACGGCGCGCAGAGCTACGACGGCATCATGCTGATCGACTCGGCGGTGCGCGCGGTCAAGGGCAACGTCAAGGACACCAAGGGCATGATCGCGGAGATGCGGAAGGCGAACTTCGACTCGATCCGCGGCAAGTTCACCTACAACGTGAACCACTATCCGATCCAGAATTTCTACCTGCTCAAGGCGGTCAAGGGTTCGAGCGGCGAAGTCGAGATGCAAATCCAGAAGACGATCTTCGAGAACCATAAGGATTCGTATTACCAAGACTGCAAGATGAAGTGGTGAGTCCTGTAATCGTTTAGAAACGGGGGCGCGGCGGCAAATGCGCTCCTTTTCTTTACCCCCACCCGCTCCCCGGCGATGACATTCGGCCTTGTGTTCGAGCAATTGTTGAACGGCGTGCAGTTCGGTGTGACGCTGTTTCTGATGGCGGCCGGGTTGACGTTGGTGTTCGGCATCATGAATATGGTCAACCTGGCGCATGGCTCGCTGTACATGGTCGGAGCCTACCTGGCGGTCGCGGCGACCAATTGGACCGGCAATTTCGCGCTTGGCGCGGTGCTGGGACTCACCGGGGCGCTGCTCGTCGGCATGGTCGTCGAAGTGGTGGCGCTGAGGACGCTGTACGAGCGGGATCATCTCGACCAGGTACTCGCGACCTTCGGCCTGATCCTGTTCTTCAACGAACTGGTCGCCATCCTCTGGGGGCGCGCCGCATTGTATACCTCGCTGCCGACCTGGTTGCAGGGGCACGTAGAGCTGTTCACCGGTTCGCGCTATCCGGTTTACCGGGGATTGGTGATCGTGGTCGGGCTGCTGGTCGCGCTGGCGCTCTGGTACATCGTTACCCGCACGCGGATCGGCATGCTGATCCGCGCCGGCGCATCGAACCGGTCCATGGTGGCGGCGCTGGGCGTGAATATCCGGTTTCTCTACACAGCGGTGTTCGGGTTCGGCGCCGCGCTCGCGGGACTGGCGGGACTGATGGCGGGGCCAATCTACTCGGTACAGCCGGGCATGGGCGAATTGATCCTGATCCAAGTGCTGGTCGTGATCGTGATCGGCGGCATCGGCTCTATCCGCGGCGCATTGGTCGGCGCCCTCGTCGTCGGCATCGTCGACACACTCGGGCGCGCGTTCCTGAAGCCACTGATGGGCGCCATCATCTCACCCACCGCGGCGGAAGCCGCCGGTCCGGCGCTCGCCTCGATGTTGATCTATCTGATGATGGCGGTAGTGCTGGCGGTGCGGCCCGAGGGCCTGTTCCCGTCGAGGGGAGGTTGATGCCCGGGCGCGCGCGCGTCACGTTCTGGGCGGCGATGATCGTGCTGCTGGTTCTGCTGCCGCCGGTCGTGGCCGCGCTAAAGCAGCCGTTCTACCTCGACTTGATGCGCCGCGTGATGATTTTCGCCATCGCGGCGGTCAGCCTGAACCTGATCCTTGGCTATGGAGGCATGGTGTCGTTCGGCCATGCCGCCTATCTGGGGATCGGCGGATATGCGGTCGGCATTCTGGCTTTCTACGGCGTCAATAGCGGCTGGTTGCAATGGCCGCTGGCCATCGGCGCCTCGGCGCTGGTGGCGCTGGCCATCGGCGCAGTGTCGATCCGCACCAGCGGCATCTACTTCATCATGATCACGCTGGCCTTCACGCAAATGCTCTACTATCTCGGCGTTTCACTCGAGATGTTTGGCGGTGACGACGGTATGCGAATCAAGACGCGCAGCCAGTTTTCCGGCTTGGTCGACCTCGCGGATCCGGTCGTGTTCTATTACCTGGTGCTCACGCTGATGCTCGGATCGCTTTATCTAGTGCACCGCCTGGTGAACTCGCGCTTCGGCATGGTGCTGCGCGCCGCCAAGTCGAACGAGGGGCGTTCGCGAGCCCTTGGATTTTCTCCCTACCTGTACCGCCTGGCCGCGTTCGTGATAGCCGGCGCGCTGTGCGGCCTGGCGGGCGCGCTGCTCGCCAACCACACCGCATACATCACGCCGGATTTCATGCATTGGACGCGCTCGGGCGAAATCATGTTCATGGTGATCCTCGGCGGCATCGCGACCGGCGCGGGTCCGCTGCTCGGCGCGGTGGCGCTGCTGGTCGTCGAGACCGTGCTTGCCGGCTGGACCGAACACTGGCAGGTAATTCTCGGGCCGCTGCTGATTCTGTCCGTGATTTTCTTCCGGCGGGGTCTCGCCGGCGCACTGCCCGGAGCGCGCGATGGCTGAGACGCTTTTGCTGGCGCGCGGGCTGTGCAAATCCTTCGGCGCGCTGCGCGCCAGCGACGACATCGACTTCGATTTGAAGGAGGGCGAAACGCACGCGGTGATCGGGCCGAACGGCGCCGGCAAGACCACCTTCATCGGCCAACTTTCGGGCGACCTGCGTCCGGATACGGGCACGATCCGGTTTGCGGGCGACGACGTCACAGCGCTGGGCGCGCCGGCGCGAGCGCGCAAGGGATTTGCGCGCTCGTTCCAGATCACCAGCATCTACCGCGAATTCACCGCGCTCGACAACGTCGCTCTGGCCGTGCAGGCGCACGCCGGGCACAGCTTTCGTTTCTGGCGCAAGGCGCGCGAGGAAAGCGCGCTGCGCGAGCCGGCGCGGCGCATGCTGGAGGAAGTCGGTCTCGGCGCGCGCGCCGACGTGTTGGCGGCTAACCTCGCGCATGGCGAGCAGCGCCAACTCGAAGTGGCGATGGCGCTCGCCACCGCGCCGCGGCTGCTGCTGTTGGACGAACCAGTCGCGGGCATGGGCGGCGACGAGTCGCGGCGCATGGTGGCGTTCCTTGCGAAACTGAAGGGACGCCAGTCGATCATCCTCGTCGAGCACGATATGGACGCCGTGTTCTCGCTCGCCGACCGCATCTCGGTGCTGGTCTACGGACGTATCATCGCAACGGGCACGCCAGGGGAAATCCGCGCCAACGCCGATGTGCGGAGCGCCTATCTGGGCGAGGATGCCCAATGAGGGTCGCCGCATGCTGAGCGTCGATGGCCTCGAGACCGCCTATGGCGTTTCGCAAGTCTTGTTCGGTGTGTCCTTCGCCGTCAAGGCGGGACAAGTGGTCACGCTACTCGGTCGCAACGGCATGGGCAAGACCACAACCGTGCTCTCGGTCATGGGGGTGGTGCGCTCGGGCGCTGGAACCATCGCGTTCGAGGGCAAACCGTTGCGCGGCTTGCCCTCGTTTCGGGTTGCGCAGGCGGGTCTCGGCCTGGTGCCCGAAGGCCGCCAGATATTCCCCAATCTCACTGTGCGCGAGAACCTCATCGCCACCGCCGCGAACCGCGGCGGCGCCGCGAAGCCGTGGACGCTGGACCGAGTGTTCGATTTGTTTCCCAAACTCGCGGAGCGGCGGAGCAACTTCGGCAATCAACTCTCCGGCGGCGAGCAGCAGATGCTCGCGATCGGCCGCGCGTTGATGACCAATCCGAAGTTGCTGATCCTGGATGAAGCGACCGAAGGACTCGCGCCGCTGGTTCGCGCCCAGATCTACCGTTCGCTGGAGCGCCTGAAGGAAGAAGGCCTGGCAATCCTGGTGATCGACAAGGACGTCAAGGCGCTCGCGCGCATCGCGGACCGGCACTATGTGTTGGAGAAGGGCCGCGTGGTCTGGAACGGCAGCACCGCCGATCTGACGGCAAACCAGGACGTCCTGCACCGCTACCTGGGCATCTGATTCCAGAGCGGATCGAAGTGCCCACGCCGTGTCCAATCGAAGCATCCGGTAAGAAGCGGTCGGAACGCGCGGCGGCCGCGCCGTGTCGTGCGGTGTTATTCGTGCCGTGGTCAATCCTTGACTCTCGGGGTCGCCGCCCCTATAGTTTGAATCACAAACTATAGATCCATCCACCGCCCGGTTGCGGATAACCGAGGAGACCGCCGATGCTCGATCGAAGCTTTATCAGGCAAATTGAAGACCTGCAGAACGAGGGAATTCCCTTTTGCATTGCCACCATCGTTGATGCGCGTGGCAGCATCCCGCAAGTCACCGGCGCGCGGGCGATATTCACGGGCAAAGGCTTGGTGCACGGGACCGTGGGCGGCGGCATCCTTGAGGTGACGTGCCAGAATAAGGCGCTTGAGCTTCTCCGCGGCGGCAACGCCGCGAGCACCGATTTTCAGCACTACAACCTGCAGAAGGACCTCGGCATGACCTGCGGCGGCGAACTGGCGCTGTTCTTCGAGGTGCATCGCCAGGAGCTCGCCTGGAACATTGTGATATTCGGCGCCGGTCACGTCGCCCAAACGCTGTGCCGGTTTCTGGTCGAGCTCGATTGTCACGTGGTCTGCGTGGACACTCGCGCCGAATGGCTGGAGCGGCTGCCGCGCAACGACAAGCTGGAAGCATGCCGTGTTACAAATTATTGCGACGGCGTCGACAGAATTGTCGCGGGAGCGGATGTCATCGTGATGACGATGGGCCACGGCTCCGATCTACCCATTCTCAAGGCTATCGAAAAGCTGGACATGGTGATTTCCCATCTGGGCGTGATCGGCAGCGACGCCAAGTCTGGAATCGTCAGGAGGCAGCTTGCCAAAGACGGGTTGCCTCGCGACTTCATCGATCGGATCGTTTGTCCGCTTGGCGACAAGATAGGCAACAATACGCCGGGTGAAATCTCAGTCGGCATCGTGAGTCAGCTCTTGCGGCTGCGAAATGCCAAGTAAGCGAACCCCCATCCCGGGCCCGACCGCAAAGAAAGCGAAGATCGCGGCGGGGCGAAGGAAAGCACAGGATCTAGCCGAGGTCGATTTCGGCAAACTGCCCGGCTACATCGGCTACCAGTTGCGCCAAGCACAATCAGCCGTGTTCCGCGATCTCGCGCGCACCCTCCGGGAGACCGGGGTCACACCCGGCGAGATCAGCCTGCTGACCATGCTTAAAGGCAATCCGGGCATCAAATCGATCACCCTTACCCGCATCTACCAACTCGACAAGGCGACGCTTTCCCTGTCGGTCAAGGCACTGGCAAAGCGCGGGCTGATCGTCAGCACGCGCGATGCGGCGGACAACCGCTACCGTGCGCTGGAACTTACGAGCGAAGGACGGGCGATGCTTCAGCGCGTCACCCGGAGCATCGAGAGCCAGGAGCGGGCCATGGATGACGTACTCAAGCCTGGCGAGCGCGGGCGACTGCTCGACTTGCTGAACCGGATTTCGCGAGCCTTCGCTCGCTGAGCGGGGAGAGTGAGTGGGCCGGGTCCGGGATAGGCGTACTCGATGTTGACAGCAGTAGCACCGGGGTCTATATTCCATTTTCAAATATGGTTTTATCTGCAAACTATATGTTGGCGCTCCGGATCTAGCACGAGGTGGTGCGGGGCGCGTGCGCTGGCGGGAGCACTAGGCATCCCGATCGGACGGAGAACCGAGCATGATCCTTTTTGATTTCGAATACGAGCGGGCGGCAACGCTGGAGGGCGCCGTGGGTCTTCTTGCCCGACGACAGGGCGCCGCGCGCGCACTGGCGGGGGGCACCGATCTGTTGCCCAGCATGCGCATGGAAAATATCAAACCGAGCCTGCTGGTTGGCCTGGGCGCGATCGCGCCCAACGAGCCGGCGTTGCTCGCGGACGGCTCCATCCGCATTGATGCGCTGTCGCGCCTCGCCAGCCTGGAGAGCTCCGGCTTGCTGAGAGACAAGGTTCCGATGCTCACACAGAGCATTCACGTCGTGGGCGGCAACCAGATTCGGCAGATGGGCACTCTGGGTGGCAATCTGTGCCAGGAAACGCGCTGCATGCAGCTGGACCTGAAGCACGACTACCAGTTCGTCGCGGCGTGCTTCAAGCGTGGCGGCGACTGCTGTTATCCTTTTCGAACCAACAAACACGACATCTGCTGGTCGGTCTATATGTCCGACATTGCGCCGGCCCTCATCGCGCTTGATGCCCAGGTCGAGATACTCGGCGAAGGGGGAAACCGGCTCATCCACGTCGAGGATCTGTTCTCGGGCAACGGCCTCAAGCATCTCAATCTTGGCTATGCGGAATTGCTGCGCGCGGTGGTGATCCCGCCGACGCCGAGCGGATTCGCCTGGGGTTTTCACAAGTCGACGGTGCGCGGTGGACTGGAGTTCGGCATGGCGGTGATCGCCGTGGCGCTGCGGCTCGAACAGGACGGGAAGACCTGTATCGACGCGCGCATCGTCGTCGGTGCGGTGCGCGAGGGTCCGGTGCGCGCGCTGGTCGCGGAAGGCTCACTCAAGGGAGCGGTGCTCAGCGAGGATCTATTGGCGCAGGCGGCGGCCACGGCGAGCAAGGAAATCAAACCACTGCCGCATCACGGTTTCAGCAAGCGCCACCTGATGGACAACATTAACGTGTATCTGCGGCGAACCATGACGCAAGCCGTGGAACGCGCCCGCGCTTAGAAGCGTCCAGCATGAAAGGCATGGAAACCATGGATATTGCCGCGAAACCCACGTCCATGACGCGGGTGATCTCGCTGTACGTCAACGGCGATTGCCACGAAGTGGCCGTCAAGCCTCGCGACATGCTAATCGATGTAATCCGCGACACCATCGGACTGACCGGTTCCAAGGCGAGCTGCGAGTCAGGTACCTGCGGTGCCTGCACCATGCTGGTCGATGGCAAGCCGGTGCTCGCTTGCATCACCCTGGCGGTGGAATGCGACGGCAAGCGGATCGAGACGGTGGAAGGCCTGTCCGATGGCGACACGTTGAGCAGCATCCAGGAGGCGTTCCTGGACCAGGGCGCTGTCCAGTGCGGCTTCTGCACGCCGGGCATGCTCATGTCCGCCACCGCGCTATTGCGGAGCAATCCCAAACCTAACCGTCAGGAGATCAACAAGGCACTCGAAGGCAATCTGTGCCGCTGCACCGGATACAACGCGATCATCGACGCCGTGCTGCAGGCTTCCGGGCAAGATGGCGTTAAGCCGGTGATGAAATGAATGATCCCGGCCGCCAGACGCCGATTTCATGTACGGAGCATAAGGTATCAAGGAGTGTCTGAATGAGCGAACTCAAGTACGTCGGGAAGAGCTTCAAGCGCAAGGACGGCCCTGACAAGGTTACCGGGAAGGCGGTCTATACGCAGGACGTCAAGCTTCCCAACACCCTGATCGGACGCGTCCTGCGCAGTCCGCACGCGCATGCGCGCATCGTTCGCATCGACACCTCGCGGGCCAAGGCACTGCCTGGCGTGAAGGCGGTGATCACCGTTGACGACACCAAGGGAATCAAGCACGGCTTCGTCGAGACCCCGCGCTATCCGCCCGATCAGGAAGTGCTCGCACGCGGCAAAGTGGTGCATGTGGGCGAGGAGATAGCCGCGGTTGCCGCGGTCGACCAGGTCACCGCGCAGAAAGCGCTCGGTCTGATCGATATCGAATGGGAAATCCTGCCGGCGGTGTTCGACCCCGAGGAGGCAATGAAGCCGGGCGCGCCGGAGATCCATCCCAGGCATCCGAAGGCGCCAGGCAACGGCATGAACATCGGCGGCAGCACCGAAACCGAATGGGGCGATGTGGAACAGGGCTTCGCCGAATCGGACTATGTGCGCGAGGACCGCTTCGAATGCCAGCTGCGCACACACGGTTATCTGGAGCCCCATGCTACCCTCGCGCATTGGGAAAGCGACAAACTCAACGTGTGGACTTCCTCCATGGGCGTGTTCGTAAAGCGCGCCAAGCTGGCAAAGGTGCTCGATCTGCCTTTCTCGTCAGTGCGCATCCACAAGACCTATGTCGGCGGCACCTTCGGCGGCAAGATCGACCTGTACTCGCACGAGTATTGCGCGTCGCGGCTTTCCATGATCACCGGCCGGCCGGTGCGGATCACCGCGAGCCGCGAGGAGATCTTCTCCGCCTACCGCCACGCCCAACCGCTGATCCTAGAAATAAAGACAGGCGTGAAGAAAGACGGCACCATCGTCGCCCAGCGCATCCGCGCGATCAACAATGCGGGCGCGTTCCGCGGCAGCGGCGTGGTGGTGATTTTCCTTGCCTGGGGCTTTACGATGATCCCCTACCGTATTCCGAACCTGAAGTACGAGGGATTATCCGTCTACACCAATCACACGGTGCGGGCGCCCCAGCGCGGACACGGCGCGCCGAAGGTTCGATTCGCCATCGAGTCGCAGATGGACATGATCGCCGAGGCGTTGGGCATAGACCCGATCGCCATCCGGCTGCGCAACGCGCGCGAGCCGGGCGAGCAGCTGCCCAACGGCGACAACACGCACCGCGGAGGGCTTGCGGCGTGCGTCGAACTGGCGGCCAAGAAGTCCGATTTCCTCGCCAAGGTCGGCCGCAATCTTGGTTCGCCACCAAAGGGCAGCATCCGCAGGGGTATAGGCATAGGGGTTTCGGCCTATATGGGCGGCACGCTGATCTATCCCAACGGCTCCGGCGTAATCGTGAAGATGAACGACGATGGCTCGGTCATCGTGCTCACCGGCGCGATCGACATCGGCCAGGGCTCGGAAACCGTCATCTCGCAGATAGTCGCCGAGGAACTTTCCGTCGGAATGGATGACATAAAGATCATTTCCGCCGACACCGATGTCACGCCGCAAGACATCGGCGCCTGGATTAGCGGCAATACTTACGTAACCGGCAACGCGGCGCGCCAAGCCGCGGGAAACGCGCGCGAGAAGCTGCTGCAGGTGGCCGCGGAAAAAATGCAAGTCCCGGTGGAGAACCTGCTATGCAGGGACAAGGTGATCTATCACCGGCTCAACCCGGAAATCAAGATGACTTACCGCGAAGTCATCGCCGCCAGTGTCGCCACCCGTCGTGGCGACACCATTATCGGGGAGGGTTTCTGGCGCACCATGCGCGACGAGCCTACCCACCCGAGCCTCGCCACCACCAAGGGCCGCTGGACCGAGAACTACGCCTTCAGCGCGCAGGTGGCCGAGGTCGAGGTGGATATCGAGACCGGCGAGGCAAGACTGGTGAAGGCGCTCACCGTGCACGACTGCGGATTTCCGATCAACCCGGCGCTGGTGAAGGGGCAGATCGACGGCCAGATTTCCATGGCGCTGGGCCATGCTTTCATGGAAGAGGTGCTGACCAAGGACGGCTACACTCTGAACCCGAACTGGCTGGATTACCGCATGCCGACCATCCACAACATGGCGATATCAGAGGATGCTGACGTCATCACCGAGCAGTATCGGGTCGGCCAGCCCTACCGAACCAAAGAGGTCGGCGAAGGGCTGATCTCCGGGGTTCTTGCGGCCATGGGCAATGCCGTCTACGACGCCACGGGAGTACGGCTGCATTCGACGCCATTCACCGCGGAGAAGATCCTTGCCGGCCTGCGGGCGCTGGAATACGCGGCAAAGAACGCAAAGCCTGATGACAAGGTCCGCCCATGAACGCCGAACAAGTCCTCTACTGGAATCAACGGCAGGAATGCATGCCGCGCGCCGAGATCGAGCTGCATCAGTTGCAGGCACTACGCCAGCAACTGATGCATGTGCGCGAGCGCAGCCCGTTCTATCGCCGCAAGCTGGATGCCGCGGGCATCCGGCCCGACGAGATCCGCGGCATGGAAGACTTGCGCCGGATCCCATTTACCGACAAGGAAGACCTGCGCCTAAGCCAGGCGAACCATCCGCCATGGGGCGATTTCAGCTGTATAACGCCGAAGGAGGCGGTGCGGGTGTTCCAGACCTCTGGCACCACCGGCCGGCCGGTGCGTATCATGCTGAGCCGCAAGGACTGGCACGAGATCTTCTACGAGCAGTTCATGCATTTTCGCTGCGGCTTCGGACTGACGGATGATGACGTTCTGTTCGTTCCCTTCAACTACGGCCTTTACATTGCCTGGTGGGGTTTCCAGACGACCATGGAGAAGGCTGGCCTGATGATCATTCCGGGCGGGGGTCTCTCCTCCAAGGACCGACTGCGCGCGATGCTCGACTGGGGCGCGACCGCGATCTGCGGCACGCCCTCCTATCTGCTCTATCTTGCGGAGACCGCACGCAAGAACGGCATCGACCTGCCCGGCTCTTCCATCCAGAAGATGGTGGCGGCAGGCGAGCCTGGCGCGAGCATTCCGTCGACCAAGAAGGCGATGGAGTCCCAATGGGGCGCCGAATGCTTCGACGATATCGGGTCGACCGAGATCAGCAATTTCGGCTACGAGTGCATCAAACACGAGGGAACGCATGTAGTCGAGAGCATGTTCATCGCCGAAGTGCTCGATCCCGAGACGCTGGTACCGTTGTCAGACGGCGAAGTCGGCGAACTGGTGCTTACCAACCTATCCTGCGAGAGCATGCCGCTTATCCGCTATCGAACGCGGGATCTGGTGCGTTTCAACCGCGCTGTCTGCGCCTGCGGGCGCACCAATGTGCGGCTGAACGGGGGAATATTGGGCCGCTCGGACGACATGTTTCATTTCGCGGGGGTCAACATTTTCCCTGGCCAGATCCAGCTCCTGCTCCACGAAGTCAATGAACTCTCCCAGGAATACCAGCTCGTCGTTCCGCCACTGGGTAGCGGCAAGCATTTGCGTATCCGCGTCGAGCCAGCCAACGAGAACTTGACCGAAGCCCAGCTCAAGAAGGCGCGCGATTTCCTGATAGAGGCGGTCAAGTACCGCATCACCGTGACTCCCGAAGTGGAAGTGTGCGCGATCGGCAGCTTGCCGCGCGTCGAGGGCAAGGCGAAGCGCCTGATCCGCGAGGCGTAGTCTTCAACCAATAGTTTCGGAAACGGAGCCCTGGTGTCGCCAATCATTCTTGTAAAAAGCGCCGGCGAGATGGCGAGCGCCATCGCCTGGCGCCTGTACATGGCCAATATGCGGCGTCTCTGCATGCTCGACCTGGACGACCCGCTATGCGTGCGCCGGCGGGTATCGTTCTGCGTCGCTCTGGAATCGGGGGAGACAGTCGTGGAAGGTGTCCGCGCCGTGGCGGCCCGCGATCGGAAGACGATCGAGGCCGCCTGGAAGGAGCAGACCGTCCCCATTGTCCGAATCTCGGACTGGGAACGGATCAGCGGTTTCGCGCCCGATGTTGTGATCGACGCGATCCTGGCAAAGCGCAATCTGGGTACGAGCATGGATGAGGCGCGCCTGGTGATTGCGCTCGGTCCAGGCTTCACGGCGGGCATGAACTGCCACCTGGTGATAGAAACCAATCGCGGACATGACCTGGGCCGGATCATCACCTCCGGCGCCGCCGCGCCGAACACTGGCATCCCGGGCGACATCGCCGGCCACACCAGCGAGCGCGTGCTGCGCGCCCCGGCCGCGGGAACATTTCAATCGCAACGCGCCATCGGCGACATGGTCCGCAGGAGCGACATCGTTGGCCATGTCGGCGGCCATTCGGTCGTCGCCGGCTTGGACGGCATGCTGCGCGGGCTTATCCGATCGGGGACCGTCGTCACCAGTGGACTAAAGCTGGGCGATATCGATCCGCGCGGGAAGCGGGAGCATTGCGACACCATTTCCGACAAGGCCCGGGCAATCGCCGGTGCGGTGCTCGAGGGTGTCATGCGCCATTGCAACCGCCCTTCCACGGCAGGATAACAATGTTGGTCCGGGCGCTCGGCCTCGAGCAAGCGCGTCTGATATCGCTCTGCGGGGCGGGCGGCAAAACCACCCTGATGTTCTCTCTCGCACGGGAATTCGTCGCGGTGGGCGAACGCGTGCTCGTTACGACCACCACTAAGATCGCACGAGACGAAGCGCAGGGATGGTTATCCTTCGCCGCCGCCAACACAGGACAAGTGCTGGAAAACGCCCGCCGGCTCCTGCCAGAACATGGGCCGGAACGTGCGGGCGCGGTCATCGCGTATTCCGAGGAAGCGGATGGTTCCAGGCTGATTGGTCTTGCGCCGGAATTCGTCGATGAACTGGCGCTGGGCGGATGTTTCGACAGGATTCTGGTCGAAGCAGACGGTTCGGCGCGCAAACCGCTGAAGGCGCCGGCGGCCCACGAACCGGTGGTCCCTGCGGCGACAGGCGCGCTGATCATCGTCGCCGGGGTCAACGGCTTGGGGTTGCCTTTGAGCGAGGACAACCTGTTTCGCGCGAACATCTGGTCCGCCTTGAGCGGACTCGCTCTCGGGGCCCCGGTCAGCGCCGAATCACTGGCGCGAGCCGTGATCCACCCGGAAGGCCTGGCGCGTGGCCGTCCGGCCAATGCGCGAACCCTGCTGTTTCTCAATCAGGTTGATACCACGGAGCGTCATGCCGAGGCCAGGCGGGTCGCGGAATTCCTCGCGAAAGCAGCCTCGGGTGCCATCGAACGGGTGGTGATCGCATGCCTGCTACCTCAGCCCGAGATCGTCGAGATCGTCTCCTTGCAACGAATTGCCGCAACATGACGAGGCCGCGGTGCCATCCAAAACCCTGAAGCCTCGGCGCATGATCGTTGGCATCCTGCTCGCTGCCGGCTCCGCCATGCGCTTCGGTGGCAACAAGCTGTTAGCCGAACTTGGCGACGGACGATGTATTGCCGAGGTGAGCTGCGCCAAACTGCGGCCGGCAGTCGACCGCCTGATCGCCGTCGTGCGACCGGATGCCATCGAGCTTTCCGCCCGGCTCGCCGCCGCGGGTGCGGAGATTTGTGTCTTTGCGGACGCAAAGAATGGCATGGGGGCGAGCATTGCGCACGGCGTGATGCAGGCGCGGCATGCCGCAGCCTGGCTGATTGCGCTCGCGGATATGCCCTTGGTTGCCGGCGATGATGTGCTAAGTGTCGCCGAAGCGCTGCGTGCCGGTGCGGGAATTGCGCTGCCCGTCGCGTCTGGAAAACGAGGTCACCCGGTAGGCTTATCCAGGCAATTCTTCGCCGAACTCGCCGCGCTGAGTGGTGATACTGGCGCCCGTGAAATTCTAGCGCGCTTCACGACCGAAATCGTCGAGGTTCCCGTCGGCGACGTGCGCAGCTTGCACGATGTTGACACGGAATTTGACCTGAAAGTCGCCAGACAACTATTCATCGGGTTGTCCACATCATCGCCCGTAAAGACTCCATCCACTTCTACATAATCACCGACAACGGGCGCGACATGCTGGGCGACGATCTGCCGCCCGGCAAATTGAACTCTGCGCCGCGCGCTGGCCTACGGCAAGGCTACTAAGGCACCGTCAGACGAAAGGGACGGATCGGACATGCCAAACCTAATGCTACCGCGCCACATTCTTACTCTACCGGATCCGGACAGCCGGGTTCTTGAGGAGCGGCCGCGCAAGCTCATGGATCTGATTTTATCCCGAAGTGAAATCTCAGCGGCCGCTGTCGGAGGAGGTGGAGCGGCCCCACGGAAATTCTGCGCCAGCGGCCGGTCTATGGCGGGAGGACTCATTCACAGTTTCGAATTCGCCGCCGGGAAGCGGCCACCCAGAACTGGGCTAAATTCGTTCATTCTCACTCTTGGAGGCGCGATCACTG
>Ga0163199_1001421_pt1 | contig 14915 bp, 13 predicted proteins | sample PL_2010_150m_FD_113537 | JGI IMG/M metagenome (GOLD analysis project Ga0163199, IMG submission 113537) | Freshwater microbial communities from Powell Lake, British Columbia, Canada to study Microbial Dark Matter (Phase II) - PL_2010_150m | ecosystem: Environmental > Aquatic > Freshwater > Lake ... | reverse complement strand
GGCCCGATTGTTGACGAGCTGGCTTTGGAAATGAAGGACAAAATTAAGATAGGAAAACTGAACGTGGACGAGAATCGCGAAACAGCCACAAATTACAGCGTGATGTCAATTCCGACTCTGATAATTTTCAAAGAGGGAAAAGTTGTGAAACAATTAGTGGGCGTGCAGGCGAAGGAGAACTTGAAGGAAGAACTCCAGAAAATTATTTAAAATCACAAATAAATAGGGCTTTTCAGGCAGGCTAACCTGCTCCGATTCCAGATCGGAGCAGAACGCGATCCCTTCAAAGCCCCATTTATTTGCTTATTGATTCAATTAATTCTATGGCAAAAAAAACTTACGATCTCATCATCATCGGCGCCGGGCCGGCGGGGCTGGCGGCTTCAATTTATGCTTCGCGGTATAAAGTCGGGCATATTGTTATTGCCAAAGAGCCGGGCGGACAGGCCAACGAAGCTCATAAAGTCGAAAATTGGCCGGGAACCGTTTCTATATCCGGCCTTGAGCTTGGCCAAAAAATGCGCGAGCATAGCGAAAAACTGGGCGGGAAAATAATTATGGATTCGGTGTCGAGCATCACGCGAGAGGGCGATGTCTGGAGCGTTACGACCCACGCCGATAATTATAGGGCGAAATATGTCATTCTGGCTCTCGGGATGGAATATCGAAAATTGCAAATTCCGGGAGAAACCGAATTCAGAGGAAAAGGAATTTCTTATTGCCCGACTTGCGACGCGCCGTTTTTCAAAGAAAAAACAGTGGCTGTCGCGGGGGGCGGAAACAGCGCGGCTTCGGCGGCCCTGCTTCTCTCCGAATACGCTAAAAAAGTCTATATTATTTATCGCGGCGAAAAACTAAGAGCCGACCCCTCCTACAGGGAAAAATTTTCAAAAAGCGGCAAAATAGAAGTCATTTATCAAACTAACATCAAGGAAATTTCAGGAGAAAAATCGGTTGAGAAAATAAAATTGGACAAGGCGTATGGCGGCAGCGACGAATTGGAACTGCAAGGCTTATTCATCGAAATCGGGAGCGAACCCGGAGTCGAGTTGACCAAACAGCTGGGTGTCGCTTCGGACGAGCAGGGTTTCATTATTATTAATCCAGATCAGAGTACAAACGTGCCGGGAATTTACGCGGCCGGAGACACCACCACTGGATCGAACAAAACGCGCCAAATCGTGACCGCGGCGGCGGAAGGAGCGGTGGCGGCGGGGAGCGTGTATCGTAAATTGCAAACTTCTGCTTGAATGAAAAAATATTTTGGCGGTAAAATTGAAATTCGAAGCAAGTATAAGCTTACTAAAAAAAATTTACCCGTAATTTATACTCCCGGCGTTGCCGAACTTTCCAGAGCGATCGCGAAAGATAAGAAAAAGGTCTTTGATTATACCTGGAAAAGAAACAGCGTGGCCATTGTTTCAGACGGCAGCGCTGTTTTGGGTTTGGGCAATCTGGGTCCCGAAGCGGCTTTGCCGGTGATGGAAGGAAAGGCGGCTCTGTTCAAAGAATTGGGCGGTGTGGACGCGGTTCCGATTGTTCTTGCGACTCAAGATACGGAAGAAATAATAAAAGCCGTAAAAGATATTTCGCCGACTTTCGGCGGAATAAATCTGGAAGATATTTCCGCCCCGAGATGCTTTGAGATAGAACGGCGCTTAATCGAGGAGCTTGACATCCCTGTTTTTCATGATGACCAGCACGGAACGGCGATTGTTGTGCTGGCCGGGATAATTAACGCGCTGAAAGTGGTTCATAAGAAAATTGCCGAAGTAAAAATCGTATTGTCTGGCGCCGGTGCCGCGGGAATTGCGATCACGAAACTGCTTTTGCAGTGCGGTGCCAAAAATATCATAGTTTGCGACAGCCAGGGAGCAATTTATCAAAGCAGAAAAAACGGTATGAATAAAGCTAAAGAAGAGTTGGCGGAATTGACGAATAAGGAAAAAAATAAAGGCAGTCTGAAAGGAGCAATAGCGAACGCTGATATTTTTATCGGGGTGTCCGCTCCGGGCCTGTTAAGCGCGAAAGATATCGAGAAAATGAATGAAGATGCGATTGTTTTTGCGATGGCTAATCCAATTCCAGAAATTTTTCCACTCGATGCCAAAAAAGGCGGAGCAAAAATAATGGCGACTGGCCGAGGCGATTTTCCAAATCAAATCAATAATGTCCTTGTTTTTCCTGGAATTTTCCGAGGCGCGCTGGACACGAGAACGCGATTTATTACGGATAAAATCAAGATAAAAGCGGCCGAGGCGATTGCCGGTTTGGTGAAAATGCCAAAAGCTGATAAAATAATACCAGAGGTGCTGGACAAAAAGGTTGTGAAAGCAGTGGCGGGAGTTTTCTAAGGTTCAACCTTAGCAGCTGCTAAGGTTGAACCTTAGAAAATTATTAAATACCAAAAAAATGATTATACACAAACAAAAAATCAAAAAAGAATCCCGCAGCCAGCTTGAGTTCATCGACATCACTCACGAGGTTGAAGAGGTGGTGAGGGAATCAAAGATCAGGAACGGGCAGGTTCTGGTATTTTCCCCTCATACCACAGCGGGCGTTGCCATAAACCAAAATGAAACCTTGCTTATGCAGGATTTTCAGCGGCTGCTCTATAAGCTTGTTCCGATTGACGAGAGATATTCGCACGATCTTTTTGAGCTCAAGTCCGGATCGAAATCAGACGGAAGGAGCAACGGCCACAGTCATTGCAAAAATTTGATTTTAGGCGTGAGCGAGGCGGTTCCGATTGAAGAGGGCAAGTTGCTTTTAGGAGAAAGGCAGAATATTTTTATGGTCGAACTTGACGGCGGAAGAAAGCGAGACATTATAGTCCAAGTTATCGGCGAATAGCTTGGATTTTAAAATATATGGATTCTCTCGTTCGCGATCTCATTTATCAGGGTTATCTGAAGACCGATCGTATTATCGAAGCTTTTTCGAAAATTAAGCGGATTGATTTCTTGCCGGATGATTTGCAGTCGGCGGCTGGGGCGAATATTCCGCTTCCCATCGGCCAAGGCCAGACGATTTCCCAGCCGCTCACCGTGGCTTTTATGTTGGAAAAACTTGGATCCCAACCAGGCGATAAAGTTCTCGATGTCGGTTCCGGATCAGGCTGGACAACAGCTCTTCTTGCGCATATTGTCGGAAAAAAGGGGAAAGTGATTGGGATCGAAAGAATCAAGAGCCTTCGCGATTTTGGGACAAACAATATCAGTAAATATCACTTGATCGAAGGAGGAAGAGCCAAAATAATTTGCGCGGACGGCACGAAAGGCTATGTCAACGAAGCGCCCTATAAAAGGATACTGGTGTCCGCAGCGGCTTCGGAAGTTCCGAAAGATCTCAAAAAGCAATTGGCCATTGGCGGGCGGTTGGTCATTCCCATTGAAAACAGCATCTGGGTTCTGGAAAAAATATCCGCGAAAGTTTTCCGCGAAGAAGAATATCCGGGGTTTGTTTTCGTGCCGCTCGTTTCCGAGAGTTGAGCTCCCGGGATGGCTTGAGGGCTGTGGATAACTTGAGATTGAAAAAGAGCTTTAAGCAAGGTATAATTTGGTTGTAATAAACTTTCTATAAAATAAAAATGGATCCCGTTAGACATTCAAAAAATAATGTCGCGAAGATCCGAAAAAATAAAAATTAAATGTCTAACGGGATGGACAAAAAAATTATTGTTATTTTGGCGGCTGTAGTCGTTATTTTTGTTGTGGCAGCAGGAGGATTGTTTTTTTGGATGAAAAAAATTGAAAATGCGGTCAAGAATCCCGCAACTTCAGGAACTAGCCAAGTGAGAACAGCTGATGCGGTTCAAAATCAGCAGCAAGCCGGTCAGGACACAGTTGTTTCGAGCGTGAAAAACAACGATGACGGAATGGTTGGATGGTACGTGGCGCCAAAGCTTATCCCGACTCCACAAATATATTCGACCAATAATGATTTCGGCGCGAAAGCGTGGGAGGCGGGAAAGTTCGTTTCCGGAAAAAGTTCGGGCAACAGCATTATTCTTATGGCTCTTTATCCCGAAGGACCCGGCGGGATCACAATCGCAAGGTTCATCAAAAATCCGAATGATAAACAAATGGCGCTGTTTGATCGGTATTCAAACGGTGTTTCTCTCTCCACTGGGACGGGGGATATCAACACTAAAGTTTTGAACGAATTTCCGGCCTATGGCATTACCGTCAATTCTCTTGAATATCCGGGAGTTTTCTATACTCCCAAAGGAGAAAAAATGCTGAAAGCCGATGATTTTCCGGTTGACAATGTCGATGAAAAGCTTGAAAATATTTTCTTTAAAACCGATCTCTTAAAAAAAGTTTTTACTGATCCGGTCTATGGAGAATTTTTTACGACTGATCAGGCGAAAATAAATGAAAATAATTCCTACAGTATCTACGCAGACAACGGTTTTTATGTAAAAGCGCCGGACGGAACGTTCAAGGTCTATTCTCCGGCTGTTAATTTTATGGGGCAGGGAGACATTCCCGATGTAGCATGGAACGACGGTAAAAAGAATACTTCCAAATTTTCCTATCAAGGTTCGACCGGTTGCGGAGCATCAAAATATACGGATGTGGTTGACAATGAAATAAAAATGTCAGATCTCACGGCGGCCGGCAAAACAAGCACCGGGGACAACATTTATGAATTTACGGATAAAAATGCCCAATATCTCAAAGATTTTTATCAGGAGGACTTAAAGTATATGACAGATTTTCCCGACGACACGATCAACAGTAAAAAGTTCACGAAAGATCTGACCTATGACCAGTTCGCGAATTCGCATGTCGTATTTTTCTGGAAGGATTCATTCGGGAGACTAGTGAGATTCATAAATTTAGATTATTTTGTCGATCCGGGCGGATGCGGAAAGCCCGTAATTTATCTTTATCCGGAGAAAACCCAAAAAGTTTCCGTGAAAGTTGCGCCGAGCGGGGGACTCACAAAGACCGAACCGGACTACGGAAACGGCTGGAATGTCATTGCCGATCCGATGAGCCGGATCAAAAATCTTGCGGACGGAAAAAATTACCCCTATCTTTTCTGGGAAGGAAAGAGCAATGAGATATATAATCGCTCCAAATTTGGATTTGTCGCAGAGCACGACAGATTGGAAAATTTACTAAACGAAAAACTATTATTGCTTGGTCTAAATCAAAAAGAAATCAGCGATTTCAAAGAATATTGGCTGCCGAAAATGCTCGCGGAAAATAAGCCATACTATTTTGTCACCTTCGTGCCGCAAACCGAAATTAACAAACTCGCTCCGCTGGATATCAACCCAAAACCAGATACGGTGATTCGCGTGCTAATGGATTATAAAGGACTCGACGAAAAAATCGATGCGCCGGGATATGATATAAAAACTCCGGAGCGCAAAGGCTTCACGGCGGTGGAGTGGGGAGGGATGTTGAAATAATCAAAAAAATTTAAATAAGTTGGAGTAAAATATCTTTTCAAATAAAGCCCTCTCCTTTTGACGGAGGGGGCTTTTTGATTTAGGATGGTTGTGGCTGGAAAGGGAAGAAACTCCTCTTGACGGGCGTAGAAAATAGTGTAGAATAAGAATTAGCACTCGGAGTAAGAGAGTGCTAACGATAGCTCCCACCCCTCCACCCTTCGGGTACCTCCCCTCGGGCAGGGGAGGAATTTTAAAATATGGACTTAAATAAACTCACCCTCAAATCCCAGGAAGCTCTGCAGGGAGCCCAGCAGATCTCCCAAGCCCAGCAGCAAAATGTGGTGGATGTTTTACATTTGTTCTATGTTTTGCTGGGACAAGCAGAAAGCATCGTGCCAACGATCATTAATAAGCTCGAGATAGACAACAAAAAGCTCAAAGAAAGGGTTTTTTCAGAAATCGAGAAAATACCGAAAGTGACGGGGGCGCCGCAATTTTATCTTTCTTCCGAAATGGCCCTTGTTCTTCAAGAGGGCTTCAAACAAGCTCAAAGTCTCGGAGATGAGTTTATCAGCACGGAACATCTTTTTTTGGCGCTGCTTTCCATGCCGAGCCGGGCCAAGAAAATACTCGAAGAAAATAAAGTGAACAGTGAAATAGCGCTCAAGATCATGAAAGAAGTTAGGGGCAACCAAAGGGTGGATAGCCCGACGCCGGAGGGGAAATATCAGGTTTTGGAAAAATATACGATAAATTTGACCAAAGAAGCGGCCGAAAAGAAGCTGGATCCCGTGATCGGCCGCGAAGAGGAAATCAGAAGAGTGATGCAGGTTCTGACGCGCCGAACAAAGAATAACCCGGTGCTTATTGGGGAAGCAGGAACTGGAAAAACCGCGATCGCGGAAGGACTGGCGCAAAGGATTATCTCTTCCGACGTTCCGGAAAGCCTCAAGGGGAAAGAGATATTGATGCTGGATCTGGGGTTGCTTCTGGCCGGTTCCAAGTTCCGGGGCGAATTTGAAGAAAGGTTTAAGGCGGTTCTTTCCGAAATTGAAAAGTCAGCGGGGAAATATATTCTCTTTATCGATGAGTTGCACACTTTGGTAGGCGCCGGAGCCATGGAAGGGACGATGGACGCGTCTAATATGATCAAGCCGGCTTTGGCTCGCGGAAAAATTCGGGCTATCGGCGCGACGACCCTCAAAGAATACCAAAGATACATCGAGAAAGACGCGGCTCTCGAGCGAAGATTTCAGCCGGTGTATGTCACCGAGCCTTCCGTCGAAGACACGATCGCCATCCTCCGGGGACTCAAAGAAAAATACGAAATTCATCATGGGGTGCGGGTGACGGACAAGGCGATCATCGCGGCGGCCCGGCTATCGAGCCGCTATATTGCCGATCGAAATTTGCCGGATAAGGCCGTGGATCTTGTTGACGAGGCGGCATCGGCCCTTCGGATGGAAATTGACAGTTTGCCCGCGGAAATTGATGATCTGGATAGGCAAAAAAGGCGGCTTGAAATCGAAAAAGAAGGTCTGAAAAAAGAAAAAAACAAAGGAGCGAAAGATAAATTGAGAGATATTGAGAGAAGACTGGCCGACATAAACGAGAGAGCCAATAAATGGAAATTGCAGTGGAAAAGCGAAAAAGAACTAATCACGAATATCCGCTCCCACAAGAGTGAAATGGAGCGGCTGCGGGGAGAATCGGATATTTTTGAACAGCAAGGTGAATTGAGCCGGGTGGCCGAAATCCGTTACGGGAAAATTCCCGATCTGGAGAAAAAAATCAGAGCCGAACAAAAAAAATTAACGGCCATTCAGAGCAAAAATCCCATTCTCAAAGAGGAAGTGACCGAGGAAGACATTGCTCGGGCCGTGTCGCGCTGGACCGGAATACCGGTTTCCAAGATGCTTGAGGGTGAAATGGAAAAATTGGCCAAGGCGGAGGAAAAGCTGAAAATGCGAATCGTGGGGCAAAATGAGGCCATAAGATCGGTCGCAAACGCCCTTCGAAGATCGCGAGCTGGCATCGGCGAGGAAAATAAGCCGATCGGGTCTTTTATATTTCTGGGGCCGACCGGCGTCGGAAAAACCGAGCTGGCGAGAACCTTGGCGGAATTTCTTTTTAATGACGAAAATGCCATGATTAGGGTGGATATGAGCGAATATATGGAACAGCATAGCGTGGCAAAAATTATCGGATCTCCCCCGGGCTATATCGGCCATGAAGAAGGCGGCCAGTTGACCGAAAAAGTCCGCCGTCGGCCGTACAGCCTGATTTTGTTCGATGAAATCGAAAAGGCCCATCCTGATGTTTTCAATATTTTGCTCCAGATCCTTGATGATGGACGCCTTACGGACGCGAAAGGCCGTGTGGTCAATTTTAAAAACACAGTGATCGTAATGACTTCGAATGTCGGATCAGAAATAATCTACAAAATGCAGGAAATCGGCTTTCAAGAAGGGAAGGCGAAAGAATTCAATTTTCGGGAGGAAGAAATGAAAGATCGGGTCATGCAATCTCTTCGCGAAAAATTCAAGCCGGAATTTTTGAATCGCCTGGATGAAATCATAATTTTCCATCCGCTTGGGACGAACGAGATCAAAAAAATAGTCTATATGCAGCTGGATATGGTGCGGCATCGGCTGGCCGAGAAAAATATCAAGCTGAATGTCAGTCCGGAAGCGGAAGATCTGCTGGCTAGATCCGGTTTTGATCCGATATACGGAGCCCGTCCTTTGAAGCGAGCCATCCAAAATATGGTTTTGGACGAATTGGCGCTGCGGATCGTGGAAGGAAAAATAAAGGATGGAGATAAGATAAGAGTGGATGCGAAAGGGGATAAGATCGTGATATCCTAATTTCTAATTGACCTAATTAATCTAAATTATGATTTGGGAATTCGGCGTCTTTTTTTTGAGTTTGTTGAATTTGGCGGCGCTCTGGCTGGTTTTTGATTATCCGGACCGGGCTCTTTGGATTGTCGGCATATTTGCCGTAGTACTTTTGATCGGAGTGAGGCTGATTGCCAGGAATTTCCGTTTCTTTTTCTTGTTGCTTTTATTGATATTGGGCGCGCTTCTGCTCCTGCCGCTTATCGATTCCCTGGCCCAAGCCAAGGCTTTTATTGTCCTTGTCAGCGGCGTTTTTTATCTGGCAGTCCTGGCCGGCTATCGATTGAGAAAATATAACAAAGATCAAACGGCCAAGGCAATGGTAAACCTGGCTGCGTTGGCCGCGCTTTTTTGCTGGTACACATCGATTTATGGCTGGTATCTCAATATCGAAGTGTCTGTCTGGTACATCATGGCGGTTTTCGCCGTGGTCACTTTTTTGGTGTCATATATCTCAATTATGATAAATAAGCTTGAAATAAACCGTTCTCAAAGAGTACTTTATTCCGTATATCTCGCCTATCTTGCAGCAGTAGCCATATGGATCCAGAATTCCTGGCCGTTTGGGTACTTGACAACGGGAGTTATTACTCTCATAATCTATTACGCCAGCTGGGATATTATCCGTAATTATTTTATAGGAAAACTAACGGTAAGAAAGATAGTTTTCAATCTGGTTTTTTTGGCCGGAACGGCTTCAATCCTGCTTTTAAGCACTAAGTGGTACCCGGTGATACAATAATGAACGAGAACAATAAAGATGAAAAAGGGCATAAGTCTCACAAGGGCCTGCGAATAATCAGGTTCATTTTTTTTGTTTTACTGGTCTTTGTTCTCTCCGGGATAAGCTTAATAATCATAAATCACTATCTCATTCCTCGTCTTTCAACGGCGAAGTGGCTCAATAAATACAAGTTTCTCGAGCAAGCGACCGAAAATGTGGTGGTGGTCAATAAAACCGAGCAAGTTACGGTCAGCGAGGAGCAAAATGTCTCCCGCTATTCGAATAAATCAGCATCGAGCGTCGTGGAAATTATCTCGCAAAAAAGCGCGAGCGAAACTGCTTCAAAAAAAAGCAATCAAAACGCGCAGATTAAATTCGGAAGCGGACTTGTTGCGACTGCCGACGGATTGATAATCACATACCAGGAAGCTATTTTAGCCGATCCGGCTAAATATCAGATTCTAACATCGGACGGAACGGCTTTTGAGGGACGGCTGGTTTTCACGGATCCCTTTACGAATCTCGCTTTCATTAAGGTAGACGGAGCAGAAAATCTTTCCACCGCGTCCTTTATCGCGCCCGAAGACATAAAAACAGGAGCGAAGATCATTGCCATCGGAAGAGGCGAGAGCAATGCCGGTATTATTTATAAATCGGGATTGATCAGCCAGCTGGCTGAAGGCTATTCGCTTTCCGGGCCCTTAGCAACATCCGAAAAACTGCAGGGAGTTTTTTTTACCGATATGACGTTTGATAATCTTGGCGATGAAAATATGGCCGGCGCGACAGTGGCGGATTATAACGGAGATGTAGTCGGTATTTTAGGATCTCAAAAAGTGGATCAAGCCCGGCAGTATTTTGTTATTCCGGTGAACCATATCGAACATCTCATTGATGAATATCTGGCAAGCGGAGCAGTGAAAAGGGGAAGTCTGGGGGTATATTATTTAAGCTTGGATAAGGAAAACGCAAGCCTGACTGGGAATAAATATGACCGCGGAGCGCTTGTTTATTCGCCCAGTCTTCAGCAGGGTCTCGCGGTAATTTCCGGAAGTCCAGCGGACAAAGCGGGACTCAAGCTTTCGGACGTCATCTTGAGCATCAACGGCGAAGAAGTAAACCCGGGGCAGAATTTGGCTTATCTTGTTTCAAAATACAAACCGGGGGACGAGGTGAATTTAAAAATAGCGAGGGATGGGAAAGAGATGGAAGTGAAAGTAGTTTTGCAGTGATCAGTGAACAGCGATCAATAATTCTGAAATATTGTTCACTGTTCGTTGTTCACTGATTACTGGTTTCTTGACAGCGCGCAGAAAATCTAATAGCCTATATAAGTAATTTTTCTGAAATAATTATGCTTGCAGTAATCAAGACCGGCGGGAAACAGTATTTAGTCAAAAAAGGGGATAAGATCAAAATTGAAAAACTGGAAGGAAAAGTCGGGGACAAAATTGAATTTTCCGAAGTGCTTTTTCAAGATGGCGAAAAAGATGTTAAAGTTGGCATGCCATATGTAGCCGGCGCGAAAGTGGAAGGAAAGATCCTGAAGCAGGGAAAAGACAAAAAAGTTACCGGCGTGAAGCACAAAGCCAAGAAAAGATATAAGGTGAAGTTCGGACATCGGCAGCAAGTGACGGAAGTGGAGATTGTAAAAGTGTAGATAAATAAAAAAGCGAGCCAATAAAAGGCTCGTTTTTTTTACATTTCCTTTCTTCCCTCGAGAGATCCTGTCAAAGTCGCTTCGTCGGCGTATTCGATGTCCCCTCCTGTCGGGAGTCCTCGCGCCAAGCGAGTTATTTTTATATTCAAAGGTCTTATTAGTCTGGCCAGATAAAGCGCGGTCGCTTCGCCTTCGGTCGTCGGGTTCGTGGCTATTATTACTTCTTTTACCCCGTTAGAAAGTCCTGGAACTTGATATTTTGATGAAGTTTGGTTAAGTTGCAAATTATTGCTCTTTCTAACGGGGTGAACCGGATTTTTTTTCAATCGGCTGATCAGTTCGTTTATCTTTAAAGCGTTGTTTTTATCGGCCGGGGCATTGATGGTTCCGCCCAAGACATGATACAAACCGCGCATTTGTCTTGTTTTTTCAATAGCGATAACATCCAGCGGCTCTTCCACGACGCAGATCAGACTTCGATCGCGTTTTTTGTCCTGACAGATCGGGCACAAATCGTTTTCGGAAATATTGAAACACTCTTTGCAAAAACCGATTTTGGACTTCAGTTCCTTTAAAGTTTCGGCAAAGTCATCCAGTTTTTCCTGATCATACTTCCATAAATACAAAACCAGCCGCTCGGCCATTTTAGGGCCGACGGAAGGCAATGACGCAAAGTGATTTATTAGTTTCTGAAATGACTTAGGAAGCATGTTTTTTCTCGAGCGAAGAAAAGCTGGTGATATTATCGTTGAAATAGAGGTTGGCAGTTCCGAGGGGCCCGTTTCTATGTTTGGCGACAATTACCTGCACTATATTTTTGTTCGGCGTTTCCGGTTTTTCGCGGTCCTCGCGATAGAGGAACATCACCACGTCAGCGTCCTGCTCGATTGAGCCGGATTCGCGGAGATCGGAAAGCTTGGGGATTTGAGGACTGCGACTTTCCACGGCGCGGGAAAGTTGGGAAAGCGCGATTACGGGAATGTTCAGCTCGCGGGCCAAGCCTTTGAGAGATCTTGAAATTTCGGAAACTTCCTGCACGCGATTGTCGCTAGAGCGGCCTTCCATAAGCTGCAAATAGTCGACGATGATCAATCCCAAATTGTGTTCAGCCTGCAATCGGCGCGCCATAGTGCGCATCTCCATCACATTCGCGCGGGCGCTGTCGTCAATGAAAATCGGCGCTTCGGAAAGAATACCCATCGCTTCGCCTATTTTGGCAAAATCATCTTCGCCCTCGGTGGTGCGAAGCCGTCCGGTTCTCATTCGCCATGCGTCAACCTTGCCTTCCGCAGCGAGCATTCGGTCAACCAGCTGATCGGAGGACATTTCCAGCGAAAACATCCCCACGGGGATTTTTTTCTTCACGGCGACATTCAGCACGATATCAAGCGCGAGCGAAGTTTTTCCAACAGAAGGGCGGCCGGCAAGGATCACCAGGTCTGATTTCTGAAATCCGGCGAGAATATTGTCGAGATCCGGAAATCCAGAGGGCACGCCGCGCAGTTCTTTGTCTCCTTTGTGAAGTTCATCTATTCGATTGAAGGCCGATTCGAGATAGGTTTTGATCGGGACAAAATCGGCTTTGACGTATTTTTGCGAAACCCGGAAAAGTTTTTGTTCGGCTTCGTCCAAAATTTTTTCCACGTCTTCGGCTTCCTGGTATCCCAGCTCCAAAATATCTCCGGCGGCTCCGATGAGCTTTCTTAGCAATGCTTTTTTCTGTACGACTTTGGCGTAGTGAACCACGTTGGACGCTGATGGAACGGTGTTGACGAGTTCCGTGAGATAACTGGCGCCTCCGATAGTTTCCAGCTGTTTTTTTTCTTCCAGTTTGTTTGAAAGAGAAAGAACATCAATCGGCTCGCGGTCTTCATAGAGTTCAAGCATTGTTTCGTAAATGAGGCGGTTGGCATCTTTATAAAAATCGTCGGGATGCACCAAATCGGCGATTTTGATAACGGCGTCCTTGTCGAGCATCAGCGATCCGAGCACGGACATTTCCGCTTCGATGTTCTGCGGAGGAATCCGCGCCTCGCCGAGATTGAATTTTGTGGATTTTTCTTTGGGCATAACAAAAAAAGAAATAAGAGGTTCGTTTTTAATCAGAATATTTTTTACTTTTACCAATCGGAAGAATTGTTGTCGCTTGGAGTGCTGTCAGTCGCGTTGTCGATTTCGCGGTCGAGGTCGGCCATTTTTTGCTGCTGGTCCGGGTCGTCGAGCGGACGGTCTTTGGCATCGCCTTTCCAGGTTTGTCCGCCGGTTTTCACAACGCCCGTTTTCTTCAAAAAGTCGAAGAATCCCATATATTTCAAATTAAAAATTAAAATTTAAAAATGAAAAATTTTGGAAGATTATTTTTTCTTGATTTTATAATTATCATCTAAGTCTTCAATCAAATATCCCTTGGCTTCAATTCCTTTTCGCATTTCATCAGATTTTTGGAAATCCTTGTTTTTTCGGGCTTCCTGGCGTTCGTCAGCGATTTTTTTGATATTTTCCGGAATCTTTGTTTCTTTTCCAGGGAATTTCAGTCCGAAAACTTTGTTTATTTTTTCGAAAGCCGTCAAAATTTCTTTCGCTTCTTCCGCACCCAATTTATTTCCGGTGATTTTTTTGTTCGTTTCAGTAATAAGTTCAAATAAAACGGAAAGGGCGAGGGGAGTATTAAGATCATCATCCATCGCTTTCCTAAAGTTCAACTTTAGGAATCGTTCCGAAAGTTGAACTTTAGGAATTTCCGCTGCGATTTCCTTCAATTTCCCAACCCACTCCGCAATTCTTTCATAATTTGCCTTCGTCTGCTCCATCGCCTTCCAGGAAAAATCAAGGTTTTTACGATAGTGGGAAGACAAGTATAGCAGGCGCAAGTGCATCGGGTCAAAGCCCTTTCTGGTGATATCCTGTGGAGTGTAAAAATTTCCCTTGGATTTTGACATTTTTTCGCCTTCAACCAGTAAATGGCGAGTGTGAATCCAATAATTGACGAATTTTTTGCCAGTCGCGCATTCGGATTGGGCGATCTCGGCTTCGTGGTGGGGAAAAATATTATCCTCGCCGCCGGTATGGATATCCATCGTGTCGCCGAGATATTCAGTGCTCATAGCGGAGCATTCGATATGCCAGCCGGGATATCCTTTTGACCATGGACTGTCCCATTGCAAAAGGTGCTTTGGGTCGGCTTTGAGCCAAAGCGCGAAATCCCAGGGATTTTTTTTGTCGGGATGTTCTTCAAGTCGCGCGCCGACTTTCAGTTGTTCCAGCGTATTGCCGGAAAGTTTTCCGTAATTAGGGAAACTCGTTACATCAAAAAATACATTCCCGTTTTTTTCGTAGGCGTTTACTTTTTCAATGAGCGTTTCAATCATTTTTATCATCTGCGGAATATGGGCGGTGGCTTTGGGGAAAAAATGAGCGCGCAAAATATTCATTTTGTCTTCGTCGCGATGAAAGGCTTCTTCGTAAAATTTGGCGATATCTTCCGGAGTTTTTCCGCCCGAGTCGGATCCGCCTTGGGCGGATTTCTCTCGTTTCAATGCTACCAGCATCTTATCTTCACCCGTGTCGGCTTGAGCAATGTCATCGGCCGTAAGATGTCCGACATCCGTAATGTTTTTTATCAGCCGGACTTCGTAGCCGGAGTATTCGAGATAGCGCCGCAAAATATCCGCGGTCATATACGAACGCAAATTTCCAATATGGACATAATCATAAACCGTCGGCCCGCAGGTATAAATGGAAACTTTGCCCTTGTGAATGGGCTTGAATTCCTGTTTGGATTTTGTGAGGGTATTGTAGAGCTTCAGCATATCTTTATACTAACTTATTTGGTCAAAAAGGGAAGTGCTCAAGTACTTTTCTCCCCGATCCGGGAATATTGTTACAATATTCCCTTTTCTTATTTTTTTTCCGATTTCAAGTGCCGCATACATCGCCGCGCCGGAGGACATTCCGCAGAAAATTCCTTCGTTCCGGGCAACTTGTCGGGCCAGCTCATATGCGGCTTCGGTTTCGACCATAATGATGTCGTCGAGATGTTCGCGGTCATAAATCGCGGGAATGATGGCCTCCTCCATATTCTTGAGACCTTGGATATAATGTCCCTTTACCGGTTCGGCGCTCACAACTTTAATGGCCGGATTTTTTTGTTTGAGATATTTTGATACGCCCATCAAAGTTCCGGAAGTTCCAATCGCGGCGACGAAATAATCAATTTTGCCGTCC